>SDBU01008811.1_pt1 | contig 11406 bp, 12 predicted proteins | sample 2277071 | NCBI WGS metagenome assembly SDBU01 (sample SAMN10397929, study PRJNA504765) | marine sediment metagenome | isolation source: marine sediment core GS08_GC12, 126 cmbsf | place: Arctic Ocean: Gakkel Ridge, Loki's castle | collected 2008 | reverse complement strand
GGCTAGGTTAACCCAACCGAGATCGGTGAGAGTGTGAATATCAGCAACAGTCGTCGGAGCGCCATCTTTGTCAGAGACGAAATCGAGAAGGGCATCGCCAGTGGTGTCTCCTTTGTAAAAACCCACACCATCTTGCCAGCCAGGTACAATCGCCGTATCAGTTACAACAGCACCGACAAAAATCGCACTTAGAGTAGCATCGTCGACCTTAATTCTTGCCTCGAACCACATCGGCTTATCGGCCGCACATAGGAGGGTTTCATTCGGGTATTGCATATTGATGTCATCATCGTCGGCAGCGTCAACCACCAATGCTAAGACACCATCAACAAGATCGACAAGTGAAACAGTACCGCCACCGGTACCGTTCTTCGTAATCGACCAATCTCCCGCTGTAAAGCTTTGGAAATCCTCGTAAACGTGGAACCAATTCCGTGGGTCCATAAGTCCAGTATGAAACGCCTTACTTCCACGTACCATCGATCCCAACATGAACTCTTGTACATCCGCCGACATCCGTTCGCCAGAGATTTCCGTGGGATTGGTATTTATTTTATCTGGGAAATCTAACATTTGTTTTCCTTTCTTTTACCTTAGCTGCCAAACATCGTAGTAATCGATCGACATGGTAGGTTCGGGATGTGCACCGTCATCGACTGCCAACATAAACGCAATCGCCATCGGCACATCGTCGTTTATATTGGTAGTTATTGCAGTGCCTTTTGTACCGTTTACAAACGGCATGAGCAAGCTAGTTCCGTCCCAACCAAACGCCAAGTTGACAAAGGTGTTATTCACCAGTGTATGGACACCAGCAACCGTCGTTGGAGTAGCATCTGCATCCGAAACAAAATCAAGCGATGCGTCACCAGCCCCATCTTCTTTGTAGAACCCTACACCATCTTGCCAACCGGCTAGTATACTGGTGTCCGTAACAACGGCACCAATAAACATCGCTGTATCAGCGACGAGACTAGCTGCGACACGTGCTTCAAACCACAACGGTTTATTGGCTGCACATAACAACGTGTCGTTCTTGGCCTGTATTTGTAAATCATCGTTGTCAGCGACATGGACACCTGTCAATAACAAGATACCGTTAACGAGATCAGGCAGAGTGGCAGTACCACCAGCATTTCCATTTTCAGACAGCGTCCATTCACCGGCTGTATAACCTTGAAAATCCTCGTAGACATGGAACCAGTTGCGCGGGTCCATTAAACCTGTATGGAACGCTTTGCTGCCGCGCACCATCGATCCGTTCATAAACTCTTGCATATCCGACGGCATTCGGTTACTAATCTCCGTCGGATTCGTATTTACTCTCGCCGGAAACCTTTGCATGTTCTTTTCCTTTTTTTAACTGGTAACTAGCGGGCAGGACTTCCGGTAAGGAGAACCGTCCAAGAAAAACCCGTCGGCCCTGCCCAACAGCTACCACCCAATCTTCTGTCACATCTCGTTGATTACTGAACAGCAGGTTCGTGCTTTGCCATACCGAAACCGATAATCGCACCAGCGACCTTATCGGCTTCAGTTGCGGTAAGCTCGATACCAACAAAGAGGAAACCGCCTGCGGTGTCCATCTCTTCTGCCCGAGCATCACAAACAGCGACACCGGTCACGACCGCACCTGCTGCTGTAAAGGTCGCAGAGGTACCGAGGTCTTTGGAAGCGGTTCCTGCCGCATCTGTTGCCTGTCGCAGTTGAACCTCGATGGACTGCCCAGCCGTGATGATCCCGCAATTGACAATGCCAATCACACGATCATACGCTACAATCGGATAGTATACCGGGCTCTCCTCAGCAGGGTTACCTGCGTCACTTGCAGCCGCGATAGCTTCCTTGAATTTAATGATCTCACTGAGTTCGTACATTCCTATCTCCTATTCTTGACTGTTAAATCAGCCTTTGTTTACGCCTGAATTCCATCGATCACAACGAATTCGGCAGGTTGCCTGACCATGCAGTCTACTCGGAGAACTGCACGCACCCACGTCTGGTCGTACTTGAACGAGTCGCCACCAACGTCGGTAGAAACGAGTTCAATTCCGGCCTTTTGACCGATAAGGAACTCCGGCCAGTTGCCAAGAATCATGTACGAACAGTTGGTGCCAACACCACATGTGCGGTTCGTCGGGATTTGTGTCGACCATCTTATCGGCATGCCAAGCAGCTGATCGTCAATGCCCTTAGCGATGTTGCCGAGCTCGAGCATATAGCGACCATTGCCATCCTTTAATTGGCGAAGGGTGTTCTTTGTACGCGGATGTGCCACCCAGCCAGTGTATGTACCATTAGCAGCTTCAATGGTGTACATGGCATCGAGACAATCATCGTACGTTATCACAGCCCCGTTTCCACCACCAAGAGTGGTAGTCGTCACCAACGGATCGTTGAAGATACCCATCGGTTGGGTTCCACCAGCCCCCTGAATGAATGCAAGATCTTCTGCATTACGGAGAACAGCGACAAGGTCACGGTTGACAATGTCGTCTGCCGCAGGAGAAGAATCCGCCAACAGGTTGTTTTGAATCGGAACCAACCCGATAACTTCCTTCAGAACCAACGACTTCTTCATGAAGGTAGGTTCGCTCTTTTTAGCGTACTTGTCCGCTCCTTCTGCGATCCAGTGAGCCGTTGCGCCACCAGACTGTCCACCGACCAGTAACGTATCACCCCTCAAATCATACGTCGATGGGCCGAGCGAACGAATAACTGCCTTGGCACGCAGCAGGCCGATGAAATTCTTGCTGTATTCTGGGGGAACCAGAACACCACCGGAAGCCAGTGTTTGTGAACTTAACGCCTTCTTGAAGAACCAACGTTCGAGAGGAGCATCTTCCCAGCTACCCTTCGTTATTCCCCGGATATACTTGGCCACCGAGAAATGCTTCATGGCTTTGGAAATATGCACTCTCCTACGAGGTGTAGCGAAGCGGCTCTTTCGAGTGCTCGTTGTTTTGAGCGGCCTCAAAAAACCATCTACCCGCTTCGTTACGTAGTCCGCAAGAGGATCTCTTGCGCTCCGTCGGCGGCTGGTCTTCGTAGCAACCTTCCGACGTGCGCTTTTCCTTTTTATTTTGTACTTCATTTACTTATTCCTTATTAAGTGTCGATGAAGACCTTCAGTCACTCTTCATCTTCAAATTCTTCATCATTTTCATCTTCGTCCTCGTCTTCGGCATCCTCATAGAAGTCTTCGATATCTTCTTTCGGATCCTCTTCGATCTCTTCCTCATCTTCCTCGTCCTCTTCGTCTCTGTCCAGAACGGCGGTAGATGTGAAAGGATCATCTCTGTCTTCTTTTCCCCTTCCGATGTGACTGCCATCAGACTTGTTGACTAAACCCACACCTTCCAGTGTTTGTGTGATCACACCATCGAGAAGATCGTTAAGACCATCCCGTGTTAAAGAGATTGTGTTCTCTCCATCATCGTCATCATCTGCTCTTTTCCTGCTTTTCTTTATCTTCCCCTTTGCATTCAGCAGGGCTTTGAGCACCTTATGCGACTTCGTGATCCTTCCAAGCTGGTCAAGAATCTCTTCCAGCGTCCCCTGATCTTGTTTTGAAAGTCTTACCTTCGTCACTTTTCTTTCGGTAGTCCTGGCAAAACCAAGACCTGCCGCTTCGGCCATTACCCCGATCGCCTTTTGAACTTCGTCTGGGAACTCTTCCAGGTATTTTCCGAGTGTGTTCAACGCACTCTTCATCGACTTCGCTACCTTTTTCGGCAGCTCTACCTTTTCAAGAGTTTCCTCGAAGTCCTCAGGAGTATCGTCTCCGCAGAGATCTATGAGGGCTTCCACCATTTTTGCGTCCATTTTAGTACCTTTCCCTTTGACAACATAGAATGATCGGAAAGTAGCGGGCTCTTCGACCAGCGACACTTCATCGGTGATTATGTGCCGCATTCGTCTGAGACCACGCCGTCTACGTCTTTTGGTTGCCATTTGTTTGTCCTTTCATCTTCTCTTCTCTTAAATCGTACAAAACTCGGCAATCTGTCGGCAACCAGATGAGGCAGTGCATCAATCGATCAGCTGCCCCCACATCTTTATTGTATGACAGAAAAACATACAAAAAAACAAAAAAGTCGTGGGTGCTTCAATAATTTAAACAATGAAAAGACATGAAGCCCTCGACCTCTGCTTGACAAACACCGACAATTTCTCTCCCTTCCCAATCAGAAGGGAAAACATCACTGCGTAGAATAAAAAAAAGACGATCATCATTGAGAAACGGTGAAGGGTTCTCTACAATCTCAAGGAGAAAAATATTAGTATGGAACTCCAGAGTATGTATACATACTCCTTTCAACATCCCAGCAACTGCCATCTTGCAAGTAGCGCCCATCTTCACCTTGTCTCTTGTATTCACTATGATGCTGCGACCCCTCCAAAGGAAAAACCAGTCAATTCACCATCGACCAACATATTCCAAATCTCCTGATCATTAACACGTAGTGTCAACCACCAAGCACCTGCCGGTATAATTCCCCCTTCTTTCTCAGTATCTGCATCTGCCTGGAAACATTCAATGATCCTACAATCAATCGGCTGGTCATGTTCTATGTTGATCGTTCTGCGTCCTTCCATAAACGTTTGCATGGCCTCTGTAATTGCTCCAACAGTAGCGAAGTCACCGTGTGCGTCAATTTCGTTTGGAGCATATACAATACCACCAATGATATGCTCATGCTCATTCGACTTTAAAACTTTAAATGCGGTATGCACTTCCTTTTTTTGTTTCTTCTTCTTCTTGACTCTTCCTTCTTTCTTTTCCAACACTACAAGACCATTGCCGTTAAGAAGCGTGGAAAATTCAGAACCAGAACCAAACAACGACTTCGCACTCTCCTTATCAAACGTTTGATGCTTCGCACCACTTTTTTCCTCACCCAATGCAACAACGGCTACCACCGCCTTCTTTGCTACTCTTAACATTTCACTGACCGTTTGTTCCAGATTGCTCGAATATTCAAGGGCATGTGTAGAAAATACCACATCGAATTCATTGTCTTTGAATGCGAGTTTTTTCATGAAACCAAGGGAAATCGGTAGATCCTTCGACTTCGCCATCTGTACAGCGACAATGTTGTTATCAATTCCGTGTACTTCACAATTTAAACCATCTTCCAACATCTTCAATACCCTACCTGAACCACAACCTACGTCTAACACACTCATCGGATTAAACTCCGCAATTGTGTTCAGAACAGCTGCTCCGTCAATGATAGACACAGAATCCCACTCATCAAGGTGGTAGTAATATTTGTAAAGATCATCGGCCATCAGGGTGTCAGGATGTTCCACCCTACCAGTTTTCGTTTTTGCTCGAAGAACGAGATCAAAAACAGGTATAAAAGATGAGTGCGGTCCTGCCGGTTGGTAGAGAAATTCCAGTGGAAGCGCAACTTGTTGGTTGAACATCTTTTTTACTTTACGTTCGATGTCTCCTCTCAAGTGACTGTCTCTGATCACCACATCCAACAACGTCGCTTTACAGGGATTCTTAACAAAGTCACCGGAGACAGTAACATAGTCAGGGATCATTACAACTTCACCCATTGAAGAGACTTCCATCCCTATCATTGTTTTTCTGAAAAGCGCCCAATCAATCGACGACTTTCGTTTGATTACTAATTTTCTACTCTTGATCTCATCCAACAGTATTTTGTAACGGTCAAGGAACTCACACCGTCTGAGACCAGCTACTTGAGCATTTCTCTTGTTAACCCGAAACTCCTTCGACCACATTTGTATGAACCGCAAACGAAAGGCAAAAAGATCTTTGTCGGATACTTCTTCCAACACAGACTTTGTAAAGTTTTCAATCTTCATTCTGGATGCCTCTTTTTTTCCCGGTTCAAACGAGATGTATTTAACGTTGTGACTCGACAACCAACTCTTCGCTTTCTCTACCGTCCACGTTGACTTCGGAAAACGAAGTGCTTGCGGTATCGGTGGATCAGATGGCGCAGAGTGTCCCTTCAACTTCGCCCAGATGATACCGACAGACGTTGGTACTTTTACACTACCGTGTATCGTTCCTCCCTTCGTACGTCGAAAGGAATCAGGGTCAAAACCACCAGGAGCTTTTAATCTAGCGGAATGTTCAATGGACATTGGCATAATGTTTACCTCTTCTTGTTCTGCCTCTATACTTTCTTACCTTCCGAGGCAAGAAACTTTTATCTTTTTCTTTATCCGTCAGCATCTTTCTGACCGGTTTCTTTTCCGGTACAATAGCGGCAATACTGACTGGTACAATCTGCTTGGAAATATAGTATGTGTTCCCACCATCATACGGTTTCATTCCCATTTTCAATCTCACTTCATTCGGGGTACGTATCCCATGTTCAATCTGTCTGTTGTACATCTCACTAACACGATTGGGGTCCCCTTGCGTGTATTTATCTACATCGAATTCGAAGAACAAGCTGGGATCTTTATACTTCGGAAGTAATTTGAGATTTAGAATACTTTCTACCTTTTGCAATTTAGGTACAATAGTATCACGGTAGAACAGGGTCTCTTGCAGTTCGTAACTAGCATACTTGGCGTAGTCAAGCAATCCGACCTTAACAGGTGGAACACCGATAGCACTTAATATCTCCTCTCGATTCGAGCGAAGCAAAGTACTCAGTTCAACTTGGCGATTGTTCAATCCAATCACAACATATTTCATTCCCCGCGGTAGAACCGGCGTTCGATACGACCTGCCTGAACCGGAAAAACGTTGCTCCCAATCAACACGCAACCGTCGAAGTTCAGCCTTACCCGGCATCCGTTCTACCTCGATATAACCTGCCGGTGTAGCCCCTCTAGTAAAGAAACCAGACTGGTGCTTCTTCGCCTCTTGTTCCATAACAATGGTATCAACTGCCGGTTGCACTGAAGATTGTCCATGCCAATCATCGTTTGGAGCGAAGTTCTTGAAATGCAGAATAAACTTCGGATCAAATTTGTGCGAGTAGCTGCCGATCTTGAACGTATACGATGTAATCCGTTTACGATCTCTCGTTGTATTTACCGTAAGTCTCGTCGGTTTAATCGGCCAGAGTTCATACGGAAGTTGCAACTTGTTGTATGAGACCTCCCAAAACTCTTCACCGGCAAGCTCCATATAGATAAGCGTAGCCTCCAGCAACTCTTTCCACGACATATCAGGATTCGGTCTCCGGATAAGATCGAGAACCGGGTGCTCCGTTACCTCTTCATTTCCATCTTTAGTACGACGTTTGAGTTTAAGCGGTATACGGATGGCTGCACTAGCAATCGCAAACACTGCACTGTACACCCAAACCATCGTAGTATACAACGTGATATACTCCGCCATAGAGGAAGGCGGCGCAATGTCACCTTGTCCGAACAAACTGCCGATAAGTACAGGCAGCGTCTTCGAGCTCTTCTTGACAATCTCACCTTTCATCTCCATCGTTGAACGGTATTCCCCTATCCCTTCTCTACGCTGTCTGGGTTTTACCTTCGCATACATCGTTCAATTCCTTCTCTTAAAACGTACAAAACTCAACTCAGTCGTTCTTAAATGTAAACGATCCGGAATGAAGCATCTGAATCTGAGTATAACAACATGAGAGCATCTGCTTCATCAGGAGAATCCATTCCACGTCTTTTCATATCTATTTTAGACTCTATCTGTATGGTTTTATCACTTCGCTGCTTGTACCGAATATTCGGCAGTTGTGACGTTAGTTTTGTATCATCCGGTAAATTAAGCCTGCCCTTTTCAGTCATAAGGCGTATTCGCCAATAGGCCTCTGCTCTGAGATTGAAGAACAAATCATTGTCAAGTGGTCTGGCACCACCTATGAATTCTTGAACAGGGTACCCCATCTCACTCATTCTATCGAAGACACCACCACCAACTCCAACAACATCGATCACAACAGCAGACGGCTTAAATTTGTCCGCTATTCTTGCACCCTCACCTGAGGTTTCCATAGTATCGGATCTCGTCAAGCGAATAAACGGATAAACTTTAGTACCATCACGTCGACCGATCAATGTATAGTTGGAACCAGCTCTCGCCGGATCAATCGACATCACCCTACGACCCCTGATATACTCCTTTTTTTGTACTGCCCTAAGTACCCACGACAACGGCATCAGTTCATCGCCAGTCTCAGTTTCGTCCCAGTTACCTTGCAGATACTTCTTTACCCAATCCAACGGGTAGTTCCGTTTCAAGTCTCTCACATAATTCTTCGGTAGATACGGATTATCTGTCGGCAGAGCTTGTACAAACCGGTGATCGAAGTGTTTATTGATGATAAAACGGTTGCGAACCCAACCTGGCTCAGGGTTAGCCGTCAGTAAACCCCTATAATACGGACGTTTCCCGCTCGGAAGTGTTAAATCCAACCGGCTCATTAACAACAGGAAATATTTCTCACCAATTTCTGTCGCTTCTTCAATTCCAAACCATCCGAGTGTAAACGATTTAATGCGCTCATACGGTTTGTCAATCTGCGTCGGCTTTAATCCACCGTAATACATAATAGAACCATTGATGAATTCAACATATTGATCGGTATGGTGGTGGATCTTGACGATACGAGGGTCAAGATACTTGTCCAGCTCCGACAACGTCGTTTTCTTCAGGGTAGACAACTCATAACGGAATAATGCACCGACGTTGCCGGGGTACTCCAATGAAAGCTGTATCGCTTCATTCACCATCCAGACGCTTTTACCTGAACGCATGGCTCCTCCATACAAAACGTAGCGTTCAGATGCTTGATGCGCAATTACTTGCTTAGGAAATGGCTGGTATCGCTCTGTAAGGTCTACTGCTTTGCCCGCTGCAACCCTAGCTTTACCAGAAAAAGATGTCGCATCAATCACCGACATACAACGTCTCCTAATACGTCAGCTCGTACTGACTGTGGGAGCACCCCGGCAGAATAACAAGAAATCAAACCAGCAGCTTCTAAGTAATTGGCAACGTATGTGATTCTGTCATCTCTTTTCTTTTGCTTCGCCACTATTGTATTTTCCTCCACTGCAATCACCGGAATATCAGCCTTGAAACAAGCGAGGTGTGGTGGACCGATACAATCTGTCGGTGAAACCAGACAGGCTACACTCGAACGATTTATACCACGACCAATTCGAGGAGCCTTATGGAGACCCTTTAAGACACAATGAAGAAAGCAGTTCGATACGACCTCTGCAGCCATCCGAGGATTAACAACCTCTCGAAAGGGAAGCTCGAATAAATCAGAATCACCTTTTTCCTCATCGCTGAAAACTGGTGCATGGGCCACAGGCTTATTTAAAGCCGTTGCGATTTTCTTGGAAATCTGAGCCTCGATGCCACCCCACGGATTGACGCATTTGTTTGGGCTACGGAAATACTGTAAGGATTTTTCATTGGATACATCAATAGGAGATGCTATCGCCAAAGCATCGAAATGATGTCCGGAAACCTGCTGAATCAATTCGTTGACGCCTTCCGCCTCACCGGTGGCGATTCCATACTCGATCCAGCCTCGCATGGTAAGGGGAGCTTCAAGCTCAAATATCTCTGCGTTCAGGCCAATAGTTACTCGTGCAGCATTTACAGCGTTGACCGTCTCAGGATTGACTGGAGGATTAACAGCCACGAGAACGCGGTTGCTCGGAACTTCTTGCAATTCGACCTCGCCTGCCAGGAACCGATTTAAGATGCTCCCTTCTACGTACAGAGCGTTGGATGGCATCTCGTTGATATCCGACGCATTGACCACGTTGGGATGTAGTATTAGTTTGTCGCACGTCTGGGCAATCATCTTGGCTGCCGGTGTTGCGTCACCTGCATGGCCACCGATTGCGCATCCCAGACCTGTCGGTATGATGAATACTACATTCATGTTCTCTTCTCCTTCTCTATGAGATACTCGTAGTAGTCCTGACCCCATCCAAGTATCTTTCCATCAGGCTTCAAGTATTCCAACGCTTTATCTTTGAATTTTTTATACAAATCAAGATACATTTTGTTTATCTCTGGACAAATATCACCGATAACAAAGTCATATTTTTCACCGGGATCTTCACCACAAATAGAATCAAAGAAATCACAAATAAATGCTCCTCCCGGAATGTCTAATCCATGTTCACGGCAAGCATCATATACTTTCATATTCTTTTCAATGGTCAACATACTGTCATTGTCTACTGCTGGGTTGGCATCCAACATTCTTTGTATAACTCCAAGTCCACAGCCAACAATGACTACCCTACCATAAGCTTGATCGGCCATCTCCTGTTGTATCTCTATCTCTTCCGGCAGATCCCACATCCACAGATAGTCGTCTATCCAAAGAAAATTATACCCCTTTATCTGTAGAATTTCGACGCTCATATTCTTGCGACCTCGACGATATTCGCCAGTGAACCTCCAAACCACTTCAGAGCAAAGTCTTTCGCCACTAGAGATTTAAAATCCTTGCAAGAGAAAATGTTTAAATACACACTCTTGAGAAGTTCAAGAGCATGTATGGTAATGTTGCTCGTAAGAATGAATTGGACACATACTTCATTGTGAACAGCGGCAGCTGAAGAACCTTTGGTCTTGGGATCTGTCTGGCACTCTTCCGGTGGTAGCCCCTCATCATCCCAGAAATGAATGTCGCAGGCTTCCATATCAATCAACCCACACAACTCTTCGCAGAACTGACCGATACTTTCGCGATTGAACTTTGTTGTATCACAGTCATGTAAATCAAGGATCAATTCCTTTCCATACTGTTCATCAATCATCTCTTTCTCCTTAAAACCATCACATGTCGCGACGTACTACACGCACGCGCGCGTTCATTTCAAACAGCTCTCCGCTTACGAAACCTCTTCCCATTCACCTTCACAATCGTTTCTCCAGGCAGCATATCTTGGCTATCGACCATCACAGACTCGATTTGTTCCACCTGGTCAGGGGCGGGGAGAGCCGGTCGTGGTACCGCAGATATAATCTGTATCGCCACTTTCGGATTCTCCCCGCTTACCTGTCGTTCTACCGGAATCAATCGAAAGATATGGCCATATAAAAACATCCTGTTCGCATTCTTCTTCTTCGCCCAGCCGACTAACCCCTTGAGCCCTCCAAGATCATCGAAGGCAGCCAGCAGCCGCTTCTTAAGCAATCTCGTCTCCGTCATCCTCGGTTTCTTACGACCCTTTTCGGCTGCCTCAGTCAGCGTATTGTATCTATTGCACGGTCCTACTATTGCTTTTGACGTCATAAGTGTGGGCCCCCTATACTTCCCCTTCTCTTCGCTACTTGTGTGTAATTCCCTATTCTCTCTTCACGTATCTCTCTCTCCATCCTTGCAGTCGGTCGTCCCCTAACTCTCGGTCTATTCGTTAAACGGCTCAGTCTGTTGAATGCTGGGACGCTCATTC
>SDBU01008810.1_pt1 | contig 11409 bp, 6 predicted proteins | sample 2277071 | NCBI WGS metagenome assembly SDBU01 (sample SAMN10397929, study PRJNA504765) | marine sediment metagenome | isolation source: marine sediment core GS08_GC12, 126 cmbsf | place: Arctic Ocean: Gakkel Ridge, Loki's castle | collected 2008 | reverse complement strand
GGTGTGGCCTTTTGAATCGGCTCCTGATTGGGATAGTCCCGGCGCATTTTATTAAGAAATTCTTCCATCATTTCATTTGCAACATCTTCCATGAAACTAAGGAACTCCTTCTTTTTCCCCTTTTTAGCATAAAACCCCGGTGCTTCTGCCGGATCATGAATAACATGAAGCACAATAAGCTGTGCCTCTAGTTTATCAGCAAGTTTTCCGGCAAAGCATAAAGCCTCTTCTGAAAAAGGGGTAAAATCTACAGCAACAAGTATGGTGTTTATATCCTGATTTTCATCCATATTAAACTCTCCCTATCTAAAGTATCCTTTAATCTATTATTTTAATTTGTCATATAAATTAAGCTAATTATTATCATATTATTTATAACATAAAGTCTTATGCGATACTAAAATTTTTTGTTCAATTGAGGTGTCATTACCCATTTACTATCTCAACCTGAATAATGCTAAGAAATTTTTTGCCGGGATTTTCAAGATTAATGGAATTCTTTTCAGAAATAATTGTCGTCTCGCCCTTTTTTAGAACCAGGCTTTGTTTTTTTGACTTTATCATTGCCCGGCCATTGGTGACTATCAGATGTTTTATATCAGCGGCGCCAGTCTTAACTTGAAACATCGACCCGGGATATACGAAAAATCTGATTATTTTTATATCATCTTTATCTTCGAGAAGAGTCGAGTTCCCCCAGGCATGATATACTGTTCTGTGTTTGTGATATTCGATTCGTCCCCTTTCTTTGAGTTCTTCTACAATAGATTTAACTTCCCTGCTGTTATCCATGTCTGAAACAAATACGGAATCCGGAGTTTCGACAACAACTTTATTCTTGAGATGGTTTGTTGCAATTAGACGCCCATGTCCCATTATCAAACAGTTTTCCGTATCCTTTGCCAAGACATCTCCCTTAAGAACGTTGTTGTTATGATCCTTTGGAAGGAAATCATAAAGTGATTTCCATGATCCAATATCGCTCCATTCAAAGTCTGACGGCAAAACAACTCCTTTTGATGTCTTTTCCATTATGGCATAATCGATAGAGATATTAGGCAACTCTTCGTACTCTTTTTTGGTTATCAAATCTTTCTCTTCAACCATATTTTTCATTTTTTCTAACAGCTCAGGCATAAAGGACCTGAATTCTTCCACAATGACAGAGGCTTTAAATGCAAACATTCCGCTGTTCCAAAAAAAGTTGCCTGCTTTGACATATGCCGCGGCTTTTTCTCTATCCGGTTTTTCAACAAATCTTTTTACAGAGAGTGCTCCGTCAAATTTGTCCTTGACTCCGGTCGAGGATATTTCCTCTTCGCCTTCAATATATCCGTAACCTGTTTCAGGATAATAAGGCTTAATACCAAAAGTAACTATATGCCCCATGCCGGCAAGCCGTATGGCTTTCTCAAGATTAGCATGAAAGCGATCTATGGCCCTGATGACATGATCTGCAGGAAAAACAGATAATACAGCATCCGGCTCTATTTTCAGAATATGTAACACTGCAAGAAGAATGGCAGGTGCCGTATTCCGCCCACAAGGTTCACTAATTATCATTCTCTCGGGTTGTACACCTATTTCTGCCATGTTTCTTGCTGTTTCATGAACATGCTCTTTTCCGCAGACAATCCTTATTCTTTTTTCGTTAATTACGGGAGTCAGCCTTTTTATAGTACTTTGTAGCAGGGAATCTTCACCAATAAACTTCACCAGTTGCTTGGGATAGAGTTCCCTTGACACGGGCCACAGGCGCGTTCCTATTCCGCCTGCCAGCAATATTGCATATTCATTTATTTTACTATCAGACATATCCACCGTTTTCTTTTAAGTTAAATTAGAAATTCCGTAATACTTTAGCTCTTTGAAAACAAGACCGCTTCAAAGGTAATTAAATTTTAAACCGTGTAACACTCACTAATACCCTCAGACAATTACACGATTCAAAATTTAACAACCTTTGAAGCTTGGTAGTTCTACTTTCAGAAGGCTAAAATGTTACGAAATTCCTATAATATTCGATTATTTCCTTTATACTTTTTTAATTTTGAAGAAGGGGAGGCTGTCTTGCAGACAGTTTCCACGGCATTATAGCCGAGAAAATCATCAACTTCTCGTGCCAATGATGAACCGGCCTTTAATTTCATAGTGTCTGGAAGGGCTATAATTGTTTCAGTTTTTTCAGGGCTAATCAAATGAATATATGCGCTGCATGTGCCGGGGTGTTTTATTAAAATTTCATTTAATTTTAAAAGCAGCTCTTTCCCGGTCCGGTTTATATCCAAATTAAAATGAATATGTGCAGTCCATGTCTCCTCGGCTTTGTCTATCGGTATGATTGTTTCCGCCAATAATTTTACCGAATTTTCGTCCCCTTGCACGTGTCCCTGAATAAGAATGGGATTATCATCTATTAACAGATCACTCACTTTTATATAAACTGAAGAGAATATTGTTGCTTCGACTGTTCCATGCATATCTTCTATTGTAACAAAGGCCATCAAGTCGCCCTTTTTTGTCTTGATAATCTTGGTATTTCTAACAAGTCCTCCGATCCTCACAGTGCTGCCGTCTTTTATTTCCTTGATCGAAACGGCATCGGCATTGGTAAATTTTTCAAGAAGCTCTTCAAACCTGCGTAAAGGGTGGCCTGTAATATAAAAGCCGAGTGACTCTTTCTCTAAGGCTAAAAATTGTTTTTCATCCAATTCATTTATCTCGGGCATAGGAGGATAGTTTATTTTCTGTTTGCCTTTTTCTATATCGAAAAGTCCCATCTGGGGATTATCTCTTTCCCTCTGAATCCTTTGGCCATACTCGATGGCATCTTCTAAAGATGCAAGCATTTGTGAACGATAAGCGCCTGTGTTATCAAAGGCTCCACATTTTATAAGGCTTTCTATAACCCTCTTGTTAATTTTTTTCAAATCTATACGCTCACAAAATTCAAACAGGGAATAAAAAACCCCCTCTTTTCTGGCCTCAATTATAGATTCTATTGCTGCTTCTCCGGCGTTTTTAACCGCTACGAGCCCGAATCTGATCTTTGGCCCGATTACCGCAAATTCCTTATCGCTTTCATTGATGTCTGGAGGGAGGATAGTTATACCATGGCTGCGACATTCAGCGATGTATTTTACTACACCATCAGTGGAATGTATTTCGCTTGTAAGCAACGAAGCCATGAACTCTATTGAAAAGTGAGCTTTCAGATAAGCTGTTTGATATGCAATAAGCGCATATGCCGCACTGTGAGACTTGTTAAATCCATACCCGCCGAATTTTTCCATCAGACCAAATATATTTTCAGCTTTTTTTAATGGAATATCGTTCTCTGTTGCTCCTTTTACGAAACGTTCCCTATGCCCGGCCATAATCTCGGGAATTTTCTTTCCCATCGCTTTGCGCAGATCATCCGCCTCTGCCATGGAGTAATTCGCCAGTTCACCGGCTATTTTCATTACCTGTTCCTGATAAACAATGACACCGTATGTTTCTTTTAAAATAGTTTCGAGTTCAGGGACAATGTATTCAACTTTTTTTCTGCCGTGCTTCCTTTCAACAAAACCAACCACCATTCCGCTGTCAAGCGGTCCCGGGCGATAAAGTGCGACAAGTGCTATGATATCATCAAAGCATTCAGGTTTTAAACGAACAAGCAAATCTTTCATTCCGGAACTTTCAAGCTGGAAGACTCCTGTTGTATCACCAGATGCAAGCAGGCGATAGGTATCAGGATCGTTAAAATCAAGGTTAAGCAGATCCGGAGGTGCATTTCCCTGCCTTTCAATTAGTGAAATGGTATTTGCAATAACAGTCAAATTTCGAAGCCCGAGAAAGTCAAACTTTACAAGGCCTATCTTTTCGACGACTTTCATGTCGTACTGAGTAACGACTTCGCCCTTCTTACCTCTGTATAGCGGCAGGTATTCTACAAGAGGCTTGTCAGCGATTACCAAACCTGCTGCATGTGTTGATGCATGTCTGGGAAGACCTTCGAGTATTCGACAGATGTTTATTAGTTCGGTAACTTCAGGCTTATTTTTTGCCAACTCATTAAGTCTTGGTTCCTGTTTTAATGCATCATCAAGGCTTATGTTCAATACATCAGGAACCATTTTGGCAATGGCATCGACTTCACGTAAAGGTATATCAAGGGCACGACCCACATCACGTATTACTGCTCTAGTTTTTAGTTTTCCGAATGTAATAATTTGGGCAACCTTATCATTGCCTCCGTACGTATCTACGACGTATTTAAATACATCTTCCCTGCCGTTTATGCAAAAATCTATATCTATGTCAGGCATACTTTTACGTGCAGGGTTAAGGAAGCGCTCAAAAATAAGACCATGTTCAATAGGATCAAGATCCGTAATTCCAAGGGAATATGCAACCAGGCTCCCTGCAGCAGATCCCCTGCCGGGACCCACGGGAATACCGCTTTCCTTGGCGTATCGTATTATATCGGCTACGATTAGAAAATATCCAGGAAATTCCATGTCTTTTATAACTGAAATTTCATGTTCAAGGCGGTCTTTATAAATTTTTTCATCAATATCCGGATTTTTTGCCTTTAGACGTTGCATTAATTTATTAAACATCTTCCAAATTTTACGCTCAAAAAGCTCTTCTTCTGTTTCTTCCGATGAAGTAATAAATTCCGGAAAGTGATACATGCTAAAATCAAATTCGATCTTGCATTGTTTTGCGATATCCACAGTATGCTTAAGTGCATCCTGATAGCTCTTGAAATAGGCATGCATCTCTTCTTTTGATTTAAAATAGAGTTGATCGGTTCTAAACTTTAATCGTTCCGAGTCATGAATAGTCTTCCCGGTCTGGATACATAATAGCAGATCATGAGCTCGGAAATCTTCCTTATCGAGATAATGACAGTCGTTGGTGGCAACAAGAGGAATTGAAAGTCTATTGCTCATATCCAGCAAAGTTTGGTTTACCTTTTCCTGTTCATCAAGGCCGTTGTTTTGTATCTCAAGGTAAAAGTTGTTCTCGCCGAATATGTTAAGGTAGGTACGGGCGGCTTCATCGGCCTTTTCTATTCTGTTTTCTTGAATGAGTCTGGGAATTTCACCGTGAAGACATGCTGAAAGTGCAATAAGCCCTTCACTATATTCATTGAGGACTTTCTTGTCGACGCGTGGTTTATAGTAAAAACCTTCAAGCTGGGCGATGGTGGCGAGTTTGCACAGGTTTTGATAACCCTTTTGGTTTTTCACCAGAAGTATCAGGTGGGAAAGCCCCTTATTATCAACGGGTGTTTTATCAGAAAGACTCCTCGGGGCTACGTAGCATTCACATCCAATAATCGGTTTTATTCCAGCCTTTTTTGCTTTTTCATAAAACTCAACAATTCCAAAGAGAGTGCCGTGATCCGTAATGGTTACGGAATCCATTCCAAAATCGGCTGTGCGCTTTAAAAGGGCATCGATCCTAATGGCGCCGTCTAAAAGGCTGTATTGTGTATGAACATGAAGGTGAACAAAATCACAAATGGTATGTTTATTCATTGATTAATCAAGTCTGTAGTTTGGGGCTTCTTTGGTAATAATAACGTCATGGACATGGCTCTCGCGCATACCTGCAGAACTTATTTTTAGAAACCTGGCTTTTTTTCTTAGCTCTTCCAAAGTTCGGCATCCAACATAACCCATGCCTGCCCTTAAACCCCCAATGAGCTGAAAAATATTTGCGGAAAGGGATCCTCTATAGGGTACACGCCCAACAATACCTTCCGGGACCAATTTGTCTTCCTCGATTTCTTCGATCTGATAATACCTGTCTTTACTACCTTTTTTCATGGCTTCTAAAGATCCCATACCTCTATATACCTTGTAGCTGCGACCCTGGAAAATAACCAACTCACCCGGACTCTCATCAGTTCCGGCAAAAAGTGCGCCTATCATTACCACATGAGCGCCTGCTCCGATTGCTTTTGTAACATCACCGGAAAACTTAATGCCGCCGTCAGCTGTCAATGGCACACCGGTCTTATTGGATATGGATCTGCAATTTATAATAGCGGTCATCTGCGGTACGCCTACACCAGCCACAATACGGGTTGTACAAATGGAGCCAGGCCCAATTCCGATCTTTACTCCGTCTGCTCCGGCATCAATAAGATCTTCCGCACCTTTGGCCGTGCCGACATTACCTGCAATTAGTTCTATGTCTTTAAAAGTACTCTTTAGCTTTTTAACGGCATTAATAACATTTTCTGAATGCCCGTGTGAGGTGTCAATTAAAATAACATCAGCCTCTGCCTTCAAAAGACTTCCGGTGCGTTCTTCCATATCCGGACCAACGCCTACGGCGGCTCCTGCTCTAAGTCTTCCCATCTTATCTTTGCATGCATTCGGATATTTCTTAATTTTCTCAATGTCTTTTATTGTTATCATACCTTTCAAACATTCCTTTTTATCAACGACAAGAAGCTTTTCAATCCGGTGTTTATGCAACAATTCCTTAGAATTTTCCAAAGTTATCCCTTCTGATACGGTTATAAGGTTTTCTTTGGTCATAACTTCTGAAACCTTTTTTTCAAGGTTGATTTCAAATCGCAGGTCTCTATTTGTTACGATTCCTACCAGTTGATCACCCTTTGTAACCGGAATGCCGGAAATGCGAAATTTTTCCATCAATTTCAGAACCTCATGAACCTTTTGATCAGGATGAATGGTAACCGGATCTATAATCATACCGCTTTCAGATTTTTTTACTTTTTCAACTTCTACGACCTGGCTTTTAATGCTCATGTTGCGGTGAATAAAGCCAATTCCACCTTCGCGGGATAAACTTATAGCAGTTTGCGACTCTGTTACAGTGTCCATGGCTGCACTTACGATCGGGATATTGAGTGTAAGGTTTTTTGTCAGTCTGGTGCTGGTGTTAACATCTTTGGGTAACACATCAGAATAGCCGGGGATCAAAAAAACATCATCAAACGAATATGCTTCTTCAAGTGACATTTTAATCATAGCGTTCCTCCAGAAATAGATCTATAATTGATGAATTCGCAAAAAGATGAATTCATCAAGTTTAAGTTTTATCATTATTCAATGAAATAAATTTAATTCTTTAGAAAAGGATCATAAAATTGCATATACAAATAGCAAATAGATCTGTCATTATCAATCATTTATTTGTTATCTTGACATATAATAAAGACCATATTAGATAACTTCACCAATAAATTTAAAAAAGGGTTTACTATTATGCTTATTGAAATTAATTCCAGAAACCCGCAAAAGCGGTTAATAAGAATGGTCGTGGAGATTCTAAGAGGAGGGGGCACTATTGCTTATCCAACGGACACATATTATGGGATCGGCTGTGACATCTTGAATAAAAAGGCCATTCAGAAAGTATACCAGTTAAAACAACGAAATAAAAATAAACCTTTTAGCTTTATCTGTTCGGGACTTAAAAATATAAGTCATTATGCCAAAGTCTCAAATTATGCATACAAAACGATGAAACGCCTTTTGCCGGGTCCTTATACTTTTATTTTGGAAGGTTCAAAATTGGTCCCTAAAATTATGCTGACCAAACGTAAAACTGCTGGAATCCGTGTGCCAAATAATTCCATTTGTCTTTCATTGGTGGAAGAGCTAGAAAATCCGATCATTACAACAAGTGCAACAATGCCGAACGGGACAATTTTCTACGACCCGTCCCTTATCCACGATTTTTTTCAATCAAGAATAGACATTGTAATTGATGGTGGTGCCGTGCCGGGGAATCCATCGAGTGTAATCTCCTTGATTAACGACATGCCTGAAGTCATACGCAAGGGGATGGGTGATGTGGATATTTTTCAATAAAAGGAACCTTTGAAGAATGTGAACATTTTTTAAAGGTCTTTAAAAGCAAGGATCAATGTTATACTGTAAACGGCCATAATCTGCGCTCTTGTATTTTATTATTTGCCATATATCATTCGCTCTGCTGTCATTCGATTGAAATTCGATAGTCATTCGCTTCGCTGTTATTCAATTGAATTTCTACTGAATTTCTACTGAATTTCCATTGGATGAACAACTTCCAATTTGGCACAGAATCAAAAAAACCCAAAATAAGACCATTTTAAGTATAGACAAGGTGGGTAGGGGAGTGTCAACCAGTTATGGACGGTAAAGATATCCCCCCCATATATGTGGATTAGATATATTGTTTGCAAGATCTTTTAAGGTTGAATCTATAATATATTTCAGGAAGGGCAATTTCTTCTTCCGGGCATAAACAGCAGAGATCTTCCCCTCAATTCCGGCCATGCGACCAGCCCATTCAACAGCATCTTCAAGATTTCCTATGCGGTCAATAAGTCCAAGATTTTTTGCTTCTTCTCCCGTAAAGATCCGACCATCTGCCAGTGGTTCCACTTTAGACTGATCCATATTTCTGCCTTCAGCAACAGCAATTATGAACTGCTTGTGAATTTGATCCACAAAATTTTGGAGGATCTTCCTTTCCTCTTTCGTCATTTTTCGGACAAGCGATCCCGTATCCTTGTACTCACCACTTTTAACAACAACCGGAGTCAGACCAATTTTTGAAAGAAGGTCTTCAAAATTTGCAAATCTTATGATAACTCCGATGCTACCGGTTATTGTACCTGGGTTGGCAACTATTCCGTCTGTCCCAGCAGCAATATAGTAGCCTCCGGATGCTGCAATAGCTCCCATTGAAGCTACGATTTTTTTAACACCTACAGTCTTTCTGATTTCCCTAAAAATTTCCTGAGCAGGCCCCACACCGCCTCCTGGAGAATCGATCCTAAGAACTATCGCCTTTATTGAATTGTCTTCACGGAAACGTTTAAGGTTATGGATTACACTTTTAGAATCTGTAATAATGCCTGTTATTTCTATTATTCCAACTTTTTCTCCGAATTTTAAATCAGAACTTTTTGTTCCAATTAAAATCAGCAGGGTTATCCCCAGCATTGCAGCGGCGGTTATGGATGAAAAAATCAGAATAAAGAAAAGGTATGGATGTCTACGGGAGAACATATTGTTATTTGTTATCCGTTATTTGTTAATCGTTAATAGTTTTTTGTTATCAGTCAAATAACATATAATTAATAACCAACTACTCCTCATTTATCTTTTCCTTAAGATTTTCGCGCAAGATTTCTCCGAAAGTTGAACTGGCGGGCCTGGTGTTGTCTATATACTCTGAAAGCAATTTCTCTTCCTCTTCAATATTGAGTCTTTTGATTGATAGGCCGATTCTTTTTTCTTCGCTGTTGATATTCATGACTTTTGCAGTGAGGATATCACCCAGGTTAAATTTCCCAACAGGAGTTTTGATTTTTTCTTTACTGATTTCAGACACGTGAATAAGTCCTTCTATTCCTTCTTCCAGTTCTATAAAAACCCCAAAATCGGTGATGTTTGTAATCGTACCGGTTATCTTTTTGCCAACCTCATAGCGTTCTTTCACGGTTTCCCAGGGGTCCGGTTCCAGTTGTTTTATGCCAAGAGAGAACCTTTCGTTGTCCTGATCAATTTCAAGAACTATAGCCTGAACCAAATCTCCCTTTTTATATATTTCGGATGGATGTTTTATGCGCTTTGTCCAAGAAATATCTGAGATATGAACAAGGCCATCGATCCCTTCGTCAATACCTATAAAAATACCAAAATCTGTTAAATTTTTGATTTTACCTTCAATGGTTGTTCCAATTGGGTATTTTTCACTGATTACATCCCATGGATTTGGAACAACTTGCTTCATACCAAGGGAGATACGCCTGTTTTCGGGCTTGATATCAAGTACGACAGCTTCTATAGTTTCCCCAACCGATACAACCTTTGAGGGATGATGAATTTTCCTTGTCCATGACATCTCAGAAACATGAATCAATCCTTCTATACCCTCTTCCAATTCAATAAATGCGCCATAATCTGTCAGGCTAACAACCTTCCCTGTTATTCGAGAGCCCACTGGATACTGTTCTGAGGCAGTCGACCAGGGATCTGGGCCAAGTTGTTTCAAACCCAGTGAAACTCTTTCTTTTTCGATATCAAAACTAAGGATCTTTACCGTTACCTGGCTGCCGACTGAAAAGAACTCTGAAGGGTGCTTAACACGCCCCCATGAGATATCTGTAATATGCAGCAATCCGTCTACGCCCCCAAGATCAATAAATACACCATACTCGGTGATATTTTTTACTATTCCTTCGATGACTTTACCTTCATAAATAGTAGATAATGTTTCAGTCCTTTTTGATTTGAACTCCTCTTCTAGAATAACGCGTCTTGATAATACTATGTTACTCCGTTTCCGATTATATTTTAAGATTTTGAAATCAAATGTTTTTCCAACCATTTCATCGAGGTTGCGAATAGGCCGCAAATCAGCCTGTGATCCGGGTAAAAAGGCTGGAATACCTATATCTACAGAAAAGCCACCCTTTACGCGGGTTACAATTACGCCTTCTTTGGTTTCATTGTTGTCGTAAATTTTCTTGATATCTTCCCATACCTTTACCTTGGCGGCTTTTTCTTTTGAAAGGGTGACACGTTCTTCTTCGTCGTCCCACCATTCAACCATTACTTCTATTGTGTCACCCAAATCAGCGTTTATATTTCCCTCTTCATCTTTGAATTCTTGAATACGTACCTGCCCCTCTGATTTGTATCCGATATCAACAAGTACATATTCCTTGTCTACTGAAATTATTTTGCCGGTGACAACCTCCCCTTCTCTGAAGCGCTTAAAACTTTCCTCGTACATATTCACCAAATTCTCCATCTTACCATCAGATAATTGAATATCTTCCGATGATTTGTCATCAGGAGAGGGGTCATGTTTTAGCTCATCATTTTGTTGCGAAGCAGTTGGATCTGAAAGATTGTTTTGTTCTAATTTCTCGGTCTCATCATTTTTGTCAGAATTTTCCATTAAAAAGAATACCCCCTTACCATAATTTTGCGTATAATTTAACGGTCTGTTGCCCAAACAAAAGTCATTTAAGCGGCTATTAAAGCATTTTTTCTAACGAATCTTGAGTATAACAGCATAAAAAAACGTATTAAACAAAGCGAAAAAGAGTTTGGCAAAAGCCGGTTAAGAATATAGCATAACCTTGTCTTTTTATCAGAGCAAATTTTAAAAAACAATGATTATTTTAATAAAACTTGATTTTAAATAAAAAATATCCATTCCTAACCCGAACCAAGGGATTGTAGATCGCAGATTGATGATTTTAGATTTATGGTACCAAAGTACATGGCTTTAAAGATTAAAAAAAATCCGGGAGAAATGGTTTGATTCGAAGGAGGCGGCAAGAAAAAGTATTTATGGATGAAACTAAAGCGCTTTTTCAACATAAGAGAGCATTAAATCAACAACTTTTTTGGCAGAAAGGTTGGTGGA
>SDBU01008809.1_pt1 | contig 11409 bp, 4 predicted proteins | sample 2277071 | NCBI WGS metagenome assembly SDBU01 (sample SAMN10397929, study PRJNA504765) | marine sediment metagenome | isolation source: marine sediment core GS08_GC12, 126 cmbsf | place: Arctic Ocean: Gakkel Ridge, Loki's castle | collected 2008 | reverse complement strand
GAGTTTTTTGAAGCGGACAACTTCGACCCTGACATCGATAATGAACTCGAAGTCGACACATTTTAGAGCAGTAGTTTGATCTTCAAGTCTGATTTACTTATCGTTAGTTTAATATTTCCGGGCACTAGTCTATAACAAGCTCTCAGCCATCAGTTTTCAACTAGAAATCTCTAATCCCTAGTCTCCAATCTCCAACGCAATACCGAAGGCATTGCGCCAATGTCTTTGCATCGTGCCCCTGGCTGTTATATCGAACACAATCCGGTGACAAAAAGCATCCCAATTTAGTGATTATGCCTAGTAACTCCTTTATCGCTCTTTTTGTAGTCTGTTATGATTCCTCGAAGGGATCTATCAACTCACTAACATCAGGTAAAGAAAAATTGATAAAAAAGATTCTCATCATTGATGATGATCCATCGATCCTGGCAATGATTGAAGGTCATCTGAAAGCATATGGATATGACGTCCGGTGCACCGTTGATGGTTCCAAAGGTATTGCACTAACGAACGAGTGGGACCCAGATCTAATTCTGCTGGATATTATGATGCCCGTCATGGATGGGTATACCGTCGCACGTCGAGTAAGGGAATTTACGTCCATCCCAATAATCGTGCTGTCAGCTAAGGCGGCAGAGAAAGACATTTTGGCGGGTTTTGATGCAGGCGCCGATGATTACATTGTCAAACCATTCTCTGCCCCGGAGTTGCTGGCTCGCACAAGGGCGGTGTTGCGTAGGTTTGAAAGAGACGACTCTGAGGACTACTATCAACCGGTGTATGAGCACGGTGATTTAAAGATCGATCTAGACAGCGCCCGGGTCAGCCTTGCTGGTGTCGAGATCAACACCTCTGCTACAGAATTCAAACTTCTGAAGAAACTAGCAGTCTCGATGGGGAAAATATTGACGGCTGAGGAGCTGCTAGCCTCGGTTTGGGGGCCTGATTATCGATATGATAGATCCATCCTATGGGTATCGATGAGTCGGCTAAAGCACAAGGTTGAGAGAGATCCGAAAAACCCCGTTCATATATTCACCATCAAGGGTGTTGGATACATGATTCCAGGAATACCTCCAGATCAAGATGGGCCCGTGAAAACCTGATTACATCGAGCATCCTAGATTAAACATCGTATCTTCGCCTTCAAATTTCGAAATCTCATAGTAGGATCTCTTCATGAGAAGAGGTCCTTTCGCTTCGGCATGAGATCTAATTTGAAAGTAAAACTACAAAATCAGCGCGGATAAGCGGGCGTTGTGAAAATGAACTTGAAGTAATAAGTTGCTCAATAGATGGAGCAACGAGAAAGGCTAAGAGATATAGGCACTCAGGAGCGAGGGGAATCCTGCCAGCAAGAATCCTATGGAGGCAATTCGGGTTCTGGTGAATAGTTTGACGCTGGTTGATTCTAGATATCGATCGAAGTCCTCGAACAACGGGTTGAGCGTACGGGTCTCATCCAATGTGGCCTTTGCTTCTGACAACATTTGCTGACCTTCTCTAGCTAACGATGAACCTAGGGGGGATTTGGCGCATTGGAAAACAATGCGTTGTGAAATGTGATTGAGAAATAGATAAATATGAGGCCGATAGCCAGCCAGATCAGTGAAAGCACGAAGTATCCTCATTGAACGAGTTAATGGATCACACACCCACTCAGGCAGCCTGGGATTTTTCCTGGTCAGCGTCGAGGCCATTGCGGATGGCCCACAACGCGGCTTGGGTGCGATTTGAAACGCCGATTTTAGTGAATATATTGTGCATATGGGTCTTGAGCGTGTTTTTGCTGATGAATAGCCCTTCAACGATTGTGCCGTTATCCTCCCCATCAGCGAGATGGGAAAGTACTTGCCTCTCTTGATCCGTGAGTTGCTTTAGAACCGGGTCAAATTGGCTGGGGTTCTGTGCCGCATGGATTGGGTCTCCATGCCCGGGGGTTCGCCATAAGAATTCTTGGTTCACTCCACGCGTGAAACCAGTTAGGATTGCTCGAAGGGTCTCAATAAGCTGAGCCATGTCCATGTTCTTAGGTATAAATGCATCTGCCCCCAACTCTCGTGCGCGCGCCTTGACCTCTGGATCCGACAACATTGAGTGTAGGATAATTCTTGTCTCAGGTCGGAGAAATTTTATCGTCGGAAGAGCCGCCAAACCATCCATATCGGGCATCGCAATATCAAGCATTAAGAAATCGGGCTCTTGCCTGAGGGTCGCGTCGACCGCTTGTCGACCACTAGAGATCTCTTCAACGACTACGAACCCTGCTTTTTCTAGGGCAATAGTAAGAAGCTTTCTATAAAGGTTGTTATCGTCAGCGATAACTACTCTGACATCCATGTATTGAGTGCATCCTTATTTATGTTTTGCTGTGAAGTCTTGTTGCTCAGACCAATCCACTCGGGAGATTACCGCATGCCCAATCATAATGATGGTCATTATTGGTACTGCGGTACTGGGTGTTACACAGGCGTAAATGATAAATCATTTTAACCTTCATCATGCTAACATTGAACTAACAGCCCGAAGAGATCGATGTCAAACAACATAGAGTAGTAGGAATTATTTTGTTTAATTCAATAAATTTACTGAGGTTTTACTTCAAATACTTCGTTTCTTACGATGGCCAGAAGGAGAATTGAGGAATTAGGAGGGACTGGCGGGAATGAGCTGCTGGAAGACGGAAGAATTTCCATCAATACAAGATAGAATCAACTAATTTCCTGCGCATAGCCACCACTTGACAGTCACCAGGACCCGAAAAACACACCAAAACTCAACCCTCAACCCGCGATGTCATATCTGTAACACCGCTGTCACACCCCTGAAATAAGATTTTGCTAGATTGGGAATGAAAAATCGAGGCGAAGTGCGGAATTCGGGGTACAAAGGTTTGCAACGAACGATCTCAAATTTACCAATCCGATTGGCAAGAATCCGTATTTTGACATATTCTCCTTGGTGGACTGGCAACATACTTGTTTCAGTAAAATTAATTTTCCATTAGGTAAAGTGAGGGTACTCATGCATATCTCAAGTGGCCTTTCAAAACTTATCCGTCGGGGTAAAGAACACCTGCGACGGATCCAGCTATCACCCATCCATTTCCTCATCCTTATCGCCGTTATCGCATTCCTCGGTGGGTGTAAGTCTGAACCAACCGATGTTACACCGCCACCCAAGCCTCCCACGCCCATCTATGAATCTTCCATTCTGCCCACCGCCACGATCGAAGACAGCGGGTTGCAGGTGGTGGATGATGGCGGGCTGTTGCCGATCCAAATCCTCGAACGCCAACCTTCCCTGGGTCAGGAACTCTCCATCACAGGCGAAGTGGTGGTCCGATTCAACCAGGCCATGGATGCGGTCCAGACCGCAGCAGCCTGGAAATTACTCGATCCTGAAGGTCGAACTGTCCGTGGCCAGATCACCTGGTCCGATACCAAAACCTTGAGCTTCAAACCCACAAGCCCCTTAGCCCTGGACAGCACCTATCAGGTTGTCCTTGGCAAAGGTGCGGCCAGCGCGGGTGGAAAATCTCTCGTCGAAACCATGCAGTGGTCATTCGATACAGTAGGAGAACTCCAGGTTAGCCAGACATTCCCTGAGGATCGCACTTTCGATGTCGCCAACGACAGTGTGATCACCACCATCTTCAACCGGCCCGTGGTTCCCCTGGTCATCGCTGAAGAGCGAGACACGCTTTCCAACCCACTCGAGTTCTCTCCGCCCGTTTCCGGTCATGGAGAATGGGTGAACACTTCCGTTTTTGCATTCCGCCCTGATCAGCCTCTGAGCGGTGGAACCACATATTCTGTCACCATCAAAGCCGGGTTAACCGACGCTATTGGAGAATCCCAACTTGGGGAGGATTACATCTGGCAATTCACGACCATCACCCCGAGCATTGCCTCATTTGAATTATCCAGCGGCGTTTTCAATCCAGAAGACAACGCGCTGGACATTCTCTTAGATGAATCTTTCATCATTCACTTTTTCCAACCCATGGATGAGGCCAGCACTGAATCTGCCTTGAGCCTGATCCCGAGTGGTGGATCGCCAGTTTCCCTCAGGACCGCTTGGAACGAAGAGCACACGCGGCTGACCGCCACCCCACGAGCAAAGCTAAATTTGGCGACAACCTACACCTTGAGGCTAGATGCCGCCGCCAAGTCATCCGTTGGAAACTCTTTGGCGGATGGCTTGCGATGGACCTTCACCACGATCCCCGAGCCCGCGGTTCTCTACTTCTCCCCCCCGGAGATGTGGCGCGCGGATCGATATAGTGCTGAACTTTATATTAAATTCGCTTCCCCCATGATGATCGAAAGCGTCAAGCAGAGGATTGTAATAACCCCCGAACCGGAAGGCGAGATCCAGTGGTGGTACAACGATTACACCTGGAGCATCAGTGCCTACGTCCTTGAACCATCAACCTCATACGAGGTTCGAGCATTACCAGGGATGCAGGATATCTATGGCAACACCACCACGCGGGAATACTCTGCTACCTTTACAACTCATGCTGCAAGTCCTCAGGCCGGCCTGCAGATGCCATTCCATCCCTCCATCCTGCGCGTGGGTGGTCCTCAAGAGTTCTATATCATGTACCGCAATATCAGCAGGGTCGATCTTGAGCTCCACAGCATCACCCCCACGCAATTTGCTTCCTTCCTCACCGGCGATCTGCAAAGGCATACGTTCGATCCACCGTCAAACACCCTGGTCTGGAGCACGAGAGAGTTTAGTTCGGGTGTTTTGAATGAGCGCGTTTTCGAAACTTTCGAGCCGACTACGTCAGGTGGGGCTCCGCTGCCGCCCGGATTCTACTTCCTGGCGTTGGATACACCAGATATCTCCCACACTCGAGAGCCCTTCCTCGACACGCGCCTGATGATCGTGGCCGATGTGAATCTCACCTTTAAAACCACGACCAATGAGGCTCTGACCTGGGCGACAGATTTGAGCACGGGAGTTCCTCTGCCTGCCGTCCCGCTCACGATATACAATCAGGACTTCCGCGAAATCGGCCGCGGTGTAACCGACGCGGATGGATTATTGAAAGTGGAAGTGCCCACGCCCGATAATCCCTACGACGACCGTTATGTGATGGCGGATGGGGGCCAATTCTTCGGCTTCGCTTCCAGCGGTTGGGGCAGCGGGACCAACCAGTATGATTACGGGTTTTGGACCAGCTACTACGCCCCCGGCAACCGGCCCAAGGTCTATGTCTATACCGAACGCCCGATTTATCGCCCCGATCAACCCGTCTATTTCAAGGGCATTGTTCGCCTCGATGACGATTTAGCCTACAGCCAACCCAGCTTTGGCACAGTGCATGTCAAGATCGAGAATTTCAAGGAGACAGTACTCGAGGCCGATCTTCCGCTCTCCACCTTCGGATCCTTCGATGGTGAGATCACGCTCGATCCCAACGCCGTTCTGGGCTTCTACTCCATCAGTGTGTATCTGCCAGGGGAAGAAGACAGTATTGGAAGCGTGGGCTTCACCGTGGCGGAATACCAGAAACCGGAGTTTCAGGTGCAGGTCAGCGCCTCGCCGATGGACGTATTGGCAGGGGATGACTACACCGTCACCGTCTCCGCCGACTATTTTTCCGGAGGCGGTGTGAGCGAGGCATTGGTGGAGTGGACCCTGGCGTCGCGTTCCTTCACCTTCAGCCCGGCTGATAAATACTCATCCTATTCCTTCCGGGACTACGACGCCGATGAAGGCTCCTTTGGAGATTTCGGAAGAGTCGATTCGGATATTGTTGCCCAGGGAGAAGGCACCACCGATTCACTTGGTCAATTTGAGCTGAGCCTCCCCGCGGACCTGAGTGAGTACACCTCCAGCCGCCAATTCACCTTTGAGGCCACCGTGACCGATCTTTCCGCGAATGCAGTCAGTGGACGAGCCACCATAACGGCTCACCGTGGTGGGTATTATCCTGGCGTAAAGCCCAGCACCTATGTGGGAACCGCCGGTCGAGATCAATCTTTTGATCTGGTCCTTCTGGATTGGGACAGTGATCCCGTTCCAGGACAGAAGCTGACGGTAGATATCGTCGAACGGCGTTGGCACAGTGTGCAGGAGCAAGACGCCAGTGGTGTAGTGCGTTGGACCTCCTCGGTGGAGGAGATCCCCGTAGTAAGTGTGGAGCTCACGACTGGTAGTGATGGAAGGGCGACCGCCAGCTTCATTCCCGAATCTGGTGGCGTGTATAAGGCCACAGTGACCGCCCTCGACCCACAGGGCAACGCGGCGCGATCTTCTGCGTTCCTCTGGGTGACCGGACCGGGCTACATCCCCTGGCGCAGGACCGATGATCGCAGTTTTGACCTTATCTCCGACCGCACCTCCTACAGCCCGGGAGATACAGCCGAAATCTTGATCGCATCACCCTTCCAGGGTGAAACCTACGCGCTAATCACACTCGAGCGTGGACACATTTACAAGCAGGAGGTGCTGCGCCTGACCAGCAACAGCACCCTTTATAAATTGCCTGTCACTGCCGATCTGGCGCCCAACTTCTTCGTCTCGGTCGTGTTGGTGAAGGGCGTCGACGACACAAACCCGCGCCCCAATTTCAAAATGGGGGTCATCGAACTCAATGTGGACACACGCGAGCAAGAGGTGTTTGTCACCATCTCACCCGATCGCGCCCAGGCCAGCCCGGGCGAGCAGGTCACTTACACCATCACCACCCGCGACGTCAGGGGTCAACCGGTTGATGCTGAGCTCTCATTAGGCCTCAGCGATCTCGCCACCCTCTCGCTCACGGGTCCCAACTCGGCCCCGATCCTGGATTTCTTCTATGACCGCCGCATTCTGGGTGTGTGGACCTCCATCCCCATGGTCATGAGTTTGGAGGACTACAATGCCACCATCACCGAACGCCAGGCCCAGGGCGATGGCATGGGAAGTGGTGGCGGCAAAGGGGAGGGTGATTTTGGGGTCTCCCAAGTTCGCCAGGACTTCCCCGATACGGCTTTCTGGGATGCGCATGTCCAGACGGGGAGTGATGGCGAAGCCAGCGTCAAAGTTACCTTGCCCGACAACCTGACCACCTGGCGTATGGATGCGCGCGCGGTGACGACGGATACGCAGGTCGGATCGGCCGAACATGATTTGATCAGCACGCGACCCTTACTCGTGCGCCCCCAGACGCCGCGCTTCTTCGTTTTGGGTGACCAGGTTCGACTGGGAGCAGCGGTTCATAACAACACCAACCAGCGTTTATCCGTTCGGGTCGAGCTCTTTGTCCAGGGGGTCGAACTGGAGAGTGATCCCTTGCATGAGCTAGACCTGGGGGCCAATCGGCAGGCCTTCGTCTTTTGGGATGTAGTTGTCGAGGGCGACGCCTCACGCGTGGATCTTGTTTTCAGCGCCGTGGGCGAAGCTGCAAATGGTGACCAATACCAGGACGCCAGCCGGCCTCCACAAGGCACGCTCGATAGTCAGGGGTTGCCCGTCTATCGCTTTGAGGTGCATGAAACTGTGGGCACCTCGGGGCAGATGACCTCAGGCGGGACGTTGCTGGAAGCGATCAGCTTGCCCTCCAGCTTAAGTCTTTCAGAGGGCAGCCTGAAGGTTCAGATTTCCCCCTCCCTGGCCGCGGGCATGACCGATGGCCTCGATTACCTGGAGCATTTCCCTTATGAGTGTGTGGAGCAGACGGTTTCACGCTTTCTGCCCAACGTCTTGAGTACGCGCGCTTTGAAGGCCGCGGGTCTGAGTGATCCTGAGTTAGAAGGCGAGCTGGAGACCCAGGTCAACACCGCGTTACAGAGCTTGGTAAATTGGCAGAACCCCGATGGAGGGTGGGGTTGGTGGGCCAATTTGAGCCAGGAGAGTGACCTGCAAACCACAGCCTACGTTGTCTTAGGGTTGGTGGAAGCGGAAGAGGCCGGCTATACCATTAGCCAGGGCGTTATGGACCGTGCGCTTGGGTACCTTTCCGAGCAAGTCTTGTATGTTAGCAGTTTCGAAGACCCCTCGGTCCTCAACCGCCAGGCTTTCACGGTTTATGTACTTTCGAGAGCGGGCTATAAAAATATGAGCGCTGCGGTGCAGCTCTACGAGCAGCGTCAGAACATGGCTATTTATGGGCGCGCATTCCTGGCCCAGGCCTTCCAAATCATTGATCCCCAAGATCCCCGCATCCAGACCCTGCTTTCGGATTTTGCCACCAGCGCCATCACCTCCGCCTCAGGTACCCACTGGGAGGAGCAGCTGAGCGACTTCCACAACTGGAACACCGATACGCGTACGACCGCGATCGTGCTTTCCACCCTGAGCCTGTTGGACACCAGCAACCCGCTCAACGCCAACGCCGTTCGCTGGCTGATGAGCCATCGCACCGATGGACATTGGCGTGGAACGCAGGAGACGGCCTGGACCTTGATGGCCCTGACGCATTGGATGGAGCAGAGCGGAGAGTTAGAAGCGGATTATGCCTATGCTGTGGCGCTCAACGGAGATCGCCTGGGTGGTGGTGTGGCCAATAAAGAAACATTGCGCCGGACCTTTGCTGTAGAGGTGGATCTGGTTGACCTGCTCAGGGATGAGGCCAATCGTCTGGCTTTTGCACGTGACGATGGACCTGGAAACCTGTATTACACAACGCACATGGACCTTTCTTTGCCGGTAGATCAGGTTGGGGCGCTGGATCAGGGCATCATCGTTTCGCGCAGCTACTACAAGTTGGAGGATAGCGAAGCCGACTTGTCTGAGGCCGAGTCGATCGAACAGGCGCGAGTGGGCGATTTGCTGCTCGTGCGCTTGACGCTGGTAGCGCCCAACGCGCTGCACTATGTGGTGGTTGAAGATCCGCTGCCAGCTGGACTGCAGGCGGTAGATCAATCCCTGGAGATCAGCCCTCAGAACCTGCAGATCCCGCAGAGGTACGGTTGGGACGATGTCTTCTATCGTGGGTGGGGTTGGTGGTACTTCCGGCACACGCAGCTGCGCGATGAGAAGGTTGTGCTCTCGGCCAGCTATCTGCCTGCCGGCACCTACATTTACACCTACATGGCCCGGGTGAGCACGGTGGGGACCTTCAACGTAATCCCGCCCACGGCTCAGGAATTTTACTTCCCTGAGGTGTATGGGCGCGGGGAGGGAAGCACGTTTGTGGTTTTGCCATAAATCCTCATGTTTAACCTCCCGGAGGTTTTTGTGGAGTTTATCTGGTCAGTTCACAAACCGCCGCTTTAGGTCGTAGAGACGCCCCGGTGGGGCGTCCAAATGTAGGTCCCATTGCGCCCGACAACAGCTCCCCGATTCCTTGCGCCCTCATTCCCCCACCTCAAACCTCACAACCTCACTCACCACCAACTCCCCATCTTCGCGAACCCCCTCCGCCCGGATCTCATGTTCCCCAACAAACAAGGACCACCAAACTTGGTATGGCCCATCCGTAATCACACCCACCAACTCTCCATCGACCCACACCCTCACCTCATTGAAGCTCCCATCTCCAACGACCTCAATGAGCAGCTTCTGGGTCTCAGGATCCAACGCCGGATCGAACTTATACAAGCTGCCATATCCAGGCGAGAGGATCCGTAGCGGAGCGCGAGAATCCGAATCTCCCGCGGCCTGAGAAGCAGCAAGCAGATCGCTCAATAAAATTAATCCCTCTCTACGCGCCCAGGGCAGGGCTTCGGGGGGCAGGTCCAGCACAACTCGCTCGATCCGCCTCTCAGGCGGTGTGTTCTCGTCCGCCAGCAGTCCTGTGGCAGCATCGATTTCCACAAGCTGGTAGAAGGTGTCGGGCTGAGTGGGTTGCGTGCCTTCGATGAACCACTCCCAACGCCGATAGGGGCAGTCGGGTGTGGGCAAAAGCCCAGACAGGGCGCACACTTCAACCTTAACCATGCCATCAGGCATGCTAAAGGCCCCTTCCGGCTGCCCGGTCAGCACCGTTCGTGTGAAGGAGTGCCAGATCGGAGCTGCGCCGGTCAGGCCGTTCACGTCTCGCATGGGCTCATAGCTCGCGTTGCCCACCCATACTCCGGTGACAAGCTCGGGCGTGTATCCTATAGTCCAGTTGTCATGGAAATTAGAAGTCGTTCCGGTCTTCACCGCGGCGGGACGATCTAAGCGCAGGCTGCTGATCTCGCTGAAGCCGATGATCCGGGCGTCGTTGTCGCTGAGAATGTCGCTGATCAGCCAGGTGAGGCGCTCATCCATCACGCGCACCTGGGTTGGGGCGGAGGGGGAGTAGAGCAGGTTGCCGTTCAAATCACTTACATCCAGGATGGATACCGGGCTTACACGATAGCCGCCGTTGGCGAAGGCCCCGTAGGCTGCAGTCAGTTCGATCAAGCGCACTGCGCCGCCTCCCAGAGCGAGTGAGAGATCGTACTGTTCGGGGTCATCCAGGGTTGTGATACCCAACCGGGTCGTGCTCTTGAAAAGCCTTTCCAGACCGACATGATCGAGCGTGAGCACGGCGGGGATATTGAGCGATGAGCCCAGCGCCTCGCGCACCAGCACAGGCCCATGTTCTTGCTGGTCGTAGTTCGCCGGTACGTAGGCTTTTCCATCGTGTGTGAGGAAAGAGGTGCTCACGTCCAGCAGCATGGTCGCGGCTGTCCAGGGGGGTGATGGAGCGGACCCTTGTGTTGGGTCCATGGCCGCCGCGTACAGCAGAGGTTTTAAGGCGGAGCCTGGTTGGCGGGGCGCCAGAGTCATGTTGATCGCACCGCCGTTGGCCGCGTCGAAATAATTCGGACTGCCCACCAGGGCCAGGATCTCCCCGGTCTGCGGGTGTAGTGCGATCAAAGCGGCGTTGTTCACATTGTGGCCCAACCCATACTCCCCCGACTGCAGTCGCTCGAGCTGGCGGGATACAGCCCGTTCGGCGTGTTCCTGCCAATCCAGGTTCAAGGTGGTGCGCACCACCAAGCCGCCATGTTCGTAGATTTGCTCCGGCGTATAAAGGTCGTCCAGCTGAGCACGCACCATCATCACGAAATGTGGGGCCTGAATTGGGTAGGGGGAGGAGGCGAAGAGCAGTTCTTCGCGTTCGGCGAGCGCGCGTTGCCCCTCGTCGATATATCCGGCCTTCTGCATCAGTTCGAGCACAACTTTTTGGCGCACGTTAGCGGCATCAGGATCCGTGAAGGGATTGTAGAGCGATGGCGTTTGGGGCAATCCGGCGAGCAGGGCACTCTCGGCAAGATCGAGTTTAGTGACGCTTTTGCCGAAGAAGGTTTGCGAAGCGGCTTCAACTCCATAGGCCAGGCCGCCGTAATAAGTTTGATTGAGGTACAGGGCCAGGATCTCGTCTTTGGAGAACTTTTGGGTGAGCTGCCAGGCCAAGATGCTCTCGCGCAGCTTTCGACGCAGGCTGCGTTCGGTCCGCTCTTGCTCGGTGAGCAGCAGGTTGCGCGCAACCTG
>SDBU01008808.1_pt1 | contig 11410 bp, 11 predicted proteins | sample 2277071 | NCBI WGS metagenome assembly SDBU01 (sample SAMN10397929, study PRJNA504765) | marine sediment metagenome | isolation source: marine sediment core GS08_GC12, 126 cmbsf | place: Arctic Ocean: Gakkel Ridge, Loki's castle | collected 2008 | reverse complement strand
AATGCCATCAATGTGGTGCATAGACACCTCAGATTAGACGGAACCTAAAGATGGATGTATTATCGCACTAGAGAGGACTTTTCACACGGTCTCTCGCTGGAGAAGACCCGAGATTCGTGCGGATTTTCCCAGGGTTGATGTATTATCGGAGTTGAGGGCGGGCTGCTCAGCTCAAAACCGTTATGCAGACAGTCCTGTGAATAGGGAGGATAGACATGGATTGGAATCAGGTGCCTTTGTGGTTGGTAACTTCATTCATTGGTGCGGGTATAGTCAAATTACTTGATTTATGGGGTTTGAAGTATCGAAAAATTAAAGACCTTCAATCTGAGAAGGTGCAGACTATCGTAGAGCATATTGATGAGTATGGAGAATTAACTCAACTTTATAGATTTATGGCTTACGTATACTCTGGCATTCCTGAGGATGAGAGAGGAGAGTTACAGAAGGACGAAGAAGGGAAATATATCGTTGAGAAGCAGGTCCTCGTTCCTGAACCAGGATTCGAAGAAGCAATTAAGTCTCTTACTGGATCAGATATTAACACTGCAATCTCAGAAAAGATTGCAGCCATCCGATTGAAATCATCCGAAGTCGTAGATCTATCGCTTGAAATTGATCCATCTGGATCTATCCGGGATGGGTTCAATGATCTCTATGTTTCTACAGTACTTGGAATCGATAGCGTTCTGAAATATCGTGAACTTGGCGATCCGGCTGGCAAATTCAAGGAAATGATAAGCTCACTTGAGGTTGCTGATGAAACGAGAAGACAAGTTCGAGCATCGGTAAATAAGTATTACTAGAATTTGTGTCTGCATAACCAATCGTTCGAAGCGACCTGGGATGCGCCGCGATTTGCTAATAGTGGGCCGAATTTGATATCGTGGAGAGCAGGAGTTGGGGAATGCCCAAGCCCCTCAGCTCGAAACCGTTTGGCGGTGCAATAATCTTGTTTGATTATTTCCGACGATTTCGTGATAAGTTGCAGAAGCTGCTTAGCACCTCAAAATCCGTTTCACACGAGAATATGCCACAATTGGAATTCCCAGAGAAACACCCTTATTACATCGAGATATTGGGTGATTTCCCATACTACGTTCCGCTGCCTGAGGGGGTGATCCTTAAGCCAAGTCGCATCGGTGCGGAGCCTTTCTTTGTACAACTCGAGCATTTCGTTCCGAAGCGCCATCCAGAAGAGAGTCGTGGAGAGAACGTTGACGACCGAATGGGGACCTATATCCGCAGCAGAGCACGTCTCCTTTTCCCTCTTGCTAAGTATCCTGATGAACCTGATTGGGAATCCTATGAACAGAAATCATTGGTAATTGTAAATAGGCTAATTGAGAGTGTGCGTTACCTGGCATTCGATCATACGGTCAGACGAGTCATAGCATTCGATCGCACTGTATTCAGGAGCTGGAAACTTAATGAAAACGGCACTTCCGAGCCGGCCGGTGTCTGGCAAGAAAAACATTCCTATGGTCCATTCGGTGTTCGGTTACTTGGTCGTCTTTCGGAAGATAAGCTTCAGGAATTATGGTGGCATTTCAATAGTCTTGCTCCAACAAATCCTGCTTGGCATTTGGTCCTGGATGCCAAGTTCCATAACCAAACTGGTGATGTCTCACGAGCAATTCTCGACTTAGCGACAGCGTTGGAAATAAATGTGCCGAATCTTATAGATCACTTCGGGAAAACAAATCCTGAGCTAAGGGAATTAGACATAGATACTTCTAGCATTTACAGTCTATATGACGATGTCCTAAAAGAAGCTACTGGACATTCCTTGCATGAGGAGCCAAGTCTCTTCTCAAGCCTGGAGTACATCCGCGCAGTTCGTAACTCTATTGCACACGATTGGGAGCCTGTATTCAAGATTTCTCTATCGATGGAAAAAACTTCGAAGTACTTAGAGATCCATCGGCCGAAGGATGAACATGAGATTAAGGGTCACAACGAGGTGGATGAGCTTGTGGAGCAGTCTATTGAGATTATCAAGCACACCACTGGACTGTTCCAGAAGAGGTTTAGGGGCTAGCCGCCCCGCCTACCTATTCGCTGCAGCGGATCAGGGAATTGCGGCGAATTGATATCGATTGGTCATATCCACGGCCGCTCAGCTCAAAGCCGTTATGCCGCCGTACAAAGGGGATTTTCATGGCTAAACAAAAAACGAAACCCAAGACGGACATTGATACTTCTGCGACTATGTCGAAGACACTCACTGCGATCACAGAAGGCCTTACCGGAATCGCCTCATCTGGGAGAAAGGACTGGATGCTCTCTTTTGGGCACATACTGCAGAGCATTCGTGGCGGTAGGCTGCTCGTCGTCTTTTCGGATGAGTGGCGTGCATATCGCGACAAGGGCAAGATAAAGGATGACTATCAAGAAACGGACCAGCACCAAGACTGTCTTCAGGAACTCCTGGACTTCCTTGATGACGGTCCACCCGACTCATCTCGCTTTACTGTCCTTAAGAAGATCTTGCTAGTTACCGCGACTGAAACGGCATCTAGGAGAGACAGTGTCCTTCCCCAGCAATACATGCGCATTATTCGTAGCCTTACGGCGGGAGAGCTGCTTGTTATGCTTGTGGCGCACTCTGTCTCTAAAGCACCTCCTTCGATCAAGCTTGATCGCCCTGAATCTGCGGCAATCTGGCTGGGCGCGATCGCTGAAGCCTCGGGGCTAGACTACCCTGAGCTGGTCGAAGTACATGAGCGAGCTTTAATTGAGAAGAACCTTCTCACACCCCGAGTCTACCCAGATCGAAGTGGCGTCTCAATGGGGTCCTACTTCCGCCTCACTCAGCTTGCCCATGATCTCTGCACTTTCATCGAGAAGTATGAGGAACCTGTGGCGGCCTAACCACTCTCTGGAGCCGACTGGGGAAGCGGGGCGATATATATGAGATAGAACCATTTTTCCCTTATGCAAGGAGACGAGGTGCACAAGAAGTTATTGAGTACCAAGGATTGTTAGCAGGTGCTGCAAGTGCCAACCTTCTTCAAGGGACGTATTTCTTAACGTATCCTTATAATTGGAAATCCACCTTTTTCCATATAGGCACAAATATTGGCTGGCCAGGGATGTACCGAAAGGTCTTTCTCCCGGCTCCTACCTTCGATTTAGTTGCAGAATATGCTGGAGATGGAGTTGTAATTTATTGGCTTGAGCCCAACTCAGCTTTTTACATATTGGCAGCATACGGGATCGCCACGAAAGTAACAAACAAACGTTTGATCAGACCCGAGAATTGGGCTCCACAACCTGCATATCAACCCGCATATGTGATGGATCTTGAACAAGCCTGTCAAACTGTGTTGATATGGGCTGGAGGAGCAGTACTGGCATATACAATAATCAACAATCTTAGTGGCATCGGATTTGTTGATGACATTGTGACCGTACCAGCCGGTCTTTACCTAATTAATATTGGCTCAAGAGAGACCTTTTTCGCACCTATAGACGAGATCCAGGAGATTCCAACTCCGTAAATATAAATAATTATCCAATCATGGAGATTTCCATGAGACTTTATATAATCCAGAGGTAAGAGCCGCCACCATTAACCACCGAGAAGCCATTATGCATTCGATCAATTAAAGGGCGGAGGATCCATCAATCGTAGGTGCTCTACCTTGAGATATTAGACTAATGCATCAAACTCTTGGGACTGTAGGTGCGTTCAAATGAACGAATTGCATAAAAGCGGTTTGCTCGAGTACATTGGCAGATTAACAGAAAGTCTTTGTAGTACCTGTGAAGCACTTCATGGAGGGCACATCATCGGCTTTCCTGATATTCGCGGTGAAAGCAAGGAGTGGTTTGTTTTTTCAGTAGAGCTTGAAGGAATATTGGCAATTATCCATGATCCTAAACTTACGGAATTGATAAATCAACTATATAAGGAAAGCGATAGACTAGTCGCAATAAACGAGGAGATCGTTGAGTGGCTCGCAAAGGATCTGGGTGGTCTAGACCTAAGTAAACAAGCTGGCAGAAGAGACCTTTTAAAGCAAATTGATAAGGCCTCAAAAGAAGCAGCCCTTACGAGAGAATATCCTCCTAAGTGGATCCTTAATCATGAATATCAACTTCTTCTGGATAAATCAAAAAAAACACTGGATAGAATTAATCAGATTGCTCATAGTCTTCGGATGGTACTGGATACTTCCTGATTTTTCAGGGTTTGAGTTAAACATATGATTTCAATTTGCTCGGTAGATCATGAGTTTTCTGAAATGTGATAATCCATAAATCAAATTGTGATCGTTGTTTATATGGGAATACTTGACAATCTGTCGGGTAGGCTTTCCGCTGACCTATGACGCGTTGAGCTATCTGGAAAAATGTGGCTAAGCCTTTTTGCTCAGAATGGCGATCAAGACATGTCGAGAAGACCCGAGTTGATACCCGCGAGTACTTGATTCAGACGGTACCGTAGAAGTGAGATTCACTCGCTTTCACTTAGGGCTTCACGAAGACCAGTCGTCCTTTTGAGAAGCATCAACGACACTGACGAGGCCCACTCCTTCAAATTGAAGGATTTGGCAAAAAAATAAATTTCGAATCCCTGTTGAAACAGGCGTTCGATTGCGACGAAGTGAGATGGTGGTAAATTTGGCGGTGGAGTTGCTAGCATCTTCCACAAATTAGGAGAGCACTGTTCTTGAGGGAGCGTGCAGAGTACTAAGAATAAGATGGAGGAGACTCATGTCGAAAGATTCTTTTAAAAAGTCATTAATCATCGTTTTACTGCTTATCATTGCCGTGGCTCAACTCATATGGCAACGGGTACAACTGGAACAATTCCTTCCCGTCCAGCCAGATCCTCTGGTCTTGACAGCGCTTGCTGCCGAGATTGTTGGAGCCATGGCGTTCATCATTCTGAGCCCCGAGATTCCAAGAAAGTATCGTACGAAAGCAAAGAATGTTGCCAATGGCATTGTAAAAGCAGCGCCTTCAATAGGTGCACCACAGCAGCACCTGGTGGATTACGCTCGTGCCCTAGCTGTAGAGGACCGACGCGACGCAATACTGCAGAAGTTTGAGCAACGCCTTAAGGAACAGTACCAAGGCTTGTCATTCGGGCTCATTCTTCTGGGATTTGCAGTACACCTAGCATCAGAGCTTGCCAAAGGCGCATTGACACATTTCGAAGCTGGAATCATCTCCTTAGCATTCGTCATCTATGTCGCTGTGAGTGGATTTGGCTTTTGGGAAAAAAGACAGGAGAAGATTTGGCAGGAAGTTATCAATGTGTAATAGCACCAAGCGCATGAGTGCTCTGCCATATGTCGTTAGATAGTTAAAGACGCCCAAACAAGGCATTAGGTCAGCAGCGGACCTTTACTATTGCGGACGCGGAGCGAGAGTCTAGATAGCGACAGCCATGTCGACTTTGCCACCTGCGGCCTCGAACCACATCTGCTTGAATCAATCTTGAGCGTGCCGACATGGAAGTAGTTCCACCCACTGCTGAGGCATTAGTTCGTGGGCGAGGCGAACTTGCCGAATCGCTCGCCGCTGCTTGTCAATAGCACCCGTGACTCGCCCGGTCCGGGGTATGACACGCGCATCAGATCGTCCTAAACACGTTCGCCAGGCGCTCGACAACCGGTGACTCCCGGAGGTTGTTCGACAGCTTCGGGCGATACCTTGTTCCTGACCATCACAAGTCTTGTGCCAGGCGGGATAAAGAGATACCCTTCTTGGGCACCCCAACCCTTTCTTTTTGTGGGTTGATAATAATTATAAACCTTATTATAATTTATAACGATGAATAAAGAAAACAACTCGGATCTTGGCACCCTCCCCACAATCGAGCAGTCTATCAATGCCTTCTTCAGTGACTTTGACTTCGGAGAAGGGGGTGATAGAACACACCTCTCATACCGCTCTGGCGCGCGCGCCTTTCTCAGGTTCGTTGAGGAGCACAATCAACTTACCCAGAATATGGCGATCGATGAATTGCCTTCCAGCGTCTCTGCTGATTTCAATGCGTGGATGCAGACGGCGACGCATACCGGTCCCGGCCCCGGGGGCGACGAGAACGACCAGGAACCCCGGGAGGGATACAGCACCTCCACTCGCAGGCTCTACCTGCAGGCTCTAACAAGACTCCTTCGCTTCTGGTGGTATCATGGGTGGCTTGCCTTTAGCCCCGAAGAGGAGACACGGGCCCGCAAGGCACTTCAGATCCAGCGTTCCCGCGAAGACCGTCGCCGCGTATATACTCGCAGCGATGATGTGCCAACCGACTTTGGAGACCGCATGCTTGAAGCGGCAAGCGCTCTACCCCTCCCCACAGAAAAGGACATCGCCAATCCCCGCGATCGTCGTAAGGCACGACTGAAGACGCTTAGAGCTCGAGCTTTGATTAACACACTCCGGGCAACTGCTCTGCGTGCTAGTGATGTGTGCAACCTTCCCAGAACACATGTTCGGCTCGCTCGCCAGACCGGTGGTCACCTGCGAATCGAGATGGTCAAGACAAAGCTGGCTGCACACGTAGTTCTGGGGGAGGCGGCGCTTGCTGCAATCGATGCCTATTTTAAGGAAAGGGATGATGCTTCTCCCTGGCTGTTTATACAGCACGGTCGCACCGGCTCACCGCCTAGAAAGCGTGGGCTCTCGGTCGAGGCTTATCGCCGTCGACGCCGGGGATACGGCGCGCAGCTTGGACCGGGCTCAGTGAGGCGAATTGTTGTAGATCTTGCGAAGAGGGCTGGCTATGATCCTGAGCGAGATCAGTTTGTTTCTAGCCACGCCTTCCGCCATTGGCACGCGCAGCGGCTCATCGACCTGGGGGCGTCGATTGACGAAGTCCAGTCAGTTTTGGGACATGCCCGGGCACAGACAACAAAGGATGTCTACGCACCGGAGCCCAATGTGGCGGAGATCCTGAGATGGGAGGAGGTGATGCAGCAAACTCCAAGTGTCGTGCGAGAATGACGTGCGCGTTTCTTTATCTCCTCTCTATAGCAAGCAATTCGCTGACAAACTCATCGATGCCCGCGGGTGGGTCATCGGACTGGGCTATGAGTTTGTAGACCTCTATGAGGCTCGGGATCATCCTGTCTTTCCCGGGGTATCTCTTAGCATCTACAAGTGTCTGCATGGCCTTTGTAGTCTGACCTAGACAGAGCAGAGCCACTCCTTTTCCAACGAGCAGTCCAAAGGAGTCGGCCATGGCTCGGGGTCCTTTCTCCCAATTTGCATTCCAGACTGACATGGCCTGTTCGAATTGTCTCCTAGCCTCGACCAAGTCCCCCCTCGCTCGGGCGATGACCCCTAGTCCAACGTGTGCCCCAAATGCGTTGGCTGGGTTTAATCGCACCCTCTCTTGAAAGTCTTGTTCAGCGTTATTAAGGTCATACTGCCTCAGGAAATACCAGCCACGGTTGTTATAAGCTTCGGGATGGTTGGGATCAAGCTCAATAACGTAGGAGCAATCTTCGATTGCCCCGCCTAGATCGCCTAAAACCGCGCGAATATCCCCGCGTATGAAATAAGCGTCTAGGTACCGAGGATCAAGTTCGATTGCGCGATTACTATCAGCGAGTGCATGCTCAAGCTCTCGTCCAGTGAGCAACCGAGCTTGAGCTCGGTTGCTGTAGGCCAGTGGGTACTTGGGATTGAGTGTTATTGATCGGTTGAAGTCCGTCCGGGCGAGCTTCACATCGCCACGGTTAGCGTAAGCGGCCCCCCGGCTGTTGTAAGCGTCAGAGAAATCCGGGTTCAGCTCGATTGCTCGGGTCCAGTCTTCAATCGCGTTTTCCAGATCATTCAGTTTCGCAAAGGCAAGGCCACGATTGTAGTAAGCGATAACATAGTCGGGCTCTAGATCGACCGCACAGTTGTAGTCCGCAATGCCCTGATGCACGTTTCCGAGTTCAACTTGAGCTCGACCCCGATTGACTAGTATCACTCCGTTCTTTGGGGCAAGTTTGACAGCATGATTGAAGCTTGCCAGAGCACTTTTCGTATCGCCAAGTTCGAAATGTGCGAGCCCAAGGTTATTATGGAGCCACGGGTGAGGCAAAAGCCGAATTGCCGCAGCATAGGCGTCTCTCGCCTGCTCGTTTTCACCTTTCTCTTGCACTGCATAGGCGAGAGCAAACAATGCCTCAGCGTGCACACGCGCGTTCTTGTAGAGCAATCGTATCCATCGCTTTTGGAAGAAATCGCGATGAGTCAAGAGGAAACTCAGAACCTGTGGGCTTTCTTTGACGCGCGAATCATCCTCAATGATATGGTCACGAAACGCTATCACTTCATCGACTACGGCGAAGTCGAAGGAAGTTAAGAAACCTAGCGCCCGTCGCAGAGATCGGATCCGTAGACAGCTTGGGGCCCACCATTTCCGGCGCTGCGCCCACAAGTACGAGGCGTAGTGGAGCACTAATACTTGATGGGCAGGAGCTGCTGCAACGTGAAACTGGACCAAACCGTCTATTAGATAGTAGGCGGCTGGTACAAGCTCGCAGATGTCGCGGCGCGTTTCTGCCCATGCCTCTGACTGCTCTTGACGTGCAAAATTCCGAGCGAGTCCCTCATCCACTTCGACCGCTTTATGAGCAAGAAGCCGCAGAAGGGGCATGAGTATCAGGTCTGGGATACCAGCCGCGATTCTTACTAGCGCGCTCTTGGCACCCTCGGTCAATCGAAGGTTCATTATGCCGGCAGCAGCGTCCAAGAGTTCGGCGGACTGAGCATCATTCAGCTTGGGAAGGTTAATCTGAAAGAAATCCTGCTTCTTCAGCCACGTACGATGCTCCTCGGCGATCTGATCATCTCGAGCGTCAGCAACCACGTAGGTTCTGGGGCACTCGCGGATGTTTTCCAGCAGCTCAGCCAGTCGTGCCAGACCCTCACCAAAGAAATGACGGGGTAGATCCTCGAGGTAAAGCAGAATCGGCGATGTCAGATCTAGATTTCGGCGCACAGCCGACCGGATAGCGGCAGCGTCTATCTGATGGAAACCTTCACTTGGCACGAAAACCCGATCAGGAGAAACAAATTCCTCAGAGACTACCCGGCGGATAAGCTCCGCGGCCTCCCGCGTCTTCCCTATCCCCTTGCGCCCACGGATGAGTAAGCGGCCATAGGCCCGCAGTATTCCGGCACTGGTTTTTCCACGATCGATCCAAGGAACCTGCCCACCTCGCTCTCCCAATCGCTCAAGGAGTTTCTCCCAGTTCGTATGTCGAAGCGGACTGTCCAGTGTTCCCTCGGGAGGGATACCATTCCGTGACCTCCAGAGCAGCAGGGCGATTAGTCCATTGATCAGTAGAAGAAGGAGATTGACAAAGGCCTCAAGCCCTTGGACAAGCGTGGCCCAAGTCTCCAGCGTAGCGGTCTCGGGAAGCAGGTTTATTAGCCAAGGAAGCCACAAGCGCACAGTTGCCCACAGGACAACACCAGCACCCAGAAGTATGATCAGAGCGAACGGTTTCTTGCTCACGCTATACGAATTGATTCAACGAAACCATCCGCTGAGGATTGCAGCTTTTGTTGCGCTTGTTTGCTGAAGTATTTCATTGTGCCGTCGTCTATCTCTATCTCGATTTTCATGGCGATTGTACCCCCAGCAAACAGAGCTTCGGATGGAGGAGGAATTGTGGCGGCTTGATTCCCTCGTCTTACATCGAGTCCAAGGAAAGCTCTCTCACACATTGTCACTCCACTTCATCACCGGCTTGTTTCTTTGTGTCCCTCTTTGCTCGCGAGTTGGAGATTATTGCTGGCATAATGTAAACCCATTCAAAGATCCTGTCGAGGAAACCGCGAATCTCGTCCGCATCTTCTCCAGTGATAGCGTCGAGACCGTCGGTAGATGGATGTGCTCCCTCGTTCCCCCACAAGCGGATCTCTGTTGCCCATTCGCCTATTTCTTCCGGGAGCACATCATCTATGACAAGGCTCTTGATCTGATCGATCAGCCGCTTGCCCTCTAGCGCCCTCTTGTTGATCATTACCTGCTGGAGCGAGCGCCGAAACATTGTTGCGGCCGCCTTGTTAGCGCCTATCCCTATACACTCAACACCCTCAATGTAGTCTGCCTGAACAGGCTTTGGCACAGCGTCGTCTAAGGTGGGGATTGATCGTGGGTAAATGAGCCATTCAACCCACCCGTTCCCCTCTACGCGTTGCACGACTGTAATTAGCCCATCGCAGTTCTGGCACTTCCAGACATTGAGATTGACTTGTTGCTTTTCCTGCCCTCGTCCCCAGTAGCCCTCCATGTTCCACTTGTGGTCGAAGTTTGTTGTGACATCACAATGTGGACAAAGACGCGCGGCCACTTATGCTTCCTCCAACTCTAACCGCGTCACCGCAACCTCAAGATCCCTCTTGCTTGGCTTAGTGTAGCGGGCAGTGCTGTCCAGTCGCTTATGACCCATGAGATGTTTTACTGTCACCAGGTCCACCCCCTTGTCAATCAGGCTCTTTGCGAAGGTGTGGCGCAGGACGTGGGGGGTCACACCCTCCAGCTTGGCGAGCTCGGCATACTTCCGTACGATGTCCTGGATGGCAACTTCTGTGAGACCGTTCTTTCTCTGGCCGATGAAGATGTGATGGTCATCTACCTCTGGTCTCCCGTCCGACAAGTACTTCTGCAGCGCTCGCCTCGAGTCTAAGTTTAGGGGCACCTCCCGATATCGGCGCCCTTTGCCAGACCGCACGATCACCCTGCCTTTCCGCTTGGAAATTTCTATGTCCTCGAGATCAAGGTTGCAGAGCTCTCCCACGCGCAGCCCCGAGTGGCGGAGCATCTGGACGATCGCTACATCGCGCTTGCTTCTGCCCTTCTGAACAACTCGCAGCAGGCGGTGGTACTCCCGCTCGCTGATCGACCGGGGGGCCGTCTGGGGCTCCTCAACATTGCGCACCCTCACCGGATCCTCTGAGATGAGCCCTTCGTCAATGGCCCAGGAGAAACAGGATCGAAGTGCAGCCAGACGCCGGTTGATAGTTGCGGGCTTGAACTTCTTGACCGTCTGCAGGTGGGCCTTGTAGTCCCTGACGTCGATCGGGGTTACGTCGCGCAGGCGCATGGGCTCGCCGTTAGTTTTCTCAAACCAAGACGCGAATTTTCCTAGGTCTGCCACGTAGCCTCTGACAGTGTAGGGCGAGATCTCCTCCGGGCGGTTGCGCAATGACTCCTCAAATGCTTCAAATATAGGTGTTGGCATATACCCTGTGTACTCTCCGGAAAGTGCCGACTCGGATTGTGCGGCGAGTTTTTCGGCGCTTAATAGCTTCTTTGGACCGGATTGTACAGGGGAGTTAAGAGAATAGTCAATGTACAATGACTATTGTGCGGGGAGTTTTGAGGGATCATTTTACGCTTGTTTTTAGGGGGATACAAGTGCCAAAAACCGTGATGCTCCATTGC
>SDBU01008807.1_pt1 | contig 11411 bp, 13 predicted proteins | sample 2277071 | NCBI WGS metagenome assembly SDBU01 (sample SAMN10397929, study PRJNA504765) | marine sediment metagenome | isolation source: marine sediment core GS08_GC12, 126 cmbsf | place: Arctic Ocean: Gakkel Ridge, Loki's castle | collected 2008 | reverse complement strand
ATTATTCAAGAGTTTTTTTGCAAAATCTTCTTGTACCATAATTACTGCTTTGGAATAGTTCTTCTGAATTAGCCATTCTATGGCTTTACGACTTTGAGAATATGGAAGATTAGACACGAATACTGAAAACTTTTCATTGGTTTTGAATCCATTTCCATGTTTCAAAGTTAAATTCGAAATATTTGAAAATTTTAATGCAGCATCATGATAAAGTACTTTGTCATACTCTATTGAAATAACTTTTTTTGCTTTGTTACAAAGTAGGGGAACTAATATTCCTCTTCCTGTTCCTATCTCAAGTACTACATCATTTTTTGTTAATTTAGCTGCTGAAACTATTGATTTTGCAACGTTCTCAGAAGCTAAAAAATGCTGTCCTAATCTTTTTCTTTTCCTCATCTTTTTACGAAGAGATTCATTCTAGTTTCACCAGTAATCTCCTCCATAATTCTTTTAGAAATATGTTTAATTGGTTCTTTTAATCCTACTCTAGCTTGCAAGTCATTAAAATCTGAAAAAGGTTTTTTTTCTCTTTCTTCTAACATTACCTTCATGTAGGTTTTTCCAATTCCTGGAATTAACTCCAAGGCATGAATACGTGGTGTTAGTGGTTGGGAGTTGTTTAGATAATCAATGAATCTTTTTTCATTATTAGTGACAATAGTATCTACTACAGCATCCAACTCACTTTGTGCTGAATTGGAAATTTTTGAATACTCCATTTTTCCTAATACTGATAATACTTTAGTTCTTCCTTCTTTGCCAATGAAAATTCTTTCCCCTACTTCAAAAGATGAATCTGGAACACCAAGAATTTCAAGTATTGTAAGTCTATCTTCTCCAATTGCAGTGACAATGATTCCATCCCTTCCACGTACAGTAGATGATTTTCCTCTCTCTACATAATCCAATACGTAAGCGTGTTCTTCGTATTTTCGTGGTTGGGTATACCCCCTTTCCAAAATTATCGCCTGAGTTAAGAGTGCTCCTTAACGATCTTTAGCATCTTTTCTAGGGTTTCAGCCAGAATTAGTTTTTTCCATCCAAAAGTAAAGGAACGAAGTTCTGGCAATGATGTTGGCCTAATGTTTACAATTTCTACAGCTTCCTCTTCATTAATGTCACATTCTTTTACAAGCTGTTGTTTCATTTTTTTTGCGGATTTTGCATCAGTTTTTACAAATTTTGAAACATAATCATAAGTCCATCGCTGAATTTGATCCATTTTCTCCATATCTTGTTTTTCTAAAATTTCTTTTACTTCAGAAAGTGAAACTGCTTGTTTTCTTTTTACTTCTTCCATTAATTACACACCAAACGGCTTAATATGGTCTAATCTAGTGATTAAGGTTTTCGTCTTCTTTCCTAATTTAACGTGTAGTGTGATGGCTCTTCTGCCTACATTAATCACAGTGCCTACTTTTCCATGGTATCGTCTATGTGGTAGTGCTTTGTGTTGCCTAGGGTCTATTTTAATCAGGGCTTTATCACCTACTTTGTATTCTTGAAGTAAGAAAGACACTCCTCTATTAGCTCTTTTTGTCATGACAGATCTAGATTTGTGTCTAAAACCATGAGAATGGCCAGAGGGTTTTTTCGTAGTCATATTTGACTACCAGTCGTAGCCCTTAATTTAATATTTACTCGTTTTTGGTGGTTTTTGTTTCTGTTTTTTCAGTTTCTGCTTTTTTGGTAGCAGTTTTCTTTTCAGAATCTATAGTTTCAGGTTCTGCTTTTTTGATCGTAGGTTTTGTTATGAAAGAATCATGACTCAGGTCTTCGTGTGCTGTAGGCTTTTTAACAGTCGTCTTTTTCTTTATTCCATCTTCAGGATCAACTACTCCAGCCTCAGATAGTGCAAAAATTACTTCACTCTCTGGATGATGTGGACTGTCAACCATTCTTGCAATTCTCTTTTTTCCAGCTTTTTTAAAGTAAATTCTATAAGTGCTTGTATGAGCTACAACATTTCCTCCTATAGGACGAGTGGGATCTCCAAAGAATACATCAGGAGCTGCCATAACTTGGTTTGTAGCAAGTGCAGCACAGTTGTATGTTTCAGCGATTCTTACTAAAAGATGAACAAAGTGATTGAGTTTTTGTTGTCGAGCAGCTAATGTACCTCTACCAAGGTATTCAGCTCTAAACAATCCCACTGCAGAGTCTGCAACAAGTAATTTAACATTATTTTCTTTAATTACTTTTCCAGCCTCTTCTAGAATTAGAATTTGATGGGAGCTGTTATATGCGCGTGCTACAATAATGTTATCTAATACTTTTTCAGGATCCATTCCGTGAATCTTTGCTATGGAAACAATTCTTTCTGGCCTGAATGTGTTTTCTGTATCAATATACAAAACTCTTCCTTCCAGTCCACCTTCTTCTTTTGATTTTTGAACTAGGACACACATAGTATGACAGAATTGTGTTTTACCACAACCAAATTCACCATAAACTTCGGTTAACGCCTGAGTTTCAAGTCCACCATCAAGCAATAGATCAAGGCAATTAGTTCCAGTTGAGATTTTACCAATGTCTTGTCTTCTTTTATAAATTTCAGTAGCACTTACAAAATCTTGAGCAATTAATCCCTCTTCTACAAGCTGTTGACGAGCTTTGTTTACGATCTTTTCGGCTGTTTCTTTGTCCATGCCAGTAACTTCTGCAATCTCCACTGGACCTCGAACTATTAGGTCCATTATATTATGAACTCCAGCATCACTTAGCTTTTTTGTGGTGACAGGACCTACTCCCTCAAGGCTGTCTAATCTCACATCTTCTGTCATATGGAGTCTTAGAACTGCATTATTATCAACCTGCCTAAAACTAAAAGTAGCCACAATGGTTAACCCAAATTTGACTAGATTACAATTAAGCGATCAGGATAAATTGAAAAAATAACGAATTTTTATCTTCTTCTTCGTCTTTGACCGGGTTTGTTTTGTCCAGGAAATCGGTTAAGTACCAATCTTTTCCTAAAGTTACTCTTATTTCGAAGACTAGAGTTAGTTCCTACTCTTTTTCTTCCTTCAACTTTAGGTGTTTGTCCTCTTACTTTTCCTGCTTTAGTAATAGAGCCGTGAGTTGCCATACCTTAATGTCTTTTATAATGAATTTATGCTTTTTGGATGAATGTGATTCCTACCAATATTTGACTTTAATTTTCTCAATTACTCTTTCGTGCTCTGGACCCTTTCTTCTTGCATATTTCTCCATTGCACCTAAAGGAACTCCCCCCAAGGTTCTTGCCATTAAATTGAATAAGCTAGATTGAATGGTACCGTTTCTTGCAGCCCTTTTCATGAATTTTCGAATTCCGTACTTGAAGTTATGTTGCCATGTCTTGTACAATACTCCCAACTGGGCAGGATCCATTTCATGCCCAATATCGAAAAATTCAGATTTTTCTAACAATCCAATTGGGACAAAAGTAAGAGGAGTGACAGTAAACATGGCTTCAGGTTGTTCTCTTTCTAATTCACTAAGTAATTCTATGGTCTCCCAAGCATCCTCTGGGGTTTCATCATTATCTAGTCCCATAATCAATGTAAAAGCAGGAATCCAATAGTTTTCATTCATAGTTTTTACAGCCTCTTTGACTACCCAATGCCATTCTTCGGGTTGATATGGAGCTAGTTTTCTGTCAGCATATTTTTTAATTAGTCGAGTACTACCTGTTTCAAGCCCACATTGAATTCCTATAAAGTTATCAGGTCCCGTTTTAACTATTTTAGAAATATTTGGAAGTAGTTTTTCATCTGCAATTGCACCAGCTAAAGTTCCGTGGGTAGGATTTGTGTGAGACACTCCAGTAGACATGATTGCAGTAAAAAGTTCCTCTATAGCCTCTCTATTTGGTTCCATTTGTTTTGTTGTGGTAGGGTCCATTCCATAAACAAAAATGTCATCACTATGTACCCATGCAGATTTAGATCCGCCTTTTTTTATATTAACTTCAATTTCCCTCTTTACTTTTTCTGGAGGGTAATATCGTAATGATCTTAACGTAACATCACAAAACTTGCATCCACGACCACACCCACGCATTACCTCTATCATTCCATGCATACTGGGTTCAACAATGTCTGGAATTTGATCAATGTCTGGTCTATCCCAGAAATTAACAAACCTTCCGTGCAAAGTCTTATCACCTCGTTTGAATTCCTTGATATTTACTTTAAAGTCACTACGTTTTCTAAACGGATCCATGTTTTCAAACTCACCATTCATAAGATATTTGAAGAAACGGCCAGCATGACCATCTATTTCAGGAGCAATACCACCAAGTTCTCCCTCTAGAAGTGCATACAATCCATATTCATTAATTTTCTCTGGGTCGTAATTATATTGCCAAGTTCCTGAACCACCTACAACAACTTTTGCGTTACTTCCATTTTTTTTCTTTGCAGCATCTATTCTCCTATGCATGTCTCTGCAGTAAAACTCATCATAAGACATCTGTTTTCTTCCATAAGTGAATGTCATGGTAACAGGACCCATACCAAGCGGATCCATCTCATGAGTACCAATTACTTCAGTTTCTGGTCCAATAAATTTTTCAATGTGATCAGGATGTGCAACAACTACATCTTCCCGTTTGAATCCATCACGTAATAATCCAGCTTCCACTTTTCTTAATCCATAAGGGGCATATTTTGCAACACCATTAATGTGCGGTGATGAGTTACAAATAAAATCAAATAAAATCTTTGGAGTAACTTGCTGCTTTAAAATTTTGTACCAAAAATCACTTTTGGATCTATTTGGATCAATTGCTGGTGCACATCCAAAAAATGTAGCTAAAGAAATCCCTCTATAGTCTGACATTAAAGTTCGATCTGAAGTTAATACAATCTTTGGATGTCCCATTTTCCCACCTTCATCGCCTTTGTTTTTTCAATTTGTTTTAAACTTTCCTAGTAGTTTTCAAGAATTCCTGCTTTATTCCTGTGCGTGTGACCAAATTCATTATTGCCCTGAAGTTGTACTCCATCAAAAATCGTCCCGTCACGACACACAAGATCTTCATTTACACAGCAACTACCACAAATTCCTACCCCACACTTCATCATACGTTCAAGACTTGCTTGAATGAAAATACCTTTAGAGGTTGCAAGACTTACTGCTTTAGACATCATTAATTCAGGACCACATGTATACACTGCATCAAATTTTGTTTCTTTGCAAAGATTTTCCATGATATCTGTAACAAATCCTTTTTTTCCATATGTACCATCTTCTGTTACAACAATCACTTTGTGTTTATTTTTTTCAAGTAATTTATTTGATAAATCTTCAAAGAAAACCTCTGTTTGTGTTTTTGCACCAATAAGTACCGTAGTTTCATTACTTGGTTTGATATTAGTTAACAAGCGCATTAGTGGAACAAGCCCCGTTCCACCACCTACCAGCAAAAGTTTACCTTCTTTAATTGTAAATGAATTCCCATATGGTCCTCTAACACCAATATATTCTCCAATTTTTGTATTATACAATGCTGTTGATGCATCACCATATTTTCTTATAGTAAATGCAGCCTTTCCTTTTTCAAGGGATATCATAACACTCATTGGTAATTCATTTACACCTGGAATCCAAACCATTGCAAATTGACCAGGAAGAACATTACATAATACTTCATCTGAAAAAATTAATGTTCGAACAGTTGGAGTTTCGTCAATTATTTTTTCAATTTTACAAATAGTGGGATGATTAGAATCTCTTTGCACTACCAATCATTTCCTCAATATTCGATAATTCCTTTTTTTCCATGTATTGTTCTATTCCTTTATTGATCTCACCAAAAACATCAATCCAACCATTACCAACTGCACTGCCAATTTGAACCGCAGAAGCTCCTGCAAGGAAAAATTCCACCGCATCTTGCCAATTTGATATTCCACCGCAACCAATAATTGGAATTTCATATTTAGATGAAATTTCATATACACATCGTACAGCCACTGGTTTAATTGGAGTTCCAGACAAACCCCCAATCTTATTGCTTAGAATTGGTCTTTGAGTTTCTACATCAATTGCCATTGCACGTAATGTGTTAATTGCTGTAATTGCATCAATTCCTGCATCACATGCCGCAGATACTGTATCAAGATAATGTGTAGTTCCTAGTCCTACCTTTGCAATTACAGGGACACTAGTCACAGATTTTACTTTTTTAACAATTTTTGTTACAAGATCAGGATCATCACCAACTTCAAGTCCAACCTTTGCTACATGAGGACAAGATAGATTCAATTCATATGCTAAGACTTTGACATTTTCAAATTGCTTTACCATAAAATCAAAGTCCTCTTCTTCTGAACCAACTAGAGAAACTATTATTGGAACATCTTTGTTTGATGAAATCATTTTTGCAAAATAAGTTGCACCTGGGTTTGAAAGTCCTACAGCGTTTATCCATCCATCACCTTTCACACTAAAAATTGTTGGGTTGGGATAACCCTCCCATGGTTCTTTACTTAATGATTTTGTAACAACAGCTCCTGCTCCAGCTCTGTAAATTCTATTGAAAACATCAAGTGAAATTCCTAAAATTCCTGATGCAAGAATTGTTGGCCGTTCCAATTTAATAGTTCCAATAGAAGTTGAAAGACTTGGTTTCACTTTGAAAACTAGCAAAACGTTCTCATATAACAGTTAATTTGTAGGATGAAAGGTTGGTACGTTTTTTAATGGCTCTATGAAAATTATCTAATTATGGATTCTGTCATTCTAACTGAATTAGGAATAGCTGTTTTTGAAGACGAAAAGTGTATGAAGACTTTTCCATTTTCTAATCCTTCAGAAGATTATGTTTTTGTAAAAAAAGGTGAGTCTAGGCTAAGTGATTTAGCAAAATTTCTATCAAATATTGACAAAGTAATTGAGGTAAATGATCAATCACTACTAGCGATACTAAAAAAGAAATCTATTGACGCGCAGTTAATGAATGAAGACCAAATAAATAAGATACAATCTTCAAAGCCCAAAATTTTAACAACAGTAGGTTTTGCTAATGATGAAAATGATGCAATGTCAAAATTGCGTGAATTTGCTATACAGCTTTCATCATCCAAAGTTTCAGAGATTTCAGCTAGTCCAGATCTACACATTATTCAGGCAATCAATGCACTTGATGAAACAGATAAGATCATGAACGGAGTTAGCTCTCGACTTCGAGAGTGGTATGGGTTACATTTTCCTGAACTAGATAACATAGTAGATAGTATACATGGGTACTCACAAATCGTATTAGCAGGCAAGCGAGATGCTTTATCCAAACAGGTCTTTGTGGATGCTGGTTTTCCTGATTCAAAAGTTGAAATGCTAACACTTGTAGGAGAAAAAAGTCGTGGTGGAAATATTACTGAAGAGAATCTTACAATTGTGCAAACTTTAGCAAAACAAATTCTCGACCTTCATGAGTTAAGAAAAAAATTGGGAGAACATGTTGAAAAAGAAATGAAAACAATTGCTCCTAACCTTTCTGCAATACTTGGGACTTCGGTTGCAGCAAGAATTCTAGCACGAGCAGGAAGTATGAAAAAACTTGCTTCAAAGCCTGCAAGTACTATACAAGTTTTGGGAGCAGAAAAAGCTTTGTTTAGATCGTTAAAAACAGGTTCTCAACCTCCTAAACATGGATTGTTATTCCAGCATGCATTGGTACACTCTGCACCAAGGTGGCAGCGAGGAAAAATTGCAAGAGCAATAGCTGCAAAAGCTGCTATTGCTGCACGTGTAGATGTCTATGGAGAAGGTATAAATCAAGTTTTGTTAGAAAAGCTAAATGTAAGAATAGATGAAATTAGTAAAAAGTACAAAGATCCTCCAATAAAAACTGAATCAGAACCAATACAATTTGGAGAAAGATCAAGGCCGTTTAGAGATAAACCAAAACAATTTAGAGAAAAATCAAGGCCGTTTAGAGATAAATCAAAATTTAAAAAATCAAAGAATAAAAAGCGAAAGAAATTTGGAAGACGATAAAAAAAATTTCTTGTGGATTAAGGTAGAAGGTCAAAAAAAGCTTGCAACTGAAAACTTTGTTCCTGGAAACCGAGTTTACAAAGAAAAGCTAGTTAACAAAAAAGGAATTGAATATAGAGTATGGGATCATTTTAGAAGTAAACTTGCAGCTTCAATTATGAATGGTTTACAAGTATTTCCCTTTAAAGATAAATCCAGTGTTCTTTATCTTGGAGTATCTACTGGAACAACTATTAGCCATATATCCGATATTGTTGGAGCAAAGGGTACAATTTTTGGAGTAGAACACGCAAGTAGAGTTGCAAGAGATTTTCTTGATAGAGTTGCAAGTCATAGAAAAAATATTATTCCCATATTACAAGATGCAAGGCAGCCACAACAGTATTTTTCAGTGTATAGCAAAGTGGATATCGTATATGTAGATATTGCACAACCTGATCAAACCGATATTGCAATTGCAAATTGTAAAATGTATCTAAAATCTGGTGGTTACTTATTTTTAGTGATAAAAACTAGAAGTATTGATGTTACCAAGGCTCCAAAAAAAATTATTGATAAAGAAAAAAACAAACTACAATCAAACTTTGAAATAATTCAGGTAATTGATCTATACCCATATGATAAAGATCATGCGATGGTTATTGCAAAGTTTTTTGAGAAAAAATAAATTTAACCTAGTAGAATTTTAACTGGTTTCCAGCTTTTCCGAACAAAATTGGGTATTTCTTTGCCACTAGAGATATAATTTGTTACAAATTTGATAGTTTTTGAATCAGAGGGGTATCCACTTCCAAGATCATGTTTTTTTCTCAATCTTGCAATGGATTTATCCCGATTTACCTTGGCAATGATAGATGCTGCAGAAACTATTACAAATCTACTATCGGCGTGATGATAAGATCGAATCTTTTTACTATTAGAAAGTTTTGCAATCTTTTTACCAAATCTTTTAGGATTTACGTCACATGAATCAACATATGAAATATTTGGTTTGAGTTTTGAAATTACTTTAGCCATGTATTTTGCTTCTAGATTGTTAAGATTGTGTTTTCGTACACTAGAATCTATAGTTTTTGGATAGATTTTAGCAACATAATAATTATCAGCATAGTCGATAATTTTTTTGTAAAGTTTTTCTCTGGTTCTAGGAGAAAGTTTTTTGGAATCACGAACTCCCATTGATGATAATTTCTTTATCTTTGAGCGTTTTATTAATACTCCAGCAATTACAAGTGGACCCAATAATGAACCTCGTCCTGCATCATCAACCCCACAAATAAGCACAGAGTCCTTTGATTTTTTGCAATATTAAACCATTATAGGTGTAATAAATTTAGAATTCAAATTGCAAACTTCTGTAAAAGAAATTATTGAAATAACTGAAGGTACTACAAAAATTCTAGTTCCTAGCAATTCAATTTCGGATAAAGTCCCTCCAAGAGATCCAGCGTTTTTCAATCCTAGAGCACGATTAAACAGAGATTTCTCTATCATAGTTTATTCTACATTTTGGAAAAATTTTGAAGGACCTAAAATTTTTCTTGATGGCATGTCAGGTTTAGGAGCAAGAACATTACGAGTTGCAAATGAAATTTTAAATGTTGAAAAAGTTTTCTTTAATGATGTTAATTCAAAAGCAATAGAATTAGCTTCAAAATCTACTTTTCTTAATAATTTACAAAACTTTGAAATTTCAGTAAATGAAGTTTGTAGATTTTTTAGCTTGCACTCAAAAAAGAACCAAAGAGGATCTATTGTTGATATAGATCCATTTGGTTCTCCCACAAAATATATCGATTGTGGAATAAGAGCTACAATGCATGGAGGGATACTTTCTAGTACAGCTACAGATTTACAAGTATTGCATGGTCTTTTTGTAAATGCTTGTAAACGAAAATACTATGGAACACCAGTAAAAACTGAATATAGCAATGAAATTGCAATTAGATTAATTTTAGGATGCATAAGTATTGTTGCAGCTAGGTTAGATATTCAGATCGAGCCTGTATTTGTAGATAATAAAATGCATTACTATAGAACCTATGTAAAAATTCTGAACAAACCCGACACAGCAGATAAAATAGGATATATTCTTCATTGTAAAAAATGCGGACATAGAAGTCTTTCAAAAATCCAAAATGAGAATTGTGATGTTTGCAATTCTAAACTTGAAATTGCTGGACCATTATGGTTAGGAAAACTATTTGATAAAAAATTTGTAGAATCTATGCTAGAGGAAAGTAAGAATCATTCAGTAGATAAAAAATGTGAAAGCATTTTGGAAAAATGTATTTTAGAATCAGAAATGCCTGGTACCTACTTTACACTAGATGAAATTGCGTCCAAAATGAAGGTAGCACCTTTAGGACTCAAAGAAGCATTAAACAAACTACATCAAGAAGGCTTTCTTTCAAGTCCTACTTCACTTAGCACAACAGGTTTTAGAACAAATTGTAAAATAAATAAAATTATAGAAATTTTCTCAAATTAGCCTGTGAACCCTAAACAAATACAATATAATTCACTACTTGGTTTTCTACTGGCTTTTGGTTTTTTTAATTTTACTTTTGCAAACTTTTTTTTCAAGTATTGGTAAAATTCATTTGAATATTCTCCATCAAACACTTTAAAAAGAGCATTTCCTTTTTTTGCAAGAACTTGTTCCATAATTTTGGCAGCACTGTAATTAAGTGAAATTTGTTTTGAATGATCAACCATCCAATTACCAGAAACTTGTGGAGAAAGATCACTTATTACAGCGTTTATCTTACCGCCAAAAAATGACAAAATATCTTCTACTAGAGATTCGTCTTCAATATTTCCTTTTTGTATGTAGGCATTAGGAATTTCTTCCACATATGCCATGTCAATTCCCATAACTTTTCCTTTATTTCCTACATGTTTAGAAGCAACTTGAGTCCAACCACCAGGTGCACAACCTAAATCTAAAACATAAAATCCACTACCAATAATTCTGTAAGACTTGTTAAGTTCTAAGAGTTTGTAAACAGACCTACTCCTAAAACCTTCTTCATGAGCTAGTTTTCTATAATGATCACGTCTTGCATCAATTAGTTTCATTTGGTTTTCTTCTTAGATTTTGTAATTTCTATAAGAACCCAATCCTCAATTAATTGGCACGTTCTTGGACTTATTTCACCTTCCAAAGAACATTTTTGTTCCACAGGGCAAGTTAAACATGGTGCCTCCTCTATAGATTGGGTGCTTACGGGAGATTTCTTTATTATTAATTTGTAAGTCCATCTACCTTTTTCAAGTATTTTTTCTCTGGAAATCATTCCTATCCTTTCTAGTTTAAGTGCTAATCTAGAACCATCTCTACTAGTTAGTTTTAGTCTCTTCCATAATTCACTTTGAAATATTCCATCTGAATGATAAGCAGCTACAATCTCACATACTTT
>SDBU01008806.1_pt1 | contig 11411 bp, 6 predicted proteins | sample 2277071 | NCBI WGS metagenome assembly SDBU01 (sample SAMN10397929, study PRJNA504765) | marine sediment metagenome | isolation source: marine sediment core GS08_GC12, 126 cmbsf | place: Arctic Ocean: Gakkel Ridge, Loki's castle | collected 2008 | reverse complement strand
GTAAACGGTCCATTTAAATGCGGTTCAAGTGTGTCGAGATTAATTTCAATTACCTGATCGTAAAATTCCTCAGGGGTAGCCAGAACTTGCGGATCAGCGGTCAGATATTCCGGCATATCAGCGGTTATTGCAACGATATCATTGCGGCCGGTAGCTTCCAGGTAGGATCGCATTCGCAGATCATAGGGAAATATGGATGTAGTTGCACCAATCTCGGCCCCCATATTACAGATTGTGGCTTTGCCGGTAGCAGATATTGATTGAGCGCCCTCACCGAAATATTCCACAATATACCCAGTTCCACCTTTAGCCGAGACCAACCCGGCCAATTTTAGAATCACATCTTTGGGGGCTGTCCAGCCCGCTAATTTACCAGTGAGCTTCACACCCAGTACGCGCGGCCATAGTAATTCCCAGGGCATGCCAGCCATCGCGTCTACGGCATCGGCACCACCGACACCAATGGCCAGCATTCCCAATCCACCGCCATTGACCGTATGGGAGTCAGTACCAATAATCAATCCACCGGGAAAAGCATAATTTTCCAGTACTACCTGATGGATGATCCCGGCGCCTGGTTTCCAGAAATCCAAGCCGTATTTCCGCGAAACACTTTCCAGAAATTGATACACTTCATCATTCTGATTGAGCGCCGCCTGCAAATCCGGATCGGCGCCGTCTTTAGCCCGAATCAGGTGATCACAATGAACAGATGATGGAACGGCAACGCGCCGGCGTCCCGCCATCATGAACTGCAGCAAAGCCATTTGAGCCGTGGCATCTTGCATGGCAACCCGATCCGGGCGCAGTTCAGCATAATCCGTACCGCGTGCAAGCGCACGAGTAGTTGTAGTAAACAAATGAGCGTACAGAATTTTTTCACTCAAGGTAAGCGGACAGGCAAGGATTTCATGAACCTTATCTTGCGCCAATTTCAAATTATTGTAAAACTTACGATTCATATAACTCCTAACCGAATATCTTAAGGCACCTGGAATAAATTATTTGCGAATTATTCTTTTATTTAGTCGAATTGTAATTAAACGACGTGACTGACTGTTTTGAAATATTCAGCCATCTCCTTGTCCACGGTCCTGACATGCTCGGTAAAGTGATCAACCAACATTTGTTTTATTAAAATAACCAATCGCGTTGTACCTCCTTTTGCCTGAAATTCCTCTTTAAGTAGCTTGCATGATTCCTTGAATTCTTCATGCTGCCGGCGGTGTTCTGCTAGATTGGGATAGTTATATTTCTTCATATAATGCTCTTCCAGGGTCAGATGCTTATCAACATACCGCCCTAAGAAACCAAATAAATCAATAATATAATGGTCGGCCTTACCGGTATGGTAGGCATCAATCAGACTTCTCAGTTGTTCTATCATGGCTTTATGATCATTGTCAATCTCAAAAATGCCAACGCTCATACTATCATCCCATTTTAGAACCAATCCTTCCAAGTATTCCGTTGTAATCGATTTAGGCCGTTCAAGAGTAGCTCCTAACAAACGAGCCCAAACATACCAACTTAATACACCCAAAGCACGTGATACGCCAAACAGTACTGTATAAAAATCGAATTCGCGAATATTATAATGATACAGTACACTACCGGAATGAGCATCAACGTTGGGCCAGGGATTTTTAGCTTTCCCATGAATACGTAAAATATCCGGAACAACTTCATACAGGGATGACACAATCTGGAATAGTTCATCCTCCGGAAAATTTTCTAAGGCAAATTCTCGTAATGCTGTATAGCGCGGATCGGTCTTACGCAAAACCGCATGACCAAAGCCAGGAATTAACCGGCCCGCATTCAATGTTTTCCAGATATATTCTTCAATTTGTTTTTTATCCGGAATACCACCACCAAAATGTTCACGCATTTTCGAAATCCAGTTTAATACCTGTTGATTAGCCATACCATGCAACGGGCCTGCTAATCCATTCATCCCGGCTGAAAAAGCGTAAAATGGGTCAGATAGGGTTGACCCGACTAATTGGACGGTATGAGCGGTTACATTTCCTCCCTCATGATCAGCATGCAGGAACAGGAACAGGCGCAGTACTTCATAGACTTCATTATCATCAATTCCCATCATGTGAGCCAGGTTAGCGGCCCAGTCAAGGTTGGGATCAGCTTCAATTCGGTTGCCATCTTTATAAGTCCTGCGGTAGATGTAAGCGGCAATTGTCGGAAGTTTAGCTAGAATGCTCAAACTATCTTCAAGTGCAGGTTCCCACAAGTCCTGCCGGGCTCGGCCCAGACGAAATTGTTTCGAAAATTCTGATGTACCTTGCAATGAAAGAATACTCAGCGACAACTGGGTCATGGGAGATAAATCCTTGGGCAGACTATCTAGTGCTTTAAAAACATAGTTGGGAACTGTACTGCGTTGTTTAAACTCATTTTGAATATCATCAACATCACTATCTTTGGGGAGATTACCGGTAATCAATAAATAAAAAAGACCCTCGGGAAGTGGTTGCTTTCCACCCTTCGCTTTCGGCAACAATTCGATTAGCTCAGGCAGACTATGACCACGGTAACGAATTCCCTCATCAGGATCCAGCATGGAAGTCTCGCAAATCAGACTTTTCACGCCACGTGTTCCACCATAAATCTGGCTGATAGTGACGTCTGAAACTTTAACATCACCATAATTTTTAATAAGGTGATCGATTCGAGTTTTCATCGGATCCACCAGGCGACCAAGCTTCTCTTTAAAAGTAGGCATGATAACTCCTTAGTATTAGTATATTAATTTGATGTCTTGACGCCTGTCCGATTATAAATTTAATTTGAGCCAGGCGTCATCCCACTGAGTTCAAACGTTGCTGAATTTACTAATTTGGCATCTGATTTAGTAGTCTAATTACGCACTTGTTGCCTGACTCATGATCAATTCTGCAGTCTGATGAATGTAGCTGTACAAAATTAGCTTACTCCGAGGAAAAATCTTCATTTTCGAAAAACGGGCGACCAGTATTCAGAATGTAACAAACCAAATTAATTACACAATTGCGGCTGACTCATGATCAAAATACAATATTGATTTAGATTTTATGCGGGTCTATTTTATTTTCCGCAATCAATCGCACAATTGCAGTTCTTGACAATAAAATAATCGATCACAATCAGAGACAGTATTATGAAAATAAAGACCCGATTTTCAACCCCTCAACACTTTTTTGTTACATTTACCGTTTTAGTTCTAACCTGCCACAGCATTGCTCCGGGGCAGGTGGCCGGCTACCTGGCTCTGACCGGCGGCAAGACGGATACATCCAAAACTATCTGGGGTGAAATAGGAGCCTATGGGAATTTGCATGATAAATTTATTTTGGGCGCTAAATATGCTGGTGGATTTATTTTTCTGGGGCTTGGGTATTCTCTTATTAATAGTGAGTACATCAATATATTTCCTGCAGTTTCAGTTGGTTCGGATTTGAAATCATCATACACTTTGGATATTTCTTTCGGTGTTGATTTATATGAAGGACATAAAGTGATTCAGAAAAAAAAAGGCATGGTACTCGGTTTGCACTTTGGATATAAATATCCTCTAGAAATGCTTGTGGATAAATATCATGAGGGCCCTTATATACAATTGAGATATGGATCGATTTAGCCTGTGGCAGGGTTAATCCTGACAACAATGAGTCGGTGTTTGCCCGGAAGATGATTAAATCACGGGCTCATGGATTAATCGGCAAAAAAATAATTCATCAAATTTTAAATAGATATTCACACTTTAACAGGCGGAGAACAACACTGGATTAGATTATTGTTTAGTCCCGACTAATAGTGTTTCTTCCCTTATTTTAAAAAGACCATTTTTTTAATTGCTACGCGGCTTCCTGCCTGTACAGCATAGAAATACATACCGTTGCTCACGATCTGACCATATCTATTATTCCCGTCCCATTGGACTAATTTAGGCCCGGCTAACTGATATTCATTTACCAACTCTATCACCTGGTGCCCCAGTATATCGTAGATCACAAGATTTACATTGCAGTTTTCGGGAAGATCATATTTAATGGTAGTGGATGGATTAAATGGATTAGGATAATTGGAATGAAGCGCGAATGTTACCGGAATGAAGGCATTAACACCGGAAGAAATCCCACCTAAGATTGCGGCACTTATGGGATTGCTCTCATTATTCAATCTGTCTAATGAACTGACTGCATAAAAATACACACTGGTGGTTTGATCGATATACTCATTTTCAGAGCCGGGAACAATAGCTGCAATATTTGCCGGATTGCTTACATCTGGCGGTAATGATAGAGAGCGATAGACTACATATTTTACGGCTGTGTCACCATCTGAAGCCGCCGTGGGGCTACACCATGATATAGCATGATCAGTATTATTCGATTCCACGAAAACACTGCAGGGAGCATTGGGGGGAATACTGTCTTTCCAGAGCATCAGTGGGGGGATCGCGGGGAATTTATAAAAATCATTCCTTAAGGAGTCAAGAAAACCTTTGGGATTATTCATAACTCCGTTTCTAATGCGAAATAATACACTTCCCTGACAACCCGCAGTTTGGCGATTTAATCTGATTTGATTCGGAAGTTCTTCAGCAGACCAATTATGATAATCCGAGATTCGATAGGGCGCATGACCAACATATAGATGACGACCATGAGTGGCTATTGAGTCTGCCCACCAAGGCATTAATATTCCATAATCCTGACCTCCACCGAATGCCCAATATAATTGCGGTGTGATATAATCGACAGTACCTGTTTGTAGCCAGGCGATCGGATCGCAGTAAATATCATAATAAGAACTCAATCCAACAATTCCCGGTGGAACGCCACTTTTCCATATACCAAAAGGTGAAACTCCATATTTGACCCATGGTTTCACAACCTGGATACTATCATATATCCCCTGGACGAGTAGATTAATATTGTCCCGGCGCCAATCATGTATGTCAGTAAAACCACGGGGTTCAGCGGCAAAGGTTGCTGCATCTTCATTACCCATACCACCATAGGGATAAAAATAATCATCCATATGAACGCCATCGATATCATAGCGATTAACAACATCCATAAATACATTGATAACATATTCTCTTACTGCGGCCCGGCCTGGGTCCAGGATGACAGTAGTGGAACGCTCATCGCGGTTGATATCTTCGCTTTCCATTAATAATGTATTAGAATGCATACCCCCGGTTTCAGGAAATAGCGCACTTGCTCCCCTATTCACAACAGTCAAAACCCATTCCGGATGCTGATGGTAAACATGGCTGCTGTCAAGACCAGCCAGATTGCCGGAGGTGCTGACACGATAGGGATTGAACCAGGCATGTAATTCGATTCCGCGGGCCTGGGCTTGGGAAATAAAATAATCCAAAGGATCATAAAAGGGATTAGGTGCTTGACCTGATGTTCCGGTTAACAAATGCGACCAGGGTTCATAATTAGAATCATAAAAAGCATCGCAGCCTGGTCTTATTTGAAAAATCACCGAATTAAACCCAGCATTTTTCATTATGTCCAACATGTTTCTGATTTCACTTTTTTGGGCACTGACAGAATACGATAGTGGAAAATCCGGTGCAGCCGTAGCTATCCAAACCGAACGAAATTCATATTTGGGTCCGACATCTCCAACCAACAATTGTATTGCCAGAATAAAAAGCGTTACCAATATTTGTGGTTGCCGTTTCATTTTAGCTCCGTTGTTGCACTATGCTAAAGTTTCGTTCCGTATACCAACCGGACTTCCATTCAAGTCAGTCCGAAGATTAGTGTGTCGAAAACTTATCACTTTACAAACTTCGTCAATGTGTTACCCAACCATTGTTCGGCCAGACTAACTTTCCGCTGACATAAACCGCTCTGACTACTGGTGTACCTGAAGAATTTATCTCGAATAGTACAAAGTCAGCTACCTGGTCTGATCGTATTTTCCCTTTCCCTGCCAATGCCCAGCGCTTGCTCCGGTCGCTGGTAAATTCCTTAACCTGCGTTTCATCGAGCACGGAAAAACTATGGTTGTCGAAATAATTATCGATTTTGACCAACGGTTTATCCGAATACTTTTTGAAATCATCTTTTATCAGGGAGTTCTGCTCCACCAGGACTCCGATACAACCATCCAGTTGCTCTAATAATTCTATAATTGCTGCAGGTTTACTTACTTTTTTATTCACCTTAACCGCTGATTCCCAATTTCCTTCATATCCGGATTCCTTTAAAACTGCTGAAATCCGGGCACGTTGGTCTTTTCCCTGCTGCGACAAGGCATAGATCAGGGTCGTAAATCCCTGACTAAGCAATTGCCGGGACACAGAAACCAGATCGTCTAATGGTAGTGATTCAACATCTACAAAACCGATAAATCCTGGCGTTAGATAAAGGTTATCCCCGTTAACGGTATCTTTAGCGGTAAACACATCCAGATCACCAAGATCAACAATACGACCGTTGCCATCAATGAAATTAACGCCAATGTCGGCTTTGAAGGCTGGAATTCCGGTACCATCAATTACTGTTATGTCTTGGACAATCAGATCATATAGATTGCGGCCATTCAGCGGTAATTTGTTATATCGATCCGGATCTGCAATAGCATATTCACCGCTGGCAATCGCCTCAAAGGCCGCCAGGTAGGCAATAAAATTGAGCTTCTGCAGAAACTCATCTGCTTCGCCAAACCAGCCGGCCGATTCAATCAATACCGTACTTACACCCCAATTTTGCATGGAATCACCAAAAGCCCGCGGCATATAATCAGCATCATATTTGGCAATATGACCCTCAATCAAAGGATTCAAGGCATCCATGATTACGGCAGTGATTTGTTTAGCTCGCGTTCGCACTCGGTCATCGTCATTTTTGTCATTCAATGGTGGCGCCATCAAAGCGAGGGCTACCAGTTTATCCGTCTCGCCCACTGTTGCACGGGTACTCATGTCATGCAGATTAAAACCGAAATCCGGTTGATATTTTTCTTTTAGCTGGAATAAGACCCTGCCTTCCGGTGACTGAAGATTTCTGGCATCCCGGTTAATGTCCAATCCCTGGGCATTACGGCGTGTAAAACGCTCGGCCCCATCTGGATTCAACATTGGTACCGCCAGGATGGTGGTATTCTCCAAAATCGATTTGGCAGGTTGCCGGTTGGCATTGGCACACAGGTAATTGAATACATCAAATAGAGCAGCCGTGGCTGTCGGTTCATCGCCATGCATCTGACTCCATAATAAAATTCGGGTTTCACCAGTACCTAATTTTACCAGATTGATCGGACGTTTCTCAACTGACTCACCGACTGGCAGATAGTGAAAACGATCCGGGTACTGAGTCTGCAGCAACCGTAACATTGAATCCACATGAACATATTTAAGGTCCTTCAACGGGTGTTTATATACCCGTGCAGCTGTATAAGCTTGGTCTAACCGGGCGCTTTTTTGAGCCCAGGTATAGGATGGATTATCCATAGCATACCTATCTAATAAAGCGTTGATTGTTAAATCGGCAGCGAGATCGTGGGCCGGGACTGAAACTTCAGTGAAGTTGCTTTCATTACCAACCCGGTCAACAGCAGTAATCCTGACCGCATTAAGAGAATTGATCAATTCCGGGATGCGGAGTGAGTCTGAATCACTCAGTTTCTCCGGGTTTAGGTCTCTTAAAGTATACAGTGGCAGATTGTAAGTGTTGTCCGGCTGGTTCAGAATGGTATAATCCCAGGATTTACCGTATTGAAAATATATGACCCAACGGAAAACATCGGCCGGTTCAGGGTGCGACCAATTAATTTTCATTTGATCATCCTGCAGAGTGGCAAGGGGGACAGGTGGCGCTGGTGGTAATTTATCAAGCCAAGGCGATGCTGGCACCAGAGCTGGTTTACGATAAGGACCTTTAACTAAAGCCGATGCTAAACTCTGATTGGAAATCAGGGGCGCGAAACTCCAGTGTACATTCCCCGGACTTTGGGGGAGCATGCCACGGGTAATCATGATCTGATTTACCGTTTCATCGGCGCCTTCTTCACCATGCCGCCGGCCGATATTGATGCCCGGCCAGAGGTGGCGGTCGAAACGGTTTTCACTTGCCCACCAACCCAGCAGAACCGGATAACTCTGGGGAATTCGATTGACTGTCCAATACAGCTGGGGTGTGAAATAGTCGATCCAGCCTTTTTGTAACCACAATCGAGCATCGGCATAAAGCTTTGAATATTGATCAAAACCACTAATGGATGCGGGGTAATTCGGACGCCAAATTCCAAAGGGACTTAGTCCAAATTTCACATGTGGTTTTACTTTTTTAATATCCCCATACAGACGTTGGATGAATTTGTTCACACCATCCCGGCGCCAGTCACCACGGTTTAATTTACCGCCACCGGCCTGATAATCCGCCCAACTGGCATCATCAGGAAAATCCTGGTTATCATTATATGATGGATAGGGGTAAAAATAATCGTCAAAATGGATGCCATCCACATCATAGCGCCGAACGATATCCATTGCAACGGCCACGGAATGATCCTGGGTCCCGGCCTTACTGGGATCCAGCCACCAGTAGCCCGTGGACAACTGTACGACCAGCTCCGGTTTTTGTTTAACGATCGACTGGTCACTCACCGGTCCACCGCTGACATGATGCGCCCGGTAGGGATTCAGCCAGGCATGCAGCTCCATTCCCCGTTTGTGAGCTTCTTCAATCCAGAATTTCAAGGGATCATAATAGGGTTCCGGCGCCTGACCCTGAATACCGGTGAGATAATAGGACCAGGGTTCCAGTTCACTGGCATAGAGCGCATCGCACTGCGGCCGAACTTGAAATATTACAGCATTGAAATTCAAGCGCTGCAGATGATCAAGCAGTTCAATTGCTTCTTCTTGCTGCTGTGTAGTGGATAAACCCGGTTTGCTGGGCCAGTTGATATTGGCGACGGTGGCTACCCAGGCCGCCCGGAATTCCCGCTGGACCGCATGGAATTGCCTTGGTTCATAATCCCTGGCAGCCGGCCGGAAGGTGGCACACCCAAACATTAATAATGCTGAACAAAGAATTAATAATACTCCGGCAGACTTGAACATTTACAATCCCAATATGATTTTCAACATAATTGATATTAAGCCTTTCCCAGAATATTGCTAAAGGAAAAACCACCTGTGAATTATTAATCCGAAGTTGTCGTAGCCTTTGGAGCCTTCACCTACAGCGCTGTACCATTGGGACATCAAACCAATTTGATGGTTTACGGATCGGGGAAATACCGCTTCAAGGATTTTGTAAAAGCAGGAGTCCCAATAAGTATGATTCTATGGATACTGGATTCGGTTCTCATCCCCGTTTTCTGGCCTTTCCAAACCCAAATCCGGATCGAGTAGCTGACGATCTAATTAACACAAATCCCCGTCATGAACAGGGATTATTTACGAATGGGCTTGTCCAACACAGTTCTTAGTATTAAAATGCAGGAGGATAAGAAAGCATTTAACCAAATAGAATTTTCAAAAGTCTGCCAATCTAAGCCCCACTTTGTCGGGCTTAGATTGGTTTACCATAAAGTTGAAGCGCAACTATCTATTACTATCGGATAAAGTCTAAATATGAGGTGTGGATTCAGCATCAATCTTTATCTTAAGCATTGGTAAAACTTTCGGGGGGCAGATCACCGCTATTTACCAAAAATTAGACAAGTAGTTATGTTTTTCTGATAACCTGTCAGTTTATGGTAAGGCCAACATATTTATGATATATTAATTCATTCTAATTATTAAGTCACCGGAATTATTGTGGCGGCCTGTTTTCACATTCTACTTGTGAGTTATAATTGACAATTCTAAGGAAATTTGAAAATATACTGCGAAGTTTTACTTTAAAATACTGATCATAAATGATAAACTCGAACACTTTCCCCAGCATAATTCACAGGTGTTTAATGAAAGAAAGATCGATTTGGTTAATCAGCTTAATTAGCTTTCTGCTCCTGATTTCCTGCGAAAATACAACTAATCACAATGAAAATGAATCCACAGGAAATATAACCATACTTTATACTAATGATGAACATGGGTGGATGGAACCCATTGATCCATACGGTGGCGCAGCGGCAATGATGGGTCTATGGCAAACCGAAGAAGAATATATTGAAAATGACCATTTTCTGATTCTTAGTGGTGGAGATAACTGGACCGGACCAGCCATTTCCACCTGGACTAAAGGTGAATCCATGGTAGATGTTATGAACGCTATGAAATACACCGCTACGACTATCGGTAATCACGAATTTGACTTTGGGATTGATATCCTATACAATCGCCTGGATCAAGCCGATTTCTCGTTTATTTCTGCTAATATCCGCGAAAAAGCTACAGGTGAAATTCCAAATTTCGCCCAACCATATATAATTCGTGAAATTAATGCTGTTTATGTCGGTATCATCGGACTGTCATCTGTTTCTACCTATACTTCAACGCACCCGGCTAATGTGGCTGATTTGGATTTTATTGCTTATAGCGAGGCTCTGAATGAATATGTACCATTGATGGTTGCCGATGGAGCAGAATTATTGATTGTTATTGCCCATCTCTGCAGCAACGAAATATTCGATTTACTACCGACTTTAACTGACCTGGGAGTGCATCTGATTGGCGGTGGTCACTGCACAGGAAAGATTGCTACAGTTTCCGAGGGCGTAGCAATAATTATGACCGGTAAAAATTTGCAGTCATATGGTGTTGTGAGTATGAATTTTGACAGCGTTTCTGATACAATGATTACTATTGATGTAGTACTGAAAGATAACATCGGCGGCGATCCCAACCCCATGATTGAAAATATTGTTGCCAATTGGCAGAGTTATACGGATGATCATCTAAACCAAATTATCGGGTATGCGGAGAGCATTATGGTGCTGCGTTCTTCCGCAATGCTTAATATGATCGTCGACAGTTGGTTACTCTCCTATCCGTCAGCCGATTTTGCTTTTACCAACCGTGGTGGAATTCGGCAGGACATTCCAGCCGGTGATATCAAAATCAGTACAATAATAGGGCTGATGCCCTTTGATAACTATATCATGGAGTTGGAAATGACTGGTATCGAGATTATGGCATATCTGGATTATAACCGGCCTGCAATTGGCGGATTAACAACAATCGGAGGCTATCAGTTTTTTGATGGTACTCCGATCGATTCAAACACCACGTACAATGTATTAATTAACGATTATATGTACGCCGCCAATGATGGGAATAATTGGTCAACCATCGATCCCGATCCCTATCAAATCAGTATTAATTACCGACAACCGGTGATCGACTGGCTAGAATCCATCAATACTTCAGCAGCGAATCCGCTTGAAAATTATCTGGATTCAACGCCCCGCCAGTAAATAATATGCCACGA
>SDBU01008805.1_pt1 | contig 11413 bp, 12 predicted proteins | sample 2277071 | NCBI WGS metagenome assembly SDBU01 (sample SAMN10397929, study PRJNA504765) | marine sediment metagenome | isolation source: marine sediment core GS08_GC12, 126 cmbsf | place: Arctic Ocean: Gakkel Ridge, Loki's castle | collected 2008 | reverse complement strand
CCAGACTCATTGAGAATCACTCCTGACGGTTGAGTGTATATGGGCCATCTGTGTACCACCGCCCGCCCGCCAAAACCTTGAGAAGTAGTTTGTGCTTACCTTCGGCATTCTCTGGCAATAATTGAAATTGAAACCGATGTGTCTCAGCCCTATGCAAGATATGGGGCAAGGAAAATCCCTGAGCCAAATCGGAGTCTGGCTCAATAATATCTCTTGGGTCAATTGGGTCTATTTCCAAATGCAATGAAGCAATTTGTATAACTTGATTCGTCCTAAAAGAAATATCGACCATTAGCCACGACAGGGGATTCTGAGTATCCAAATCACGGCCAAAGAAGACAGGTCCGGACCTTTGCGTGATGCTCTCCATTTCTACTGAAAAATCCAGCGGACTACCGTCAGCAGCTGTTCCCTCTGATGCAGAATCTTGATTGTCTATTAGTGCTGATAGTCTATTTATCTCTGCAACCTTATCCTTATATATCCAATACGGAGCTAGTAAAAGACGAATAGCAAACACTGCTCCCAAAACAATAAGCGGAAGCCACCATAAATCTATATTCATGATAGTCTCCAACTTGGACAATTTACCAATCCCATAGAATATGGCAATGGTAAACCCTGAAATTGTATCTGCCCTACCAAATGATAGACGGAAAGCAAGTTTAAAGAGCTTCCCGATATACTTAACCCATCCCATACCCCTATTCTACCACTTATGGAGAGTTTCGCAACAAGCTCAATCTTGTGGTAATCGTAAACGTTTGATAGAATATGGTTAGACTTATGAACAGGAGTCCGAGTTGATAACGAAGTTGAAATATACCCATCTGCCTTTGAACAAGGATGTGGAAGCCTTTGCCGGCTACTATACTCCAGAGAAAGAGGCAAGGCTGAAGTATAACGGTAGAGAAGTTCTGTATGTAACCGGGCGCGTCGTCGTGGAAGCTACCTGCTGTGGTGATGCCTGTAGCACCGCCAACCACTGGTATGCTATTGTGCCGGGATACTTGCTTAAATGGCAGGGTGAGAAGAACGAAGCCGGCTTACCCGTATCAGAAGTAGAGCAGGTTTCGGACGTGGCAACACAAAACGAGATAAGGCAGATTATTCTGGATAATGAAGCCGTTTCCCGGGTGGACTTCTGGTAGGCTGCAAGAGCTATGGCTCCGCAATTCTTCGGGCGAGAGGTGGAGGTCACCGTAAGCGGTGAGGTCAAGGTTCCCGCTTCTTTCCGGCTGGATGAGCGGGAGTATGTTATCTCGGAGATAATCGCCGCCTGGCCCGACCACGGCTTCGGACCAAGCGCTGAGCACCGCAAGAAAAGATGGTGGCAGAGGCGTCACCGCAATTATTACCGGGTAAAAACCACCGAGGGCGAGGTGTTTGAAATCTATTACGACCGCGGCACCAGTTTGAAGTACCCGGAGCGTAAGAAGTGGTTCCTGCACCGGCAGATGTAGCCTGGCACGGAGATTCTTCGTCCTTCCAGTGAAGGACTCAGAATGACAGAGGGAGAGGATTTTTCGGAATAACAAGAGGAAGAGCCTTTTCGCAATGACAAAGGAGGGAGAGTAAAGGACTATGAAAGATAAGGTGAAAATCGCCGCCGTCCAGATGGATCCCAAGCTAATGAAAAACGACGAAAACCTGGATAAAATGCTGCACCAAACAAGGGCAGCCACCAGCGAAGGGGCTGAGCTGATAGTTTTCCCGGAGTGCGCCCTGACTGGCTATGTATTTTCAAGTCGGGAAGAGGCATTGCCTTTTATGGAGACGGTTCCCGGTCCTGCCACGGACAAGGTTGCCGCGCTCTGCCACGAGCTGGGAGTTCATGTCGTTATTGGCCTGCTGGAAAAAGATGGCAAGAAGTGTTTTAATGTCGCCGTCCTGATAGGGCCGCAGGGACTGGTTGGAAAATACAGGAAAAATCACCTGCCGTTCCTGGGCATTGACCGCTTTCTTGACCCGGGCGATAGGCCTTTTGAGGTGCACAAGACACCGATTGGAAACATCGGGTTGCACATTTGCTATGACTGCAACTTTCCGGAGAGCGCTCGTATCATGACGTTACTGGGCGCCGATATCCTCGCCTTGCCCACAAACTGGCCACACTTACGGGACCCCATTACCAATCATGTAGTCCCGACCCGGGCTTTTGAAAACAGGGTACACCTGGTGGCTGTAGACCGGGTTGGGGTAGAGCGAGGAACCAAGTTTCTGGGCAAGAGCAAAATCGTCAACGCCCTGGGAGAGGTACTGGCTGATGGCAGCTACGATGATGAAGAAATCCTTCACGGCGAGGTGAGCCTTGCGCTGGCAAGGCAAAAGCACATCGTGATAACGCCGGGAGAGTTCGAGGTTGATTATATAGCTGACCGACGACCAGAGCTATACGGTGAGATTACTAAAGCTAAGGCGTGAAGCAGTGTCCTTGGCCTTGTCAGAGCCGTCTATTCCGTAAACCATAATACGCCAGCCAATTTTGACCATTTTATTAACTTTCTTCTATACCGCACCATTCTAGGATGAAGGAAGCCAGCACTTTGGTCCAATCGATGAGGGAGTCAAGGTCAGCCCATTCATTTACCCCGTGGGGATTGCCCCCGCCAACTCCACACATAAGCGCCGGAATATTGAAGTACTGGGCAAATCTAGCATCAGAACTGGCAGTCATACCAGCGAACTCAACCTTTCTACCTAAAACCTCTTCAGTGCAGGCTTTAAAAGTTTCTACAAATGGATGATTGAGGTCCTGCACCCAGGGCACATTCCCGGGACCGGGCCATGTTATTTCTGGCGGATTCTGGCGCAACCACTCATCAGCATCAACAGCGTTGTCAATGGCTTCATGAACCTGCCGTCTAACTTCATCAATGCTTTCGCCGGGGATGAAGCCAATTCTACATTGAATCTCCGCCCGGGCAGGCACGGCTGATACCCAGTCACCACCCTTATATGTGCCGATGTTGAGATTACACGACACCTTTCTGCCACCTTTCTCAAAAAGAGGATAGTGTACTTCCCGGTGCCGTTTTTCATCCAGTTCTGCCAGTGCCTGACATAATTTGTTCATCTTGAGGATAGCGTTAACACCTATTTCAGCCCATCCGGCGTGGGCAGCCCTTCCCTTTACACTGACATCGAAATAATCGATTCCCCCGATAGCAACCACTATCGCTGGCCCTGAATCAGTAAAGATTATTCCATCAGCAGTATAACCCTCGAGGAGGCTGGCCAAACTGCCGGCTCCTCCGCTTTCCTCTTCAACAACACTCTCAAGTATCACCGTGCCTTCAGGTTTAACTCCGGCTTTTAACAGGCTCTCCAGGGCAAAATAGTTGGCTATCAGCCCGCTTTTGTCATCGCAAGCACCACGACCATGGAGCCTGTTTCCCTCAATCTTCCCTCCCCATGGAGAGAAGTCCCAGTCCTTTACCGGCTCAGGGGTAACGACATCCACATGTGCATTTAGTTTTATAGACCTGGCTGAAGGCTTGCCTTCGAAAATGCCGAGCACATTGGGGCGGTCTTTGTAGTCGAACTCTGTTCCGCGAAAAGCCTTATGCTGTTTAAGCTTGTCAATATCAGGTTCAAAGGCTACTACTTTTAACCCCAGTTTTGAGTACAGGTCCTGCATATATTTCTGAGCCTCGCCCTCTTGCCCGGTTTCGCTGGGAATCTGGACCAGTCCGCTCAGGGCCTGGATAATTTCGTCCCTTTGGTCTTCTATTATCTGATTGATTTTATTCACCATACTAACCCTCCCTGAAAGATTATCTCTTTATTGGCGAAACAGTAAGTCCTGCAGATACACGGTTGCCAAACTCAACCTCAGTCTATCATACGCGGATTTGACTATCAAAGAGACCTAGCTCGGAATAATATTGCTACCTGATGCTGGCTTTGGTATGCTTGAAAGCGACAGCATGGAGAAAGAGACAGGCATAAGCCCTAAGAGATTCGCCCCCGTTGACTATGTTAAGATTACTATCCTTGGCTTCGGGCTGACTGCCCTCTGGGGCAGCCTGAACAGCATTGTGCTACCGCTACGGCTGTTAGACTTTGTCCCCGCATCACTGAAGAACAGCTATCTGGGATATATGACCTTCGCCGGGCTGATAGTGGCAATGCTGGTACAACCAATAATCGGAGCGATTAGTGACCGCTCCGGCTTTACCTGGGGTCGGCGGCGACCGTACATCCTGATTGGCATGGTGCTGTCCATTATATTGCTTCCCGGAATAGGCCTCTGGGGGAGCTATGCTGTTATCTTCAGCATCTACTGCCTGCTGCAAATTTCCGCCAATACCGCCCAGGGTCCATACCAAGGGTTTATCCCCGACCTGGTACCTGAAAACAAGAGAGGTATAGCTTCGGGAGTAAAGGCTTTACTTGAGTTATTAGGCGGGGTCGGTATGGCACGCCTGGCAGCCTATTTTATGAATCGATACTCCACTGGCGAGGGAGGCGTCTGGCTGTGGGCAACATTAGGGACGCTTGCCGTTGTTCTGCTAGGAACAATGCTGGCTACACTCCTGACAGTTAAGGAGCAACCCGGGGTCGGTGGCTCCAGACCACCATTGCTGACGAGCATTTACAAGAGCTTCCAAATTGATGTTAATCAAAACCGCGACTTTATCTGGTTTATGATATCTCGGGGGCTGATAGGCATACCGGGCGTAATCCTGCAAACATTTATTCTATACTACCTGATGGACGTTATTGGTGTAGCTAATCCAGCAGAGGTAACTGCCGACCTGCTGATAGTGGTTGGCGCTAGCTTGATAGCCGTGGCCTATTTTGCCGGGCGCTTATCGGACAGGATAGGGCGGAGACCAATACTTATCTCCTCAGGCTTTCTCGGTGCGCTAGGGATTGTGACGCTGTTTTTCTCACAAAGCTATATGCACGTAATGCTTTCTGGCGCTCTTATCGGTATCGCCAATGGAGCCATGCTGAGCACTAGCTGGGCATTAGCCACAGATCTGGTAGTCAAGGGTGAGGAGGCGAAATACCTGGGATTGACTAATCTGGCGATGGCTGGTGGTTCTGCCCTGGCACGCCTCATTGGGCCAGTGATTGACTTCTTTAATAATAATGTTAGCCCTAACCTGGGATATTCAGTTATGCTGCTGGTCTCTTTTGTCTTTTTTATTGGCGGCTCACTGTTACTACTAAAGATTAAGCTGGTTAAGTAACAATTCCCTCACCGACCCCGCTTCCATGACCGGCTCTCAATAACAAGTGCCCACACCAGGAGTGCTAAGGCGGCTAGTGCAGCAAAGACTGTAATTGATAGTCACGGTGAGAGAAGTGTGCCGGTGACAAGCGCTTCCCATCCCCAGGCACCAGCGAATGCAATACCTAGAGACATCAGTGTCTTGCCAAGCCAGCAGGCAATGAAAAACTTCCAGAAAGGAAACCGAAGAGCTCCGGCGGCCACTCCCACCACATCAAAGGGTAAAGGGGTGGCCGCAAAGACAACAACAGTCAAAGAACCCCATTTCTTCAGCCACTGCACGGTATCGCTGTAAAATTTCCTGTTTTCCACCACCCCCCGTCCGCTATATCCCAGCAGATAGCAGGTCACCTCGCCTATAGCTGCCCCTATGCCACCGGCTAACCCAACCAGAATCGGATTGAAAGCAGCGCCAAGAGCAATGAGTAATAGCATACCAGGTATAGGTAAAATGATAGTGGCATTGGTGATGAGACTGACGAGGAAAGCGCCCAGATAACCATAGTTGCCCAGTTCAGTTACCTCGTCCCGGTAAAGAAAGAGACAGACCGTGATGGCAGTGACCAGCAGCAGAATCAGTATAGAAGCATAATTCCGCCTTAGCCAGTCCTGCTTCTCCGCCTCAGTCGACTCGTCGTGGGTCCCTGTGCTACTCATGGTGGTAGTATTGTAGCACATTGTTGGGACAAGAAAAGAGAGGAAGAGATTACTTCGTCGAGTTCCTTCACTGCCTCTTCGCTACGCTCAGAGCTTCGGTTCAGGACAAGCCTCGCAATGACAGGAGGGGATTCTTCATTGTCTCTTCGTTTCACTCAGAGTTCCAACTCAGAATGACAAGGAAGATAAGAACTCAACGTTGTCTGCTGGCTCCGTGTCTGGTATACTTTATTGCTGTGCCCCCATCGTCTAGAGGCCTAGGATGGCAGCCTTTCAAGCTGTAGACAGGGATTCGAATTCCCTTGGGGGCACCAGTTATTTTCCGAAGTCAAAACTTGCCTGATACTCCAAAATTCTTTACGGCATAATATCAATCCTCAGGTGATGCTTCTACGGCTGTTTAAGCAGTATCTCCTCAAGGGGAAGACGGGGGCGTTGGGGAGGGATTTTCCCGGCTGGATAGCCTACTGGAATGACAGCCACCGGCACCAGATTGTCAGGCAAGCCAAAGAACTCGGTAATCTCAGGTGGTTCAAAAGCGCCTATCCAGCAGGTGCCCAGGCCCAGAGCAGTAGCCATCAAGACAAGATGCTCGATGGCAATGTAAGTATTGGCTACCGCCGGCATGAGCAATTCCTCACGCGGTGGAGTAGGCTCAGCCTCCATCTCCGCCAGAAACTCGGGGTCAGCGAAACGACCCGATAATGTCGCCGACACTCCTGAGTCCATAAATTCCTGTCGTCTTGTCTTCCTGGTCTCCTTTGAATATCGCTCCAGGTCACCAAAGCAGATAATCACCACCGGTGCTTCTTCAATGAACCGCTGGTCATAACATAAGCGGCGAAGCTCTTTCCTGGTCTCTTTGTCCCTGACCACCATAAAGCGCCACGGCTGGCGGTTAGACCCTGATGGTGCCAGTCGGGCTGCCTCAAGCATCTGGTCGATCATCTCCTCCGAAACATCGTCGGCAGCAAATTTACGGATACTGCGCCTTTTTTGAATTGCTTCCCACACAGTGAGCATGTTTACCTCCTTTATTTACCAAGTTTTCCACGTATCAGGTCCAGTTGTTGCCAAGTAAGAGCCTTAGACGAAGTCAGAATTTGTCTCTTAATTTCTGATAGGTTTCAGCCAGGGCTTGAGGAACTACCCTGGTATCAGCAAATACCGGCATGAAATTAGTATCACCCTCCCACCGGGGGACAATATGGGTGTGAACGTGGTCGGCGATACCGGCGCCGGCTGCCTTGCCTATGTTTGTGCCCAGGTTAAAACCAGCCGGGTCGAAGACCTCCCTCAGAACCTGGATACTGCGGCTAACCATGTCAATGTGTTCGTGGCGCTCTCCATCGGTTAGCCCCTCCAGACTGGCCGCGTGTCGGAAAGGGGCTATCATCAGGTGTCCCGGGTTGTAGGGATAGATATTCACGATGATGAAGTTTTTCTCCCCCCGGTAGACGATATAGTTGGCAGCGTCGTTATTCTGGGCAGGTTTTTCACAGAGGATACATCCCTGTGGTTTCTCCATCTGGATATATTCCATACGCCACGGTGCCCAAATTTGCCTCATATTGTTCTCCATGAGAATCGGTTGCGTCTCTCTATTTTAGTCGGCTAGCCCTACTTAATCAAGTGGATGAGCTGCTGACAGGAGGAAGGCGTTGTAAAAAACACGGCTATCCTTTATAGTTACACTAGTGATAGCAGAGAAGAGCCCCTCAGGCGAGACCATAACATTTCTGGGAACAGGTGGTGCCAGATTCATGGTAATGAGCCAGCTACTCGCCTCGGGTGGTTTATGGCTGAATCTAGGTGGCACTGAAATACTTGTTGACCCTGGCCCCGGTTGTATCGTGCAAGCCACTAAAAGGAAGTTCAAACCCGATAAGCTCAGCGCCATCATCCTGTCACACTGCCACCTTGACCACTCGGCAGATGTCAATATTATGGTCGAGGCAATGACACAGGGCGGATTCAAGCGGCACGGTCGATTTTTCGCCCCGGCTGATGCCCTGGAGACTGAGCCAGTTATCTTCTCATACCTGAGAGACTATCTTGATGGCATTGAAGTCCTGCAAGAAGGCAAAACTTACACGGTGGGCAACACCTCCTTTACCACTCCAGTCAGGCACATACATCCGGTAGAAACCTACGGCATGGTCTTCAGAACAGACAAGCACACCTTCTCCTTAATTACCGACACTCGCTATTTTGATGGCTTGTCTCAATACGCCGGCAGTGAGTTGTTGATTCTCAACGTAGTTTTTCTGGAGCCTCGTGCCCCTGCTGACCATCCCAAAATGCCGGTTGACCACCTATCGGTGCCGGATGCTGAGCGGCTGATTAGGGAGCTAAAACCCAAGGTAGCTATTTTGACCCATTTTGGTATGGGTGTGTGGCGGGCGAAACCGTGGGAGATAGCCCAGAGGCTGACCGAGGAGACCGGGATAAAGGTAATTGCCGCCCGGGATGGGATGAGGTTTGATTTGGCACAGTTGGATGAGGGCAGCTAACAACAAGGCACTTTTTTCTTTTATCCAGCTGCTTCGAAGTGGAGACAGCTAAGACTTCGCCCTGTTATTTACGTCCTTTTTACGTTTTTCTTCCCTAAGTTCGTTAAGGCGAGCAATAATTGGGCTATCCAGTTTTGGTTTGGTTATTGATTTAAATAACTTCTTTACTCGGTATACACCGGCTTCTTCTTCTATCATTCTCAGTGTATTCATATAGTCTTCACGATATTCGCGGATTGCTCGTTGTTTTTCGGTCTCGTCGTCTAAAAGGTAAATCTTCTCCACATCACCCAGTAATAGCGCGGTACAGTGTGCTCCTAAATCGCTATCTATGAAAAAGGCGTTTTCACCGCAAAACTCTGCTATAGCTAGACCGGCATTAAAAATAATATCATTCCGTTGTTCTTGTGAATATGCAGGATTTGAGATAATGTCGCTTGCAATACTATTAGCCTCCTGGATTTTCTTAAAAAGCTCCTCATAGATATTTAAACGTCTCTCGAATACAATCGAAGCGAAGCTCTCGATTCGGTTTCTACGTCGAAATACCTCATTCAATATAACTCCAAGGATAATCCCCATTAAGCCAAAGATTGCCGGTAGAATTACGCTTTCCATTTTCTTAAGCCAACCTCCAAATCTTCAATACCACAATTGCCTCTCTAAGCTCGATAAACATCCCCCCTCGACATAACCCTATAGATGATGACCACCTTTGCCCCATCATCGACTTGGTAAAGGATTCGGTAGTCCCCCACACGAACCCTGTAGCCATCCCTTGCGGTTAGTTTTTTAGCACCTGGCGGCCGGGGATTTTCAGCCAGATGAGCAATTGCTCTGTTAACCCTCTCCCGAGTTTGCGCTGGTAGTTTGCGAATCTGCCGATGGGCAGTGTGGCTAACTTCTAGTCGATACACCGCTCTTCAGCCCTTTCGACTTCGTCGGGTGCTCCTCAAAGGGCATTGTCGGCTCTTGGTCTAGCTGAGCCTGGAGCAACTCGGCAGCATCAGAGAGGTCTTCCAGGCGCTCTACCATGTCGTTATACTGGTTAATCCCGACAAGAACCGCCTTTACACGGCTGCCGGAGATTATAAGGTATGGCTCCCCACCACTGGAGACCTCGTTCACAAGGTGGGTGAGTTTTGGCCTGGCCTCGGCCATTCCAATCGATTTTATCCTGCTCATGTTGACCTCCTTAACGCCCATATTAACACACACATTAACCTTTGTCAATACATGCAGCTCCACAAAATATCTTTGGTCTGGTCTTATCCTTGATGCTAGTCTATTCCCTTAGATTGAAGTATAATGGGCAGTCTGGAGGAAGCAAATTGCCCCATCTCAATAACATACTCCACAAGGTTACCAAACCAGCCCGCTATACCGGCGGTGAGTGGAACAGTATAGTCAAGGACTGGGAGAAGACCCCCATCAGGGTTGCCATCTCCTACCCCGATGTATATGAAATAGGCATGTCCAATATGGCTTTGCCTATCCTCTATGAGCTTCTTAACAGTCAACCGGATGTTCTTGCCGAAAGGGTTTTTGCCCCATGGGTAGATATGCCGGCTGTAATGAAGGCAGCAGGTATCCCCCTGTTTAGCCTTGAGTCCAGGCATCCACTTAAAGAGTTTGACATTATCGGTTTTTCTCTGGGCTATGAGCTTACCTATACCAATGTATTGAACATGCTCCACCTGGCTGAGATACCGGTTCTCGCCGCGGAAAGAAACGACTCTCATCCGATAGTGATAGCCGGTGGTAGTTGTGCCCTCAACCCGGAACCTATGGCTGACTTTATAGACTTTTTTGTAGTTGGGGATGGCGAAGAAGTATTGCTTGAGCTAGTTGATAGCTTTCGTGATTGGAAACGCAAAGACACTTCAAAAGAAGAGCTACTTCGTCACGTGGCGGCCATCCCTGGCATCTATGTGCCCAGCCTGTATCAGGTAGAATACCAGCCCGACGGTCTCCTCAAAAGTATTACGCCCACAGTGCCCGAGGCTAAGCCCACCATTCAGCGGCGAATAGTGGACAAGCTACCTCCTCCAGCCACTAAACCGATAGTCCCCTACATGGAGGTTGTCCATGACCGGGGAGGAATAGAAATTCAGCGGGGTTGCAGCCGAGGTTGCCGCTTTTGCCAGGCAGGGATAATATACCGCCCGGTGCGGGAGCGGTCTCAGCAGGAAATACAGGAAGGAGTAGAGGAGCTACTTGAGAACTGCGGCTACAGCGAGGTGTCTCTGGTCTCACTAAGCACCAGCGACTACCCAGACATTGCTAAGACGGTAACCAGCCTATCCCATCGCTTCCACAAACTTGCCTTGTCACTACCCAGCCTATATATCAGCAGTTCCACGACGGAATTGATGGACGTCCTCCCTTCATACAAGAAGACAGGGCTCACCTTCGCCCCTGAGGCAGGGAGTGAAAGACTACGCCGAGTCATCAACAAGGACATCTCTGAAGATGAACTCCTGAAAGCCTTGACCGCTATTTTCGAGAAAGGCTGGACAAGCCTGAAGCTTTACTTCATGCTCGGCCTGCCCACAGAAACCATGGAAGACGTAGAGGGGATTATCCGACTGGTGGACAGTGTCCGCTCGTTGAGCAGAAGAATCACGGGAAAGACCCCGCAGATAAGAGTAAACGCTTCTACCTTTGTGCCCAAACCTCACACGCCTTTTCAGTGGGTAGCCCAGGCAAGTGAAGAGGAGCTAGATGCTAAACACGAGATTCTTAAGCAGGGATTACGCCGTAAAGGAATCAGGTTATCCTGGCAAGACCCCAAAACCAGCCTGCTTGAGGCAGCATTGTCGCGAGGAGATAGGCGACTAGGTAAGGTTATCCGCCGTGCCTGGGAGCTGGGTTCTATCTTTGATGCCTGGAATGAACACTTCGACTACGAGAACTGGCGGCGTGCCTTTGAGGAGGCCGGGCTTGAGTTCGGCTTCTACGCTCAGAGACAACGTCCCCTGGATGAGCTACTCCCCTGGGC
>SDBU01008804.1_pt1 | contig 11413 bp, 8 predicted proteins | sample 2277071 | NCBI WGS metagenome assembly SDBU01 (sample SAMN10397929, study PRJNA504765) | marine sediment metagenome | isolation source: marine sediment core GS08_GC12, 126 cmbsf | place: Arctic Ocean: Gakkel Ridge, Loki's castle | collected 2008 | reverse complement strand
CAGTTTCTTACAAGAAGTAGTTCAACTTTTGGATGGCCCCTTGCCACCTTCAGATCCAGATAATTGCAACTGGTGTGCATTCATAGAAAAAACAGAAAAGCCTGGAAACAAGACTCAAGGCACTAAGGAATCTACAGAACCAGCCATCCAAGTGCCAAGTTGTCCGCAATGTAGTGGACCTATGCAACTGAGAACTGGTAAGTTTGGTGAGTTCTGGTCATGTTTAAAATTTCCTGATTGTAAGGGCACAAGAAATAAATAAGCTTAGTTTTTCTTGGTCTTAGAAGCTCTATTTAAGGGAAAATAATAAGGCTTTAAGATCTATTGTCGCACTTGTATTTAGCATATTTCATTTAGTATTAGCAAAATTGCTTGGTCTGATTCCATATTTGATAATAAGATTCGGATTTGAGGAATTTGTGTGTTTTCTATTCAGGGGATGAATTTAAATTTTTGTGCAATTTTCTTTACCTATCCACTCTACAAATTTAGGAACTTGTTTGCTGCTTGTATAGATAAAAAGTCTCTTTCTTGTCCTAGTTAAAGCTACAAGAAAATTGCAGATTTTTTCATCCGTTATTTTACCTTTATCTAATAGAAATTTGTCATCAAAATTAACCATAAAAACATAATCACTGCTTAAGCCTTTAGAACCCAGAATTGTTGTGATTTTTATTGAAGTATTTTTATATAGATTTTTTAGTGCTCTTTTTTCTTCCAAGGATGATTTAATTTTTTGAATTGCGATATCATTAGGATCAATACCCAAAAAACAAAAAACTTTATTTAAATCATCTTCATTTGTTTGCTTATTGTCTCTAATTTTTCTTAAAGTTTCTAATATTGAGACGACATATTTATTGTTTTTTTTATCAATAAAGTTTTTAATATTTTTTTCTGTTTTATGACTTTGTGTTACAACATCATCAAATATTTTTTGTTCCAACATGTGCTTTGAAACAATCCTCCACCCCAAATTACACTTGCTATTCCCTGGCTTCAAGAGAAGCTCTAGCCCATATAATAAATTGTCCTTAGCTTCTGATCTTGAATTTTGGATATTTTTAAATCCCTGTAATCGCAAATACTTTTCAAGCTTATCTTTTAATATGTTATTTTTAGTGCCCGGGCAAATAATCAAAACAGAAATATTTCTCCCATTATCTTCTTCTCCTGGAAATGATCCTTCTATTGCCTGCTTAATATTATAGGCTACCATTCCTTGCTTAACTTTTGTTTTTATTAAAATGTGGGGATTTTTTTCTGACTCTTTGTCTTGATTTTCGCACTTAAAATAGAAAAAAGCTTTCTCCTTCTTTCTATCTTTTAAAAAACCTTCTTCACTTGCCCTGATTACAACGCTATTAAATGCCTTAACTATAACCTCTGTGCATCTTGAGCAGAAAGACAGGTCAAAAGAAGTATAATTATCTGAAAAATCTTTATCTCTAATATTTTGAGGTTTTGCCTTTTTAAAAGAATAAAGTGATTGATCGTCATCTCCAACAATAAGGATTGGGCTCTTTTTAGATAAACAATCTATTAAACTAATTTCCAATAAATTAAAATCCTGAAACTCATCAATTAAAAGCAAAGAATACTTTGGGATTAGATTCTCATTTTTTTTAAAGGATTTTATCAATGCATATACAGAACAATTTGAACTAAAATAATTGTAATATTTTCTTCTCTTTGTGTAAAAAGAAAGTGCTTTTTCATTATTAAGTAAATCATGAAATATATCTTTAAAAAAAATCTCTTCTCCTTCTATAATTTTATAATCTTCTTGAATTATCTCTTCTAAGTCTAAAAAATATCTACTAATTTCTAGTTTAGGATAAATATCTTTTAAGACTGATAATGCAAAACTATGTAGCGTTTTAACCTCAGCAAGATCTTTTAGGTCTTTCTTTAGGTCATCCACTAATTCGTTGATAAAAGATAACGCTAAATTACTATTTTTTCCATTTTCTATGTTTTTTTTACATATCTTCTGAAATAAGAAGCTTTTTCCAGTGCCAGGCCCAGATATAATTATTTTTTTTTCATCCTCCGACACAAGAATATTTTCGGTTTGCTTGTTTCTTTTTTCCTCTGCCTCATCATAAATCATTTGTTTGGATGGAGTTAAGGTCTCAGTATCTTGCTTCTTTTGACTTGTTTTGGTTTTTTGTGATATAGATGGCATTATATAAATTGATCCTTAAAAGAGCGAAAAATTGAATCACCCCCTATTTGACCTATAATGAACTTATTTTATATATTTGATAATAATGCGTCAAAGGATAGGGGAGAGGCATCTTTATTCGTCATATAAACCTAGATGCCCAATTTTAATGAGTAAATTAGGTATTAAGAGTAATTTATGCGACTAATTCAAGTCTAACTTTTTTATTATGTATTCAATAGCGAGGTCGGAGCCAAATATACCATAAGTGTATAATTGACTATCTAAGGCCTTTTATTAAGCCGGTATTTTCGTATCTTAATTATTATGTTGCAGATACCTTAGCTAGACTAGCTATTTGACTCTAGCGTTCTAACTTGCGGCGGTTTTAGATCCGTTGGATTGAGTTGTTAGAAAGAATTTTTTAATCCTTTTTTAATCCCTAGACTTACTAAATTTCGATGAATATCAACGATTTCTCCAGCTGATTTATGAAGTTTCCCAACAACCTTGTGAAATCTTTTAGGCTGATCTATTTCCCATTCAGGAGGCACGCTCGCAATTTCAACATTATTTTTACTACACCAGGAATTTACTGCTAAATAATAAAGATATCTTTTTGCCTTTTTTTGTAATTCAGAACGTATCCTTTCCAATTTTTTATCAATGAATTCATATTCTGGAGTTGTCCATTTCTCGGAAAACTTTGTCAACTGATCAAATTCCTTCCATCTGAACGAGAAACCAGCCATATTCCATTGATCAATAAACTTGATACTTCCATCAGAGGGTAAAACTTTCAAAAAAAGATTAAATAACGCAGCATCATGTTCTATTAATTTAATTCGTTTTTCTTTTATATTTTTAAATAGTTCCAGCACTAGGCTATTAAGTGCACTTTTAAAAAATAAGCATATCGCTAGCACTACATTTAAAATACCGCTTATAATTAACCAAATATTCATTTTCTCTTTCTAACATATATTATACAGCCGTTTTGCTTGTGCAAATACGGCATTTAGCGCAGTCTATTGCGTTATCCAGCTTGAACGAAGCAGGGAATAACTTATTGAATATGATCCATTTTGTCGCAACCATCCACTTTTTGCCCTTTACGTTATGCAGCAAATATCGCTGCCTAAACGGTTAATACCAGTATTATCGGTCAAAGTCAATATTGGTTTTGAAATTTGGCAACATAGGGAAAGGATGGAAATTCTGAGGACATGGAAGTTCTGGGGACACAATACTTTACTCTGAATTATGTATGATGTCCCTAGATCTTTATCGGAGAAAAAAGCCTCTTGAATATGAAAGGGCATGAATGGATATTTTTATTCATACCTCAGCGAATGCACAGAGTTTGCTTAGGAATGAGTGATCTGTTATATGAATAGGCTTCTTTCAATTAACACGGCAGAGTAGGGGAGAAGCATCTTTTTCCGTCACAAGGTCTTAGAAGCCCAATTATAGGGTGCAAATTGAGGCTTTAAGAGTAATTTATGTGATTGATTCAAACATAACTCTTTTACTTTGTATTCAATAGCGCGGTCGGAGCCCAATATACTTAGTATCTTTCTCTTCCTCCTGTTTATATACCTCTACGTTCCGGCTAACGTCTGATCTCAGCTTCACAATGGCCCGCGTCCGAGGGTCATTTTGTAAGCTGGAGGTCTTTGTTGGGCACCCTCAGTTATATGATGCGAGCGGAATCGTTTACGTCGCGAGCCAGAGCGCAAGCAGTCTCCAGCGTGTCCCTGTCGCTAGGATGTATGGAAAAATGGTAATGCGAGGGTGATCGTCGGACTACGTCGACAACCGTCAGCGCGTCACACGATTCCAGCAGCAATCGGATCGCCTTAGCTTCATCCTTGTCGCTGTGTCGTACACAGATGTTTCGCTGGCGTCGTCTGCTGAGACTGGGGCCGTCGGTTCTCCCGAGCGTGGCGACCTGCTGACGCAGTGATTTCAGCTCATCAAGAATGAACTCGTTTGGCGATACTTCCTTAGTGTCCAGTTTTGCAACCGTGAACGAGCCAAAGTGCTTCAAGAAAGTCGTATAGTCTGGATCCTTGCCGGCCTTGGCATGCGTCCCCTTAAGTTTCGCCGCCAGAGACTCCTTGAACGCAACTATCTGTTTGAACCGAAGGTCGCGCGGATACCCTACATGCTCGATTGGGGCGGTATCAAAGGAGTAGTCTGTCTTATCGTCCTTGACGATGATTGTAGGTTTGTCAAACGCAAGCCGCATCCCGAGTTCAAACATGACGTTCGGATTCTTCCCGCTCACATCGCAGACTGCGATCGGGTTGTCATACAGGTTTTGGATAATGCGTTTCTGTATTATGCCGACGTCGTCAGCTTCACTGACCATCGACGGTGTGAATCCGGCCGCTGTGATCGCATCACACAGGATTTCCTGGACTTCATCCCAATGTTCAGCGCTACATCCATCAAGCGCAGAGATGGGCATAACTATTCCGCAAACCGGTTTCTTGCGGACCTTCGTTTTGGTAGTATTTACAGCGCTGTCTGTAGCCATCGTTTCCTCCTTTGTTCAGTGCCCAACATATATTATACAGCCGTTTTGCTTGTGCAAATACGGCATTTAGCGCAATCTATTGCGTTATCCAGCTTGAACGAAGCAGGGAATAACTTATTAAATATAATCCGTTTTGTCGCAACCATCCACTTTTTGCCCTTTACGTTATGCAGCAAATATCGCTACCTAAACGGTTGATACCAGTATTACCGGTCAAAGTCAATATTGTTTTTGAAATATGTCAACATATGGAAAGGATGCAATATTCACTTAAAGACATTTTTCTTTGAAGAAGTTCGTAAAACTTTGAAGGAAAATAAGTTATGGGGACACAAGACTTAGCTCTGAATTATGAATAATGTCCTTAGATCTTTATCGGAGAAGGGATATGAATGGACATTTTTATTCATATCTCAGCGAATCCACAGGGTTTGCTTAGGAATGAGTGATCTATTATAGGAATAGGTTTCATTCAATTAAACACTACAGAGTAGGGGAGAGGCATCTTTTTTCATCACAAGGCATTAGAAGTCCAATTTTAGGGAGTAAATTGAGCCTTTAAGAGAAATTTATGCTAATAATTCAAGCTTAAATCTTTTATTTTGTGATCAATAGTGCGGTCGGACCCCAATATACCAGTTTCTGAGATGAATACTATTTATTTAATATTAGATTTTAATTGACCTTTATTTAGGGCTTATGTTATATGGATATAAATGATTCAAGGAGGGGGAACATCAATGGAGAGAGAATTATTGAATTTACTTTAATGTAAATACGATACTTTAAAATATAAAAAAAATGTACTCACTTGAAAATGCCATGGCTACAGATATCACTGCGTCCATGCCAAAACTTTTCAATTTAAAAAAAAATTATGCTCATGCAATAGAAATACCAGAAGGTTCTAGAATTATTGATTTTGTATTTACAGGACCTATTCAACCAAATAGCTATAAGTTAATGCAAAAAGAATATTCTAAAGAGCTTAGAAAACTTTCTATATCTCAATTACATGTACTCGCGATAATATGGCAACATAACAAAATAAACATCAACCGTTTAAGTGCAGTTACTTATCTTTCAAAAGAAGTACTAATAGATAATTTCTTAAAACCGATGTTGAATTTTAATTTAATTTTAGAAGAAAATAATAATAAATTTATTCCTACAAATTGGTCAAAATTGAAACTTGGGGAAATTTTTACAATTGAAGCAAAATTGTATGATTGGAAAAACGCATTTTTTCAAGCATTAGACAATCAGAATCGAACAGATTATTCCTATATTGCATTTCCTTCCGGAAATTTGATAAAAAATAAAAAAATTCTAGAGAAAGCAAGATCAAGGGGCATTGGAATAATTGAAGTTAATTCTAGCTTTGGAGCTGAAATTGTGGTTAAGGCTCAGAAAACCAACCTATGTAAGGACTATAAGAAACGTATGTTTCATTTGAAAATAATGTGTGGAATTCTAAACTCGAAATTTAAATGGAAGCTTAATATTCTTCAAAATGAGAATTAGGAATGGCTCCATTTAATCCTCCATTAACAATACAGGAAATTTCACAAATATTGCCAATCCTTAACAACATAAGTTTAATTAAGACCGGTGGACAAGGTGCAGTTTTTAAGGCTAATCATCCACATCATGGTCTTTGTGCTCTTAAGGTTATTGCACCTCAATTTAGTGAAAGGACTGAGCGCGAAGTAATTTCTTTAGGAGAAATAGATCATCAAGGAATAATTAAACTCTTAGATTATAATAAAGTTCATTTAAGAAACATAGACTGTCCCTATACTTTATCTCCTTATATTCCAGGAAAAGATTTACAAAAATGCAGACAAGATAACGAAATATTTGATGAAAGCCTTATAAATACTTTTTTAATTACAATGGCAGAAGCTCTTAAAGTGCTTTGGTCTAAAAGAATTATTCACAGAGACATTAAACCAGGAAACATTTTAAAAACACCAAGCAATACATTCATATTAATTGATCTCGGAATAGCAAGACATTTAGATAGAACTACTCTGAGTAGATTTGGTCAATGGTTCGGAACCCTTGGATATATGTCTCCTGAACAGGCATTGGCTCAAAAGAATTTAACAGTATTATCTGATGTCTTTAGCTTAGGAATAACTTCTTATGAAATATTATGTGGACAACATCCATTTCAAAACGATCAGCACATAATAATGCGTGGAGTTTTACCTGACAAAGCAGCAAATCTAGTTCAATGTTCACAGGAAACATCCGACTTGTTAGAACAGATGATACAAAATCGAGCAATAATGCGTCCAAATCCTGAAGATATAATTCGAATTCTCACAGGGGGATAATATATATGTTTTTGTACAATTTGCATTGGAGATGGAATTTAACTACTAATGCTCAACCTCACGGCTCTTGTTTTCATCCTATTAGTTTCGATCAAGTCACTGCAATGAATCGGGATATTCAAGAGGATAACAATAGAATAAGGCTGTTTGATCCAAGTATCTCTTTTTGGAATCTAGAGTATAGAACAGCCAACCGTGCCTGTAATAACATTGCATCATATGATTATGTCCCCATTGACTTCCCACCGTATAACAGAGAAACACATGGTAAAGTAAAAGACTGGCTGAAGAATAAAGTAGGCCTACAAATTAAACCAAAATGGCCTCCTAGAGCTGAAACAGATCAAGATATTGAAGTATGTTTGTCAAAATGCTTTGAATTTCAGGAAAATTTTGAAGTTTCTCATTTAATAATCCCGACTCCTCATATTTGTTCTCCTTCAGATGATCTCTCTACATTTATCAAGTGGATTGATATCGGACTAGGATTAGTTCAAAGTTCAAGAACTCAACCACTGTTATCGGTTTCAATTTCTGATCTTTGTGAAATTGAGCAATTGGAGATGATACTTGCACATTTAAAATCTAGAGACGCGCTAAAAGGAATATATTTGTCACTTGAAAATTCAAAGTCAGATAAGATTGGTCCTGAAAATATCAATATAGCTAAATTCTTTTTAGATGTATCTTTTCTGTTGGGACACAGAGAAAACTTAGAAATTTTTATTAATCATACTGACATATTTGGATATGCTTGTCTTGCTGTAGGCGCAACAGCTTTTGCTTCTGGTTATGAGAGAAAAACTAAAATACTAAAACATGCTCTTTATGAGGACAAGAAAGGTGGAGGAGGAGCATATCCTAAGTTCTTCTCTTACAAGACAGGTAAAACTTACAGGGTAAAAAACGATTTAAATAAAATTAGAGATTCGAAGTTATTACATATTTTTGAGGAAGACATAACCTCTGAATCTGAACCTCTACTTATGGCTTTAAATTCGGGACAAGAAGCTGAGGATGTTCCTACTTGGAGGGAATCTCCAAATAATGTTGGATCAGCACGCAGTCATTTAATTGAACGACTTGTCAATGCTACAAATGCTTTAAATTCTATTACTGATTTTAATGAAAAGAATCTATTTGTTTTAGAGTGGCTGCAAAATGCTGAAATGATAAACACTCATTTAGAAAATGTATTCCAGAATGATCAATTAGAAGATGAAGGTGGAAACATAAAAGAATGGAGAGTTGTTTTTCAAGACCATCTAAAAAAATATAAAATTATCTAATAAAAAAGTTATTTTCTAAATTAAAACAATAAACTTTCCCACAATTGCACAGGATTTGAGCGGTTGAGATATCCACAGGGGAGGAAAACTTATAACTTGTTTATTATGAGTAGGTTATATTTTAGGTGAATGTTGTGTCGCATAACGGTTATTATGTCAACTAATATACATTTTTAATTAATAAGACCTAACTTTCAATTTCTCTATCAATTTTTCTAATATTTGTACTATTTCATCCTTTGTTACTCTTTGCTGCTTAAACTCTATTTTTAGCTTAAAACTTTTATCTTTCTCTTCGTATTTATAAACATATTTTTCAATCCTTTTTTCTTTTCCTTTAATCAACTTAGAAAGATCTCTGGTATCTTCTCTTTTTAATTCTCTTTCTTTTATTTCTGTTATAAGTCTATACATGTTATCTTCATTTTCTTGCTTTGCTATCTCAATAATCGTACCTCTACTTTTTATACTGAATTCTTCACACATATTTCTTATTTTCTTCGGTAACTTACTTATGCTTATAATTTCAGTTATCGTCGACCTTGCTTTTCCAATTTTTTCAGAAATTTGTTTATGACTGTATCCATACATATCAGATAATGCATTTAAGCCATCAGCCTCTTCAAAAACACCTAAATCTTTTCTTTGTAGATTTTCTATAAGTGCCAGTTCCATGGCTTCATTGTCTGAAACATTCATCTCAATACACGGAACATCTTTTAATCCAACATTTTTAGCTGCAATGCATCTTCTTTCTCCGGCTATAATTTCATATCTATCATCTTTTTTCCTTACAATTATCGGCTGAAGAATTCCTTTTTCTCTTATAGATGCCATTAATTCTTCAATATTTCCTAATTCAGTTCTTGCCTGATTAGGACTCGGATCTATTATATTTATCGATACCATCCTTATCCTTGGGCCATATGTTTTTTCTTCTATAAGATCTACATAATGATTATCATGCCTCATAGTTACATCCTCAGGCAAACCTGTCTTTCTAGCTTTTTGCACGCCTTATAACCTCCTGCGCAAGTTTTCTATATTGCATGGCTCCTACTGAATCCGGAGCATATGTAAATATGGATTCCCTATATGCAGGGCTCTCTTCTAGCTTTACGCTTTTCGATATCTTTGTTTTAAAAACCTTTTTTCCAAAAACCCTTTTTATTCTCTCTACTGCATCTCTGGATATATTTGTTCTTCTGTCATAAAGAGTTATTACTACACCTAAAACTTGTAAATCAGGATTTACATTTTTTCTGATCTTTATTACTGTTTCAAGAAGATCGTCTGTCCCTTCTAAGCTCAGATAAGATGATTGAATTGGAATTATAATATGAGTAGCTGCAACAAGAGCGTTAAGCGTTATTAAGCCCAGCGTCGGTGGAGTGTCTATTATAATAAATTCATACGTCTTTTTTATCGGCGCAATAACATCCCTCAATCTGAAATGTCCATCAATCTCCCCTAATAAAACTGGCTCTAGTTTTGCCATGGCAATTTTTGAAATTGCTATTTCAAGCCCGGGCACTGACGTCTTTACTATAATATCGCTTATTTTTACTTCCGAATCTACTAAAACATCATAAATAGATTTATCGTATTGAGAAGAATTATTTATAAGAGAAACCGTGCTATGTGCTTGAGGATCAATATCAACCAAAAGAGTATTTTTTCCTATTAAAGCAAGTGCAGCAGAAAGGTTAAAAGCTGTAGTTGTCTTCCCTACTCCTCCTTTTTGATTAGCAATAGCAAGTATCAAATATTACCTCCATATAAACGATCTGAGTGTAAAATATAAAATATTTAATGCAATTGCAAGAATAAAATAAAAATATTTAAATATAATGTCGGCAGGCCGACACTACATTGTAACTTATAGATAACAAGCTAAATAGCTTATCTTTTAAACTTATTTATTTAAAACGCACAAAGAATGTAGGTAATATTGGAACGTCTATTTATATATACCAATTAAGTTATGAATGTCAAAATGTAAATAAAAATATAATATTTTAGTAAATGAAAAAATATTTTTTATCAAGTATATTGAGATTTGTGTTGATAATGAAAATAATTCATGAAAGATACTAATATAAGGCAAAATAGATAAAAAACGAAAGTAAGGATATAAATATAACTGATGATCAGAGGAATATTTTAAGAATGAATCAGCTTGAAAAAGAGAAAAAACCTCAATTATTAAGGAAGTTAAATCTCCTTGACACGACTTTTCTGGTTATTGGAGGAGTAATAGGTTCGGGCATATTTATGACCGCTGGTTTTATTGCAGAATATATACCTTCACCAGGTCTCATTCTGATTGTATGGCTTGTAGGAGGCTTAATAACTATAAGCGGTGCACTATCCTTCGCTGAATTGGGAGCTATGTTTCCCAAGGCTGGAGGACAATATATATATATCCGGGAGGCATATGGCCCGTGGGCAGGTTTCTTTTTCGGATGGGGATTTTTTTGGTTTATCATGTGTGGAGGCATAGCTACCTTAGCGGTAGCTTTTTCTGAATTTGTCGGATATTTCATACCTTCTCTATCAACCCAATCTTATATTTTTCAGTTAAACGTGCTTGGATTCTCTTATTCATTCTCTGCTGGCCAGCTCCTGGCAGTAGCCGCTATATTAATACTTTCAGGCGTTAACTATTTTGGCATAAAAACTGGAATTATAGTTCAGAATATATTTACTTTCTTAAGGATAGCTTCTATTGCTGCCTTCGTTATCTTAGGATTGACGCTTGGAAAAAAAGCTGGAATTACGAACTTTAATCAAATGTTTTCAGTAGAGACTGGACTCAGCTTTGACACATTAATGTCGCTATTTGGACTTGCTCTTATTGCAGTTTTTTTTACCTATGATGGCTGGTATTCAGTAAACTGCACCGCAGAGGAAATAAAAAAGCCTGAGAGAAATATTCCTTTAAGCTTAATCCTGGGGACTCTCAGTATAACTCTCATCTATCTTCTTATGAATCTTGTGTATATCATGGCTCTTCCTATAGATAAAATGAAAGGAGTTACCAGGATAGGAGAATTAGCTTCAAACCAGCTCT
>SDBU01008803.1_pt1 | contig 11414 bp, 8 predicted proteins | sample 2277071 | NCBI WGS metagenome assembly SDBU01 (sample SAMN10397929, study PRJNA504765) | marine sediment metagenome | isolation source: marine sediment core GS08_GC12, 126 cmbsf | place: Arctic Ocean: Gakkel Ridge, Loki's castle | collected 2008 | reverse complement strand
AATAAATACAGTTTAGAGAGAACTCAGAAATTATATGAAATAGCCAAAGTAGATTTCTTACCCACTTCTCCTACTTCCGCAAAAACAGAAGATAAAGTAATAAATATCAACACTGCATCCCAGGATGAACTTACCAACATCTTGCAGATAACCGAACCTCTCGCCTGGAAAATAATCGCCTTAATAGAAGAATTGGGAGAATTCGAAGAACCAAAAGATCTTCTTCAATTTACGGAAATTACCGATCTTGAATGGGAGGAATGGGAAGAGCAGGGGATAATAATTAATACTGGATAGAAATAAAATATTTTTCCTAAAAAAGAAGGACTTCAAAAACATTTTGTCGTATTATAAGAGTGATATCGAAAATTAAAAAAGATTTTTTTTGTGCTCCCTAAATGAAATAAAATATTACTTCTTAAAAAGGGAATAAACTATGACAATTAAAAAATCACAACTCTACAGCTCTATTTGGAAAAGCTGCGACGAACTTCGTGGCGGGATGGATGCCTCACAGTACAAAGACTATGTGCTGGTTTTATTATTTATTAAATACATATCCGATAAATATGCTGACGTGACTTATGCCCCGATCACTGTTCCTGAAGGTTCAAGCTTCAAGGATATGGTGGCACTCAAGGGCAAGCCAACTATTGGTGATGACATTAATAAAAAAATTATCCAAAAGATTGAAGAGGCAAATTCATCGCTTGGAAAAATTGCCGTTGATTTTAATAATCCAACAAAATTAGGCAGCGGTAAAGATATGGTTGAACGGCTAACAAAACTGATCGCCATTTTTGAAAATCCCGCACTTGATTTTAGTAAAAACGGTGCTGAGGGTGATGATATTCTCGGTGACGCCTATGAATATTTGATGAAAAATTTTGCTACCCAGAGCGGTAAGAGCAAAGGACAGTTCTACACTCCTGCCGAAGTGAGCCGTATCATCGCCAAGACCATTGGTATTGCAAGGACGACAAACAGTACCCCAACCGTTTATGACCCAACATGCGGCTCCGGTTCATTGCTTTTGAAAGTAGCGGATGAAACAGACAAGCATGTGAAACTTTGCGGTCAAGAAATGGACAATGCGACAGCAGCTTTAGCCCGGATGAACATGATTTTGCATGATCATCCAACATCAGAAATAGTGAGAGAAAATACACTTTCGACCCCTCTTTTCAAAGACGGTAATCAGCTTAAAACTTTTGATTTTGTTGTAGCTAATCCTCCATTCTCATTTAAATCATGGAGTAGCGGCGTTGATCCTGCACATGATGTATTCGGGAGATTTCAAGATTTTGGTACACCGCCAGCTAAAAATGGCGACTATGCTTTTATCCTTCATATTATCCGATCACTGAAAACTACCGGCAAGGGTGCGTGCATTGCTCCTCATGGCGTGCTCTTTCGTGGTAATGCCGAGGCAGGGATTCGGACCAACATTATCCGTCGTGGTTACATCAAAGGTATCATCGGATTACCGGCCAACCTATTTTATGGTACGGGTATTCCTGCATGTATCATTGTTCTTGATAAGGAAAATGCTGATAATCGCAAAGGAATTTTTATGATTGATGCGAGCAAGGGCTTTGTAAAGGATGGCAATAAAAACCGTTTGCGTGCTCAGGACATTCACAAGATCGTAGATGTATTCACCAAGCAATTAGAAATACCAAAGTATTCCCGAATAGTAAGCGTGGTGGAGATTGAGAAAAATGAATTTAATCTCAACATACCCCGCTATATAGATAGCCAAGAAGCTGAAGACATTCAAGATATTGAAGCACATCTCAAAGGTGACATTCCAACTCAAGACATTGAAGATTTACAAAACTACTGGAGCGTGTATCCAACTCTCAGAACTTCGCTCTTTGGAGAAAGTAAGAGAGCTGGATACAGCACCCTCAAGATTGCACAGGAAGAAATCAAGCACACTATTTTTTCACATTCGGAATTTATTGCATACGCCAAAATTATGGAAGCGACCTTTACCACCTGGAGAGAAAAAAATACCATTCTCTTCAAAAATCTGACTATTGATTTAAAGCCAAAGGAGATTATTCATGGAATATCCGAGGATGTTTTAGCGGCATTCAGCGAAACCAGGTTGATTGATAAGTATGATATTTATCAGCATCTGATGGAATATTGGGCGGAGACCATGCAAGATGATATGTATCTAATTGCAGTTGATGGCTGGAAGGCTGAGCTTGCGGCAGTAGAAGGCAAAAAGGGAGAAACAGAATGCGACCTGGTGCCTAAATATCTGGTGATTAGTTGCTATTTTGCAGGTGAGAAACAGGCAATAGAAGAGTTACAAGCCAATCTTGATACCACCAGCCGAGAAATTGAGGAGCTCATTGGGGAAAATAGCGGAGAAGAAGGATATTTTGCGGAATTCGAAAAGATAAACAAAGTGAATGTTGCATCTCGAATCAAAGAAATCAAAAACAAGCCGGAAGACGCTGAAGAATTGAAAGTAATGGAGCGATATCTTGCACTCGGGGAACAAGAATCCGAAGCAAAGAAGAAAATAAAAGAAGCCGAGAAGGCACTTGATGCCAAGGTGATTGCCAAATACAAGACACTTACCGAATCAGAGATCCAGGTTTTGGTGGTGGATGATAAATGGATGACAACTCTCGAACAGGCGGTCAAAAGCGAAATGGATCGTATCAGTCAACGACTTACCGGGCGCATTAAAGAACTTGCCGAGCGCTATGCCACACCTTTGCCAAAACTCATCACCGAAACCGAAGCGCTTACCGGCAAAGTAGATGCACATCTTAAAAAAATGGGGTTTAATTTTTAATACTATGGATTTCAATCAGCTTATCAAAAACTGGCACGCCAAAGCTTCTGGTGAAGATTATTTTTCTAAATTTATTTTTGAATATTTGGCCTTTATTGCTTATTTACGAACTCAAAAATATCCGTTGTTAAACAGTGATAGGAAAGCTTTGCAAAAATTAAAACAAGATAATGAGTTAAAGAGAAAATATTTGGCAAAACTTAATTCAATCGAAAAAAAATCTTGGGTAATTTTAATTAGTGAATTTAAAAAAAGTGCAAGATTAGGAAATACATCTAGTTTAGATGTCGTTGAAGAGGTTAAGTGGTGGAATCATATATGTGATAGCGACAATTTTTGTTGTAATAGTGGTTGCGGAAATTTACCGAATGGTTATACAGAGTTTAATAATGATATGAAAGGTATTATATTTGGCGAAAAAGATTGGCCTAACATGATAGAGTTTTGGCGGGCCGTAAGAGACAATTTATTTCATGGTTCAAAAGATCCGGAAAGAGAAAGAGATCAATTGGTAGTGGAGCATGGATATAAGACATTACGTCCACTAGTTGAAATATTTTTATCCGATGAAGGGTAATATGGTAACAGATACAACAATCAAAAAAGGATATAAGCAAACCGAGATCGGTGTGATCCCGGAGGATTGGAATGTGGTTAGGTTAAACTTACTTTCTAATGATATTGGAGACGGTATCCACTCGACACCTAAATATGTTGATTCATCGAATTATTTTTTTGTGAATGGCAATAATTTGTCAGATGGCAGAATACTTATTACTCGAGATACTAAATGTATAAGCGAAGACGAATATGAATCACTGAAGAAGAATCTAGATAACACAACAATCTTAATGTCAATCAATGGAACTATCGGTAATCTTGCATTTTTCAATAATGAAACTGTTGTATTGGGTAAAAGCGCTGCCTATATTAAATTATCACAAAGAATTGATAAGATATTTATTTATTACTTGCTACAACATAGTTCAATTAAGAAATTTTACGACAATGAACTAACAGGAACAACAATAAAAAATCTTTCTCTTGCCTCTATAAGATCAACTCCTATTCCCATCCCACCTACTAAACCCGAACAAACTGCCATTGCCACCGTTCTCTCTGACACTGATGCGCTGATTGAGCACTTGGAAAGACTGATTGCCAAAAAGATAGCCATCAAACAAGGCGCGATGCAACAGCTCCTCACCGGCAAAAAAAGATTGCCGGGGTTTAGTGGAGAGTGGAAAGAAAAAAAATTAAGAGATATTGCTGATTTTCTTAAAGGGAGAGGTCTTTCAAAAAGTAAGCTACTATATAACGGAAGTTATTCTTGTATTTTATACGGTGAATTATATACAACCTATTCTCGAATAATAAAAGAAGTAAAAAATAAAACAAATTCCAGAGAAGGATTACTCTCAATAAACGGTGATATTCTAATGCCGGGATCGACTACCACGGTTGGTATTGATTTGGCAACAGCTTCAGCGCTTCAACAAAATAATGTATTACTGGGCGGTGATCTAATTGTGATTAGAAAAAAAGAACCAAATAATTATAATTCTGAATTTTTAGCAAATTATCTGACTCATATTTCTAAATACAAGATAGCTGAAATTGCACAAGGAATAACAATAATACATCTACATGGTAGTAGATTACAAGAAATATTTGTTAAAATTCCAAGTGATATAAATGAACAAGTTGCCATCGCTTCTGTTCTCTCCGATATGGATGCCGAGATTGAAAGTTTGGAGCAAAAGAGAGATAAATACATTATGCTCAAGCAGGGTATGATGCACCAACTTTTAACAGGGAGAATACGAATATATGCCAACAACTAATCAAAGCGTCGGACAAATAGAGCGCAAAACACAAGATAGAATTGTAGCATTGTTTCGTGAGCGGCTTGACTATGAGTATCTGGGTAACTGGGAAAATCGACCGGGTAATAGCAACATCGAGGAGGGAGAGGTGAAGAAATATCTCTCCAGTGGCGGGTATAGCGATGCCTTGATTGCGCGCGCTTTGGATCAACTCCGCAGTACAGCTAACAATTACGGCGAAAGTCTCTACACCAATAATCAGAATGTTTATAGATTGCTTCGCTATGGGATTGGAGTTGTAGAAAATGCCGGAGAAAATAATCAACAAGTACAATTGATTAACTGGAAAAAACCAGAAAATAATAATTTTGCTATTGCCGAAGAAGTGACGATTCGAGGTAATCGTGAAAAGCGTCCCGACATTGTCTTGTATGTGAACGGTATTGCCCTTGGTGTGCTGGAGCTCAAGCGAAGTATCGTGTCTATTGGCGATGGAATCCGCCAGAGCATCGTCAATCAAAAAAAAGAGTTTATTCAATCATTCTTTTCTACGATTCAATTCGTCTTTGCCGGTAACGACCCCGAAGGTTTGAGATATGGGACTATTCTTACGCCAGAAAAGTATTTTTTAAAATGGAAGGAAGACGAGCAAGATGACAGTATGCTTCAGCTGGATAAATACTTGCTCAAGATGTGTGATAAAAAAAGGTTTTTGGAAATATTACATGATTTCGTGTTGTTTGACGGCGGAATTAAAAAACTGCCAAGACCTCATCAGTACTTTGGTACTAAAGCGGCGCAGGAATTTGTTCACAGACGAGAAGGTGGAATCATTTGGCACACCCAGGGTAGTGGGAAGAGCTTAATAATGGTTTGGCTTGCTAAGTGGATTCTGGAAAACAATCCAAATGCACGTGTTGTAATTGTGACGGATCGTATTGAACTGGATAAACAAATAAAAAGGGTTTTTGAGGATACAGGGGAAAAAGACATTGTGCGCACAATAAGCGGTAAGGATTTAATGGAAAAATTAAACAATCCTTTACCTCGCTTGCTTTGCTCTCTTATTCACAAATTCAGCGCTCGCGATGTAGATAATTTTGCTGCGTATATTGAAGAACTAAAGAGCGGTCCGAGTAATACAGTGGGCGAGTTATTTGTATTTGTAGATGAGTGTCATCGCTCTGAATCCGGCAAGATGCACAAAGTTATGAAAGCAATTTTGAAAAATTCTGTGTTTATCGGCTTTACCGGAACACCCCTGCTTAAAAAAGATAAACAAACTACCCACGATGTATTTGGCCGATATATTGATACCTATAAATTTAATGAGGCAGTAGAGGACGGCGTTGTTTTGGATCTAATGTATGAAGCGCGTGATATTGATACCAAGCTTTCTTCTGAGGAAAAAGTAGATGCATGGTTTGAAGCTAAAACCAGAGGACTCAATGATTTTCAAAAGCATGAACTGAAAAGGAAATGGGGCACGATGCAACAGGTTATGAGTGCCAAATCACGGCTAGAAAAAATCGTGCAAGATGTAGTGTTCGATTTCAGCACGAAGCCGCGCCTTAATTCTGAATTTGGAAATGCAATTTTAATTGCGGGGAGTATTCATGAAGCAACTCGTTATTTTGAGATGTTTCAAAATACACCACTCAAGGGTAGATGTGCTCTGATTACTTCATATAATCCTGCTACTAGAGATATTGCTGCTGAAGACATAGGCGAAAATACAGAGACCGGGAAGGAGTATGTGTATAAAATATACTCCGAGTTACTGAAAGATATTTCTCCGGAACCGGGTAAATCGAAATCAGAAACATACGAAGATAAAGCCAGGACAAAATTTGTCAAAGAGCCTGCTAATATGAAACTGCTTATTGTGGTGGATAAGCTTCTGGTTGGTTTTGATGCACCGCCCTGTACCTATTTGTATATAAACAAGAAAATGCAAGATCATGGTCTGTTTCAAGCGATCTGTCGTGTGAACCGTTTGGATACTGAAGACAAAGATTTCGGATATATTGTGGATTATAAAGATCTATTCACCAAGTTAGAAGGCGCCTATTCTGTTTACGCTTCTGAATTGGATTGTCCTGAAGATTTAGATAAAAAAGATATCGATATTTTATTGGAGGATCGTTTAGCTAAAGGCAAGGAACGATTGGATGATGCTCTGGAAGCCATAGCTTTGGTCTGTGAGCCGGTATTGCCGCCAAAAGATAACTTGGCGTACATCCGTTATTTCTGTGGCAATCCGGAAAAAAAACAAGACTTAAAAGATAGCGAAATGAAGCGAACCGCGCTCTACAAGCACGCAGTTAGATTGATACGGTCCTACGCCAATATTGCGGACGAGATGAGCGAAGCTGGATACAGCACTGATGAAATTAGAGTGATAAAAAATAAGGTTGATAAATATCTGAAATTGAGAGAAGAGATTCGTATGGCAAGCGGTGAAAAACTCGACCTCAAAACCTATGAGGCTGATATGCGACACCTGATTGATACCTATATCCAAGCGGAAGATAGCAGACGGATTGATCCTTTTGGTGACCAGTCATTACTTGATATTATGATAAGAAGCGGCATTGCTAAGGCAATTAATAATCTTCCCGAAGGAATAAGAAGCAACAAAGAAGCGATTGCTGAAACAATTGAAAACAATGTGCGAGTCAAAATAATTAAAGACCATTTGATTGACCCCGCGTATTTTGACGAAATGTCCAAGCTCTTGAGCGAGATTGTTAAAGAACGGAAAGCAAATGCGGTAAGCTATGAAGAGTATTTGAAAAAAATTGCTGAACTGGCAAAACGAGTGACAAATCTTACTCATGACGATCTGCCGACCGGAATAAAAACAAACGCGCAACGGGCTCTGTATAATAATCTTGGGAAGAATGAAGAACTGGCAGTTTTGGTGGATGCCGCGGTATATGGCAGCAGGCGTGCTGATTGGCGGGGAAATATCCCAGCTGAAAATTTGATCAAACAAGCTATATATAAGGAGTTGAAAGATGAAGTGGAGGTGGAGCGGATTTTTCGAATCGTTGAGGAGCAAAGTGAATACAAAACACAATTTAATTGAGTTAGGAAATATTTGCATAAATGTTATTCACAAGGATATTAAGAATGTTCACTTGAGTGTGCATCCACCTCAGGGCAGAGTGACCATTTCGGCACCAGTAAGAATGGATCTGGAAACAATCCGGCTTTTTTGTATTTCGAAACTGGGTTGGATACGGAAACAGCAAGTAAAACTTAAAAATCAAAAAAGAGAAACAGCACGGGAGTATATCACCCGCGAAAGTCATTACTATCTCGGACAAAGATATTTGTTGAAAGTAGTAGAACAGAATGCTGCACCAAAGGTAGTTTTTAAACACAAAACTATTGAGCTTTATATTCGTAAAGGGACATCTATAACAAGGAAAAAAGAGATTTTGCAAAGCTGGTACAGACAACAGCTCAGAACGTTAGTATCGCAGTATATTGCAAAATTAGAAAAAAAGATGAATATAAAAGTGGCCGAGATATGTATCAGAAAAATGAAAACAAAATGGGGTACCTGTAACCCTAAAGCAAATAGAATTTGGCTTAATACTGAGTTAGCAAAAAAACCAATCGAAAGTATAGAGTATATACTTGTTCATGAGATGGTGCATTTGCTCGAACGAAATCATAATGAAACATTTATTGCCTATATGGATAAATTTTCACCCAAGTGGAAACACCTCCGGGAAGAACTTAATCGAGCACCGCTTGGGCATGTTGAATGGAGGTATAGAGAATAGGAGCCTTGGCTTCGGGGCATTCAACCCCAGTGCCTCTGCCACTTGCCAAGGCAAAAATGATATTTAGATAAATAGTGACCCCAATTAAGATACAAAAAGAACAGGGGACGGTTGTTAATGCTCAGTAATTCAGTAATTTTTTCTATCTACTTGCAAGGGGTTTGTTAGTTTAGGCTCCCAATGTCTTCTCAAATGATTAGAATATAGCAGAAGACAGTTTTTTATTAGTTTTTTTCATATTTTAAGAAATTACAATATATTTAATATTGAGACAGACTTCATTTATTTTATTAAGCTATATAAAATGTATTCTTTTTAGGAGATTTATATGAGTAAGAAAATAATTGCCCCAGTAGCTATTAATGCTCTAAAAGAAGCTTTAACGTCAATCTATTGGTACAAATCTGACCTCCGTAGTTTTATAATGAATACAATTAATGATTCTTCCTTATTAGCAAGAATAAATTGGGAAGATTATAAACGGAATATAGTTGCCAATATTATAGATTTTTTATCAAATCACCAAGAAACTTATAAAAATGATCTTTTAAAACTGATAGTTGAGGTAATAAAAATAGATGATTTTTCACATTTAAGAAGATTAGAGGATGGAAAAGAGAAAGAAGAACGTGCAAAGAACGCAGTTATCGCATTAAAAAAACTTACAATCCAGCATTATGATCTAATGGAAGAAGAAAAAAAGAAAGAACAAAAAAGAAAAAAGGCATATGAAAAAATATTAAAAAATAAAGGTGTTAGCGAAAGACTAGGAGTTATAGAAAAGGAGTACTTTAATTTAATAAGCAGCGCAGATCCTCAGAAAAGGGGTTTTAAACTTGAAAAAGTTTTAAAAAAATTATTCATACTTTTTGATCTTGATCCCAAAGCTTCATTTAGAATTATAGGAGAACAGATTGATGGAGCTTTCACATTCGATAATACAGATTACTTATTTGAAGCAAAATGGCAGCAGGAACTAGTTGGAATAAAAGATTTAGACGGATTTAGTGGGAAACTAGCACGAAAATTGGATAATACTCTTGGATTGTTTCTTAGCATTAATAGTTTTTCTGAAGACGCAGTAAAAGCTCATTCGTCGGGTAGACGATTAATGATTTTAATGGACGGTAGTGATTTAATGGCGGTAATAGAAGGAAGAATTGATCTAATTGAATTATTGCTAAGAAAAAGAAGACACGCATCACAAACGGGTGTTATTTATTTAAAAATTCACGAAATATTAGTAGATAATTAAAATAATTAAAATTAATAGGGGTACATCCCTTTTTCTATAAATTAAAGGAGTAAATACATGAATGAACGTATTCAACATTTTAAGCAAGATGAATACACTCGAATTCTCGATAAATATAATGCTCGTGAAAAGGGGTTATCGTACTCTAAATGCGAAAGGATCCTCATTGATGCTGGCGCCTCTCACCAACAGGCTAAAAATGGAGCGTATGTTTATCTTCACCATGAAAACCATCTAAAAGCTGGACCTAAGATGACACAAGAAAAATACGATCAAATATTAGATAAATTTAACGCTTGTAACATGGAACCGAAAGAATGTATAAGGCATTTAGAAGAAATGGGCTTCAGTTATGGCCAGGCGAAAACAGCTGTTTATAAGTATCGTGACAACAGAAACCTCATTAGGAAAAGGATTTAAATAAATAGTAAATAAATGGAGACATCCCATTTTCTAGACAATTAATATTTTATTTTTAAATTAGATAAATAGGGGTGCCAGTTCAATAATTCGGTAACTTTTAGCCGAAGAGCGCCAAGAAGTTTTATATGTCATGCAGGGTGAAAGTCCCTGTTGGGTAAGGTCTAGCCAACCACCCATACCAAGTGTTGCATTGAAACTAATTTGTCTTTTACGGAAGCGAGTATCTCTGAAGAGTCCAGTGCGGTAGTTCCGCACGCTGGGATCTGTGCGGGGGCAGTCGGGTAACTGGCTGTCCTACCGTGACAACTTATGGGATCTGAAAAGTTCTTAACCGGATGTTTGAAGCTTTAGGTATTACTATAGATAGACGTCTTTAAGGAAGACCTCGTAAAATGGAAAGCTAAGCCATAGGAAAATTAGGATGTATCTCTATTTAAATAAATTAATAAGAGGTAGAAACATGAACACTGTTGATTTAATAAAACAAGCTAGAAGAATTATTGAAAGTAGCAGACAAAGCTCAGGAGCCGGAATACTTTCTGAAGCTATGGAATTCTTCAGGATTTACACGGGAGATAAGAGTACTTTTTTTAAACAGCTAAGTAAAGTAGATCAAGGCTGGAGAGATGAACATATTATAAAATATGTAATTAGTAACTTGGAAGCATTTATTAGGTACGCAGAAAATGGTCTTCTTGAAGGTATCTCAATTGAGCGAAAGGCTCAGATAGATGTTGTCTCTGATTTCCTTGATCAAGCAAATACTTTGCTGAGTTCTAAAGAAGTGCATCCTGCAGCACCAACTGTTATTATTGGAGCTGCACTTGAGGAATTTCTGAGAAATTGGATTGAGGAAGCTGGTTTAAGCCTTGGAGGGAAAAACCCAAGTCTAGATTCTTATGCAAAAATTTTGAGAAAATAAGATTTAATTACGAAACAAGATGTTAAGGATATTACATCGTGGAGTGGTCTTCGAAACTATGCTGCACATGGCGAATGGGAAGAAGTAAACGACAAAAATCGGATATCCATAATGTTAGAAGGAGTAAATCTTTTTATGAGAAAATATGGTGAGCAAAGTATATAACAATGCATTTACCGCTTCATTTCGTTTCGCCTAACTTGCTTCACAAGTTTTGACGAGGAAGCGGGGTCAGGCTTTACAAGTTCACAAAATATAAAAAATATAATTGAGAATAAATAGATACTGTGTTAAAAGTCAACCCGCAAACTCTCCCTTAGACACTCTATTTTATTTTAAATATTTTAAAGAAACTAGACAGCAACATATTCTG
>SDBU01008802.1_pt1 | contig 11414 bp, 7 predicted proteins | sample 2277071 | NCBI WGS metagenome assembly SDBU01 (sample SAMN10397929, study PRJNA504765) | marine sediment metagenome | isolation source: marine sediment core GS08_GC12, 126 cmbsf | place: Arctic Ocean: Gakkel Ridge, Loki's castle | collected 2008 | reverse complement strand
CAAATAAGTCGTGAGAGTATTTCGAGCACGTACAATTTCCGTCATTAAACCTACCGGAAAGGCTCCGGAACCCACAGCCGGGTCACATACCCTAATATTCGCCAGTTTCTCATCAATCAATGTTGCATTCTGGCGGATACTTCCTGGTAATTTATAAGAATATCGCTCGGTTTCCTTGCCATTACTTTCTACCCGGCTATCATGCTCTATTGCCAGATCGCCCGAATGAATAAAAGCTTCGATATCTTCCTTCGGGACAACAACCCTATATCCAGTAGCTTTCATGGCCTCTTGTCTCGGGTCAGGCTCCCCAAAAAACTTCCCCTGGGGAGGAGTTGACTTCACCAGTGGAACTTCACCCGTATTTATTAATGTATCAAGGTAATTGATGAGGCTTTCTTGGCACATGTAGTGGACAATCTCCCGGGGAGTATAATACGTTCCTTTAGATTTGCGGTCCTTCACTTCTAGGAGGTTTTCGAAGACTTTTCCCAGCATCTCCGGGTCAACTGCGACTTCTTTATCAAGCGGCTCGTCTTCTTTCACGGTGAAGTTATACCTGTCAAATACGTCTAAGATACCCGTTCCGGTATCTCCCTCTTTTGTTTTTTCTTTATTGGAGAAGAGTTCATTTGGCAACAGGATATCAGTGTGTACCCAGTCGTAGTTGTTAATTGGGTCAAAAAGGCCACCATTCAGGAACGGGATTTTACAGTTAAAGCGACTGTAGAAATCATCAGTCCTTTCCAGCGCCAAAGCTTCGTAAAAAAGAGGCTCGAGAACATCGTTGAAAAAGTTACGATAATTAGCGATATCTTTATTAAAGAGTTTACGCAAGAAGTTTTTAGGGCCGGTCCCCCAGTCCTCGTCCCTGGCAACACCAAACCAGCCTTTCTTCTGAAGGAAATAGAGAAATACGATCTGACCGAGTAACTTCTTGGAGAAATTGATGGTATCTACACCCTTTGTGGAAAATTCTTCTCTAACCTTATCATCTTTCTTGACAATATCCTGTAATGCTTCCTCAACGTTATGGAATAGCTTGCGGTACTTGGTGAAGAATTCTCTGGTAACAACCTCGATGCTGAATGCTTTTTCGACATCGGATAGCAAAGGATTGGTTTTGTCATTCTCCAAAATAGGTAGCAGCTGCACCTGCGCTGTATGACTGCTCTCACTCTCACCAACCAGGAAGGAATATCTACGCGCCGGTGTGAGTTCTGTTTCGACTTTGATTTTACCGCTTGGCGATTCAACGATGTTATAGTCCATTCTCACCAGCGAAAATCGCCAATCCCTTTCATCCGGTGACACAAAGGCGACCAGAGCTGCGTCCTTGAGTTCATGCCCCCTGCTGCCGTTCAGGTACCAGGCGACGAAGTTTCTTTGCATGGTACGGGCTCGTTCTAGTGAGTACTCTTTCTTTAGCCGTACAATTAGGACGTCTATTTTGTTGTCTTCGGCATCTTCGTACTTGCCTATGCGCTCAAGACTTTGGATACTTCGCTCATAAGCATCTGGAACCATATTGCCTTGATACGTGAATGACTTTGAAGTATCAAGGAAGTTGACTAGGTTTTTACTGAAGTTAATAAACTGCCCCTTATCAAATGCCGTCTCGAAGGTCTCTTTGATTATCTTAGTAGCAGATTGTCTGTCCATTCTCTACTTACCTATCAGGTATTCAGAAAGAATGACCTCCCGTGGTCCCGAAGTTTGAGCAGAACTGTCAGCTACCGGCTCTTTGAAGAATTCTGGAGCGATGTTCGTTTTAAGCTTGGCTAGTATCTTCAGTGGGTTTAGTTCTTTACTGAGTTCTTTGGCTAGAGTCTTTGCGGTCTGTTTCGGGAGTCCACCTTCTTCAATTAAGTTCATAACTCTTCTGACGTAAAGCTCGTCTTCTTCAGTGTAACCTTTGAAGTGTTTCACCTGATTAGACTTCAGAATTCTAAGCACAAAAGACGCACTATCACGGCCACCCTTTATCTTAGTCTCTGGCACTTCTTCAGTTGTAGCCAACGTAAAGGCCTTCTTATTCTTCTCTAGAAGCTCGTAGTATTTCGGTTCTAGGGTCTGCCGCATGGTATTCTTCTCCACCGCCAAGTACTTGGCTGCCGAAAGAAAATCCAACTCGTTAGTCGACTCAGCGTTAGAGCGGTAGAATTTCTGCAACTTACCCTTGCGGAAATAGGTGAGTAGGTTATTACCTTCATCCTCGTATTCCCTGCCAGTTCTAGCCTTCTTGGGGAGGCGTTTTATCTTCTCAAATAAGTCAGGATCATCGTCACGTACGTTTCTTATTATCTGCAGGTACTTGAGCTCGCTCTCTTCTTCCTCATCTTCCCCAGTTATTGTCTTTTTCGATGTTAGACGAGCAAACAGGTCATGTGATTTAATTTCTTCGCCTTCTGTCAATAACCTTGCATCGGCTCCGAGCATTTCGATGAATGCTTGTATTTTATATTCCGCTGCTTCCTTGAGCTTTATCTGGTCGTTAGATTGAATAGTTGGGAAGAAGTTGAAAGTGTAAATCGTATCAAATTTAGTATCAACACGGTTAATTCGTCCAGCCCTTTGCATAAGTCGAGTCGGGTTCCAAGGTATATCATAGTTGATAACCACGTTTGAGCGATGGAGGTTAACACCTTCAGAAAGCACTTCAGTTGTAATAAGAATTCGATAGTCATTCATTAGAGATTTTGCCCTACCATCAAAATTGGCAATGACTTTGTCTCGGGTGGGTGCCCCCGAAGCTCCGGAAAATGAAAGTACCTCACGAGGGAATATTTTACCAAGTCTTTCGTCAAGATACTCAGCCGTCTCCCTCGATTCAGTAAAGATGATGAGTTTGCTTTTCTTAAGGACATCCCTATCCTTAAGCATATCAACGAAGGTCAAGAATTTTGGGTCCCGGTCTATAGTTTTCCAGAGTTCGGCCACTTCTCTAAGAACATTTAAGTCATTTTGAAGATCTTCCTTAAACTTAGGATTGAAGTCAGACACATCATAGCGCCGTGCTTTATCTTCATCGACTAATTGCTGAATAGCCTCGTCATTATCATACTCCAGGAGCTCAAATAATTTGTTGGTATATTTCTTGCTAACATATACGTTCCCCTTTTCACATTCCTGCAAGAATTGTTCATATGATTTGATGAACCGCTCCAAGCTCTTCTTAAAGGCATAAAAGCTGCTTTCTAGCCGCTTTACTAACAGTATCTTCATGAATTTTCTCATGTTCTTTTGAGCTAGTTCCTCCGGCTGCGTAATATCTCCCTCATAATAAAGTAGTGGTGTATAGCGCGCATACAGGAATTTCGTAGTCACCAGCTCAATAGTCTTGTTAAACACGTAGTCTTCATTCTTGTTTAGTTGATAGAATACGGGTTCTGGGTCGGCAACCTCAGGGAATTTTAGTTTCTGTTGCTTTAAATCATCAGCAAAATACTTCACGATCTCCGTGCGGGTTCTCCGTACGATTAGATACTTGAGCACCCTTTCTCTAATCTCATTCGCGTTTTCCCTTATAGTGTCCATGTATTCTTCATAATCTTGTTGTCTATCAAGACCTTTCAGCCTCTTACCTAGGTAGTTGAAGAAGCTCTCGAGGTTAGACAAGTTTGGAATTGTGCTTCTACGAGCTTTCTGAAATAGTTTGATTTGGCTGAGAATATCCCTTGGTGAGTTATTTAGAGGCGTTGCTGTAACTAAGATAACCCGCTTGCCACGACAAATCTGCGCCAGCTTTTCATAAGTAATGTTCATCTCACTACGAAAACGATGGGCTTCATCAATAAATATGTTTTTATACTTGTCCGTTCCTTGTTTGATGAGATGGTCGAGTTTACCCAGAGATTCAAAATCAGCTGGCACCCTGAAATCAGACAATACGTTAGGCCATGATCCAGGGCTATCTTTATATAGAAGGGCCGGTGGGGCGATTACTAGATTCCTGCCATCTAGTTGACCAGCTAGCATGGCAGATATATATGTTTTACCTAGGCCAACGACGTCTGAGATGAATACACCCCCGTATTCATCAAGTTTGTTTTGAGCATCTTTTACGGCCTCGTTCTGATACTCTAAATCCAAAAAGTCCTCTGGCAGATATTTTCTCTCTATCTCTTCCTTATCAATATTTATTTTCTCTCTGAAATACTCATAGAGGAACTTGAGGTATAGTTCATAAGGAGTAACGGTGTTATTAAGCCAAGTCCTGTGCTGAATAGTCTCAATATACTTTTCTTTTACATCTACAGCGTTTTCCCATAGTTCATTGAATTTGGCTAGTGCAAACTCATAGTCAGCCCTATCCTTAAGCTCAACATTGAACTCCAGATTATCAATCAATCCTGCCTGTGTGAAATTACTAGATCCGGTTATTACCCTGCCGACATCTTTGTCACCTTCGATAAAGGTCATGATATATATCTTTGCGTGGATATTCTCTGATGGGTATGCTTTGATTTCAAGTTTGCCATTAGTTAGCCATTCAATGAATATATTAACACCCTCTTCTACATTACTGTTATCTTCCGAATTTTCCATCTCCTTTGTAACAGTATCGGAAAATTCCTCTTTCGTTTCGGCATGAGAGAACTCAAAAGCTCCTTGCACTGGAAGCTGTGCTGCCTGTATTAGATCGAAAGTCTGCTTGCTTGTACTTATCCCAATAAGAATCCTGATTCTCTCCGTGTGCTCTAATGATTTGTAAAGTGCATAGAAGCCACTCGTGTAAAAGTAGCCAACTAGGACGTCAAAGAATCGTGTGTCCTTAATCAACACGCGGAATCTATCCCGAAGGTTCTTTTCGCCTTCGTTCGTGATGAAGGTGGTGTCTGTACTTGCAACGTCACTTTTCATCATTTATTAATGGTGCCTCAATCAGTTATACATTATATTTAGAAATCTATTTCGGCCAAACTACCAGAAATATATCTTTGCTACCCATTAAAGTCAATAAAGCACTTTTAATCTCTAGCTTTATTATATACGATCATATATAATAAAGTATAAAGTTATTATTTATACTTTACAAGAGGGCGCGCATGGTAGAAAGAAGAAATCTAGTCAAAATAGGACGATTGGCAAAAAAAGCTAATATCCTTCCATCAAAAATAAGATTCTACGTTCAAGAGGGACTTCTTAAAGTAGCTAATAGAACTAACGGTGGATATTATCTCTTTGACGAACAATCGGCTCTGAAACGGTTGAAGCTAATTGAGAAGATGCAAAAAGAACAGAGACTCCGACTGCATGAAATCAGGGAAGAGTTGAATTCAAACAATAGTAACAATGCAGGAAACAATGAATAGTGGACTATTTTGTTGATCTGAACAAGTTAAGCGATGATGAATTGGTCATCTTGAGGGCCAATGTAGGGACAGAGCTAAATAGACGTGGTATTTCGTTTAGCGTGGGTGAAGTTGGAGAAAAACTTGTAATATCTTTCTTCAATTCAAAACCTGGGATGCCAAATTTGCTTAAAGCTTCGACAGGCGCAAAGAATGTGGATGCGCTATCAAGAGATGGGGATCGATATTCAATAAAAACCTTTATGAAAGCGAAGAAGACCGGGACTGTTTATCCAGACGAAAAAGCTAGGGATAGACAATTATTCGAATATCTCGTCGTGGTCAAACTAGATACAAACTATAAGTTGTACGCTATCTACCGATATTCCTGGGAAGAATTCGTAAGAATTAGGGCATGGGATAAAAGAATGAATGCGTGGTATTTACCACTAAGTAAAAAGAACTTAAATATGGCAGAAATAATATATAACAAGGACATCTTATGAGGATCAGGGCTCTGGATTTATTTCATGGTGCTGGCGGAAGTAGCATAGGGGCGAGAATGGCTGGTGTAAAAATAGTTGCCGCAATTGATAACTGGAATATTGCGTCTTTGGCGTATTCTAGTAATCTTCCTGTAACGAAAGTGATTAATGAAGATATTAAAAAAGTATCGCCAAAGCGACTTCATGAGATTATTGGAGATATCGATCTAATACTCGCATCGCCAGAATGCACAAATCATAGTTGTGCAAAAGGTGCAGGTGTCAGATGTGAAAATAGTAGAATGACAGCATTTCAAGTAATAAGATTTGCCAAGGAATTTATGCCCAAGTGGGTCGTAATTGAGAACGTAATACAAATGAGGTCATGGGATAGACACCGGGAATTAGTAGATACGTTACAGAAGTCAGGCTACTATGTGCGAGAAGAGATATTGAATGCTCAAGATTTTGGTGTACCGCAATCAAGAAGAAGGCTTTTCTTATTATGTTCGCAAATAGGGGAAATCGGTTGTGTGAAAAAACCAAAAAAAGAGCTTCAGCCGGCGTGTTCGGTGATTGACCTGAACGGTAATTACAGTTCTACCCCTTTATATTCTCCCAAAAGAGCTGTAGCGACAATTCAACGCGCAGAAAGGGCTATAAGCTCGCTAGGAACAAAAGAACCATTCTTGATTGTTTACTATGGTACAGATGGTAGCGGGGGATGGCAACCCATTGATAGGCCTCTTAGAACTGTTACCACTATTGATAGATTTGCGTTTGTAAAACCAACTAATATGGGTTATATGATGAGGATGCTTCAACCGGAAGAATTAAAAGTAGCTATGGGTTTTCCTGAGACTTACCGATTGGAGGTAGGTACACGACGGGAAAAAGTGAAACTAATGGGAAATGCGGTGTGTCCGCCAGTAATGAAATCTATAGTTAGAGCAATTAGCAAAGTGAATTGATGACATGGATGCAACAAAGATAGAGGAATATAGAACGGAGGTCAAGAAATGGGGGCGAAGAAATTACCGTGACTTCCCATGGAGGAGGACCCAGGATCCCTACAAAGTTCTGTTGGCGGAGATAATGCTACACCGTACGCAAGCTATGCAAGTAGCTAAAATATATGAAAGATTTATTAGAGAGTACCCTGATATAAAAACTTTGGCAAAGACAAGCAGATCCGCATTACACAAGTCATTGTCTACACTTGGACTAAGATGGCGCATTGATCTTATTAAGGACATGGCAGAGGCTATCGTAAATAAGTATGAAACTAGAATTCCTAAAGATAAGAGTGAACTCATGTCTCTACCAGGTATTAGCGAGTATATTGCATGTAGTGTGAGATGTTTTGCATGGAATATAGCAGAACCTTTGAGAGACACAAATACGATAAGAGTAATTAGCCGAATACATAACATAGATGTAAAGGACTCTTCAAGACGTAACTCTAGATTCAAAGAATTAGCTGTTGAGCTTGTCGATCCTGAGGAACCAAGGGTTTACAATTTTGCACTTTTAGACCTAGCCGATCAGGTATGTACAAAAAAAGAAGAGCCGAAATGTAATGAATGTCCTTTAAGTAATATTTGTTCATACAATACTGAAAGACAAGTAAAACGAGGGAAAACAATGGTCGGGGTAGCGTAATGGCAGATATAGAAAAGGGTTCAGGGGTAAGTAAATTAAGGCCGAGGGCGAGGCTCTTACGTACTTTTGGCGATGAACTTATCAGTAGTGAGACAGTCGCCGTAATTGAGCTGGTTAAAAACGCGTATGACGCAGATGCCACACAAGTCTGGGTCTACCTTGATGAGCCTCTTGAAATCGGTAAGGGTATGATAGAGGTAATAGACAACGGCCATGGTATGGATTTAGAAACTATCAGAACAACCTGGATGGAACCAGCAACATTAATGAGGAAAAGGAGCAGATTTAGTGAGAAGTTCAGTCGCCGTGTACTTGGTGAAAAAGGAATCGGCAGATTTGCTTCATCAAGATTAGCTGAAAAACTGGAGGTAATAACCAGACGATCTGGCACGGATAGTGAAACAAGGGTCACATTCGATTGGAGTCAGTTTGATGATGAAGAAAAATTCCTTGACCAGATAGAGGTTATGTGGGAACAGAGTAAACCAAAGGAAATATGTCCCGGTGGTGTTATTGAGGGATTATGGGATAAATCAAAGAAGTTGGATAAGAATGAATTAGATCACGGCACTATATTAAGAATGCGAGGGCTAAAGACAGCCTGGGGTAAACCACAATTTGAAAGTTTACAGAATGGATTGTCAAGACTAATCTCACCATCATTCGGTGAATTGGATTATACGTTAAAGGAAGATTTTCAAATATTTCTAAAACTGCCTGAAGCCTTTCAAGAATATTCTGAAACAATTAAACCACCAGAAATAGTCAAGAGACCCCATTACATATTGAGGGGAGAGGTAGACACGAAAGGTAATTATAATCTATCACTGCAATTTAGGGAAAAGGGGATAGAAGAGAAAAAAGAGGGGCATTTCTCCATGGGTGATGGGAGGTTGCCAAAATGTGGTCCTTTTAAAATAGAGCTTCGTGTCTGGAACCGCGATATAGCATCTTTGAACGCAGTGTCAGGAAATGAATTCACCGTTGCTGAGATACGTCGCTATCTAGATTTTGCATCAGGAATAAGTATATACCGGGATGGTTTTAGAGTATTGCCATACGGGCAACCACGTGAAGATTGGCTACGACTTGATTACAGGCGTTTTCTACGTCCTACAAGAAATCTCTCTAATAACCAAATAATTGGTTCTATATTTGTTACATCTAAAGATAATCCATTATTACGTGACCAGAGCAACAGAGAAGGCCTCATGGAAGGGGAAACATTCGAGGATTTCAAATATCTGGTCACGTCAATGATCACGTTATTGGAAAACAGAAGATGGCAGGAAAGACCTAAGAAAAAGAAAATGGCAGAGAGAGGTCTCTTCGTAGACTTTAATCTGGCAAGCATTAGGGAATACGTAACGACAAAGCATCCAGGTGATACACAACTTTTAAATGCGGTAAAGGAAAAGGAAAAGGATTTAGAAAAAAGGGTTGGGGAAGCGGAAGAGGTTATTTCCAGATATAGGAGATTGGCAACACTTGGGATGTTGGTTGATACTGTACTACATGAAGGTCGATTGCCTCTTGCTAAGATTATTAATATCTCACATGTAGCAGTACAAGATACATATGGAGCTCATGAAGATAATAAAAAAATAATGAGCCAATTAAGGAGTTATCTTAGAACAATACTAAAGCAGTCAGATGTTCTGACAACACTGTTTCGTAAAATTGAACCATTTGGGGGTCGTCGACGTGGACGGCCTAGCAGAATATCATTAGAGCAGGTAATTTATGACGCTTTCTCTGTCTTAGAAAAAGAAAACGAACAGGTAGGAGTTGTGGTTGATTTACCAACAACATACACTGAGGTGACTGTAGATCAGGCTGAAATACAGGAGGTTATTGTAAATCTACTAAATAATAGCCTCCACTGGTTAAAACAGGTTCCAAAGGATTCTAGATTCATTGCCGTCGAGGTAAATAAGAAAGAAGAATACGAACTGGAGATAATTTTTTCTGACAGTGGGCCAGGTATTGAAGAAGAATATGAAGATATGATATTTGATCCATATTTTTCGACCAAGCCTAATGGAGTTGGCCTGGGATTAACAATTGCCGGAGAAATAGTTAGCGATTACTATGACGGGAGAATAGCATTGATAAAAGAAGGCCCGTTGGATGGAGCTACGTTTAGCATTGTTCTTCGCAGGAGAATATAAAGTGACAAAAGATAATTACTGGCATCTATTGTTCGTTGATGATAATACCGAAAACTGCGAAATAGCGGCTAAATATCTGAATGAGAAAGTCGTTTTGGAACCAGATGAGAAATTGAAAGTTGATACAGAAGTTGACTTTAATAATGCTTTGGATAGATTGGAATCATATAATTATGACCTTCTCGTTTTAGATGTGAGACTTGGACCACATGAAGAAGAAAGAGAAGAAGAGGAAGGCATAAAAGTACTTGAATCAATTAAAGCCAGATGTTTTATACCTGTTATATTCTACACTGGTCTACCACAAAAGGTTAGAGATTTACAGACGCCACTCGTGAAAGTTATTGAGAACACGGAAGGATTACCAAAAGTTCTATCAACAATAAAGGAAATTATATCAACTGGACTACCACTAGTAAATCGATCACTTCTACAACACGTGAAAGAAGTACAGCGTGACTACATGTGGGAATTTGTATCAAATAATTGGGAGGCATTTGGCGACACATCTGATAGAAGTTCCCTTGCCTATTTCTTAGCTAGGAGACTAGCCAAGTCTTTAGATAGCCCAGGAATACAAAAATTGGCAGAGAAATTGGGTGATTCACTAAAGACATGGTGTAGTGAAGATAACGTGCATCCAATGAGGTACTATGTAATACCTCCCATAGTAATCAGACCTATGGCTGGCGATATCATTATGGAAGAAGATGGTACTCAGACTAGGTACATGGTGCTGATCACTCCGTCTTGCGATATTGTTCTAAATAAGGTAGACCACATGCTGTTTGCTGATTGCACTCCACTTAGAGAGACTAAAGAATATATCGATTGGAAAGAGCATCCAGATGATCCAAAAGACAGGTATATTAACAGATTATCGGTTCTTTTAACGAACGGTAAAGAACGCTTTTTCTTTCTACCAAGTGTCTTTAATATACCAGACCTAATTGTAGATTATCAGAAGTTAACTACATTCGAACCTCAGGAATTTAGTAGATTGATAACAGAAAAGAGGTTTACATGTATAGCATCTCTAGATAGCCCATACTGTGAAGCATTACTTGCACGTTTTGCTAGATATTTCGGACGTTTAGGCACACCGGATTTGAATATTGAGATTGTAGTCGATAAATTGAAGAAGCAAATTGGCATTAATAACGGTACGTCCAGGGAGGTGAAGTAAAGGTATCTTGTTGAAAGAAAGGAGACAACAGGATTCTTTGGCTCTTCCCCTCCAACTGAAATTTCCGTACAATTCATCTTTTTGGTTAATTTTGGCATAACTTTTAATCCTCCGGTTCTGCCAAATCTATCCAGCGATCACCGAGAATTAAATCACGTGAAGTTCTATGAGGCCGAGCTAACCCTTCTGCACTTTTATATTTCCGGAAGTGATGCTCACGCTTGTCACTTAGCTGGATACTAATTATTTCCCCTGTCGGCACGCGCCTCGTAAGGTTCTTGACTCTGGCAACCTTATTCGCAATCTCAGATAACGTCTGTTCGAGCGAAACTAATTTGGTATTTTGCTGATTAATTGAAGCGCGATTACTTTGGACTGACTCTTGTACATGTTTCACGATTTTCGATAGCTCATATAACTGGTTAGCTGTGGCTGTGAATTGACCGTCTATTTTCGAAAGGCTATTCTCGCACGATTCACGGTTCTCGTTTTCGTGTATGGTTAGCGTCCTACATCTATTCGCTACCTCATTCTGAAGTGACTCGGTTTTTTCCGTAAGCTCAGCTACTATAGTATCCATTGCCTCCCTAGGTACGTATTCCGATTTCAGTTGCTC
>SDBU01008801.1_pt1 | contig 11415 bp, 10 predicted proteins | sample 2277071 | NCBI WGS metagenome assembly SDBU01 (sample SAMN10397929, study PRJNA504765) | marine sediment metagenome | isolation source: marine sediment core GS08_GC12, 126 cmbsf | place: Arctic Ocean: Gakkel Ridge, Loki's castle | collected 2008 | reverse complement strand
TTTCCAACATCTAAAAAACATATTGGACAAGCAGTTTTTATATCATATTCCTGTTTCATTTTAAACCTCTTGGATAATATTTCCTACAAATTTAACAATTTGGGCGACTGAGGTGTCAAAGAGGACAACAAAACCAACAATAAAGGAAAAGAAAAAGATAAGGAAGGTGGGAACGTCAGCAAAAAGAGAAACTATTTGATCCCAGATGAAACGGCCCAGAATCCCCTGTTTAAAGAGACTTAAAACGGATATGAACATGATGATAAAACCTAGGATGATGTTGGGTTCTTTAAGGGGTAAGTTGAGTTTGGCAAAGAGGAGGGAGAGGAGAAGGAGAAGAAAGGGAACCAAAACCGAGGTAAAGCCGAAATACTTGTTTAGGAGGAGGTTATAACGGGTGGGAATGGGACCGATTTGAAGAAAGGAAAAAATGGAGATAATAGAAAGAATGAGGAAGAATATAAAAAAGATAGACTGAACGGTGGTAGGTTTGAGTCGTAGTTTGGGAATAATTCTGAGACTGTATTTTTTCTTGCGACCGCGTTTAGCCATAGTTAAGTATAAACTATTTTGGGGTCTTTTTTAAAAAAGAATTAGTAGGACTGAGCAAAAAGCCAACGATGGTGGGATGGTTTGCTACAAAAGACACATTTACCTGTTTGTTTTTTGGCGTCGAGTGGGAGACAACGGGTGGTGGCTTTGGTTTCTTCTTTGATCTTGGCTTCGCATTCAGGATTCTCACACCAATGAGCCAGGATAAAACCGCGATTGGTATTCATAATTTGCCTGAATTCTTGGTAGCTATCTACTGTGGAAGTATGGTCTTGGGTAAATTTTTGATGTTTTTCAAAAAGATTGGTTTGGATGTCTTTAAGAAGACGAGTTAGATGAGTGGACAGGTTTTGGCTGGATGCGGTGGTTTTTTTGAGTGTATCCCGGCGAAATATAGTTACTTGAGAATTTTTGACTTCTTTATTGCCAATTTCCAGTCGAACCGGCACTCCTTTGACCTCCCACTTGTTGTATTTAAAACCAGCCGATTCATTGTCAACCGTATCGATTTTTACTCTGAACTTTTTTTGGAGTTTTTTTTCTAGATTACGAGCAAATTTTTGAGCTAAAGGTTGTCCGGGAATAGGAATAATGACTATTTGGATTGGGGCAATTTGGGGTGGAATAACTAATCCATTTTCGTCACCATGAACCATGATCAACCCACCAATGCTGCGGGTAGAAAAACCCCAGCTATTTTGCCAAGGGAAAAGTTTTTTTCCTTTGTCATCTTGAACATACCAATCAAATGATTTGGCAAAATTTTGGCCTAAATCGTGGGAAGTGGCAGCTTGGAGGGCTTTGCCATTAGGCATCAGGCACTCAAAACTGTAAGTCTGTCCGGCACCGGCAAATTTTTCTGATTCACTTTTGAAACCGGCAATTCCATACATGGCCATAAGGTTTTTGTAGGTTTGCTGATAGGCATTGAGAGCCCAAAGAACTTGTTCTGTAGATTCTTTGTGGGTAACATGGGCACAATGACCTTCTTGCCACAAAAATTCGGTGGTGCGTAGAAAGAGATAAGTTCTTTGCTCCCAACGAACTACATTACACCACTGATTAAGTAAGAGTGGTAAATCTCGATATGATTGGGCCCACTTTTTAAACATGGCATACATAATGGTTTCAGAAGTGGGGCGAATGATCAGTTTTTCGGAAAGTTCACTACCACCGGCAAAGGTAACTACAGCTAACTGGGGAGAGAAACCCTTAAGGTGTTCTTTTTCTTTTTTCAGAAAAGACTCGGGAATAAACAGAGGGAAATAGGCATCTTCCACTCCCCTGTCTTTGATTAATTTACCTAAATATTGTTTAACATTTTGCCAGAGTGAAAACCCATATGGCCGAATAACCATACAACCTTTGACGGGAGAATAATCGGCTAATTGGGCTTTTAGGACAACGTCATTGTACCAACCGGATAAGTTTTTATCTTTGCTTTGCAGATATTTTTTCATCACTTATTATACTAAACCTCAATTGTCAGAGGGAGAACCATGGGTTGACGGCCGGTTTTTTGGTAGATAATGGTTTCAATGTGTCCCTGGATTTCTTCCCTAATAAACTCGAAGTTGGGAGGTCTACTGGTGGTTTGGTTGAATTTGGTGATGATTTCTTTTTTGAGAAAGTCTAAGAGATCACCGTGTTGTTTGACGAAAACAAAACCGCGACTTAGAATGATCGGATCTTTGCTAAGCTTGCCGTCCTGACTGTTGATCAAGAGAACAAATGAGAACATACCATCGTTGGCTAAAAGTCTTCGGTCACGCAGGACGGTGGTACCGACATCGCCAACTCCTAGGCCGTCAATGAGGACTTTTCTTAGGGCTAATCGAAATTTAGTGTCATAGGTATCATTGCCATGGAAAGTGACGGCGGCATCAATGTCGGGGGTGATGATTTGAGTGTCCTGATAACCAAGGTTTTTGGCAATGGCTTGGTAGGCCTTGATGTGACGATAGTTGCCACCGATGGGCAGTATGTATTTGGGCTTGAGAAGATTAATTAAAATACCATGTTCCTTTTGATGGCCGTGACCAGAAACGTGGATTTTTTCGCTACCATAGGCAACTTCAGCCCCCATTTTGGAAAGGTTGTCTATCATGGTGCCAATTCTTGAGGTGGTGCCGGGAATATAATCAGGAGCAGAAAAGATAACTTTGTCACCAGATTTGATTTTGATGCGATGTTTGCCCCTGATCATTTTGCTTAGAGCCGAGTTGGGCTGGCCAGCAAAACCGGCTACCAGTAAAATGAGTTTGTTGTCGGCGAAATTTTTGACTCTGTCAACGGGGATGATGTCAGAATTTTTGAGGTTGAGATAGCCAAGGTCTTTGGCTAAGTTGATGGCCCGATTAATTGACATGCCAACGATAACAATTTTGCGACCAATAGACTTGGCATATTCAATGGCTTGTCCCCAACGGACGATATTGCTGGAAATGGCAGTGATAAAAATACGACCCTTGGTAGAAACTATTTCTTGTTTAAAATGTTGAGCCAACGATCTTTCTGAAGGAGAGAAACCTTTGATATCAGCCCCAAGACAGTCTGATAAGAGACAAAGGACTTTTTGGTCACCGATTCGAGCGATGTGATTTAGATCGGAAGGCTGATCAAAGAGAGGAAAAATGTCGAATTTGAAGTCGGAACCATGATAGATAATACCAAGCGGGGTGGAGACGGCTAAGTGAAAGGTATCAGGAATGGAGTGAGTAACCCGGACAGGGTCGATGGTGAAAACACCTTTTGAGATGGGAATGGAATCGTCATAAATTTGGATATTGGCTTTGATTTGGGTTTCAGCCAGACGGGCTTTGATGAAGGCGGCGGCAAGTTTGGGGGCAAAAATGGGAATATTTTTACCCAAAATTGGTAGGATAAAACGGACAGCACCGATGTGGTCTTCGTGACCGTGAGTAATAAAGATACCCAAAATTCTGTCTTTTTTGTCTTTTAAGTAATTGGTATCGGGGATTTGAAGATCAACACCAAAAGCGTCTTCTTCGGGAAAACCGATGCCACAGTCAATGATAATAATTTGGCTTTTTTTGAAATCTCCGTTGGGAATAAATTCGTAAACGAACATGTTTTGAGTAACATCGCCAAAACCTCCTAGAGAGGAAATGCGGATGGAGTCGGTGCGACTGTTAAATTGTCGAACCGGATTCTTGATACTGCCAAAATTTTGGCGGGGTTTATTAGTATTTGTTTTTTTTATATTGTTTTTATAAGTCATAAGTATTTATTTGTTATTTAAGTGTAGCTAAAAATTGGTCGATTTGTTTAAAGTCATCTTGTAAAGCTGTCATCATAGAACCGTTTCTGAGACCAGCTGATGGGTGGTAAACCGGAATCAAAGTTAGATCAATCCCCTGCCAAGAAAGTTTTTTTACCTGTCCACGGACCTGACTGATGAAGTCTTGCGGAAAAAAATAATTTAGTGCAAAACGACCGAGTGTAATGATAACCTGCGGTTTTATTATTTGCAACTGGGCTTTTAGATAGGGGGTGCAAACTCTGATCTCTTCAGGCTGAGGATCGCGGTTTTGAGGAGGACGATGTTTTAGGATGTTACAGATAAATACATCTTTTCTGTCTAGCTTGATTGATGCTAAAAGTTTGTCTAAAAGTTTTCCGGAATTACCAACAAAAGGTAATCCTTGCTGGTCTTCGTAAAAACCGGGGGCTTCACCGATAAAAACGATTTTGGCCTCGGAAAAGCCGTGGCCGGGAACGGGATTGGTGGCTCCGTTATAAAGGGGACATTTTTGACACTCTTTTACAAGAGAGGCGATATAGTTTAGTTTTTGGGCTTTAGTGGCGGGCATTTGGGTAAGTTTCTGGTTCGATTGGGTTTATAGTCAGATGCGGAGTGGGAGAGATGATGAGGTGGGATTGGTAATTGGTGACATCTAAGTAGTCATCAAGTTGCTGGTTTTGAAAATAAAGAGAGATTAGGAAGAGTCCGATGGTAAAAACGACGGCCAGAAGGATAATGGTAAGAAGTGAGATATCTTTGGTTTGGGATGTTGGAAGGGTTTTGGAGGGCATAAAATTATTAACTAATATTTATTTACCATTGAGGGATGAATTGTTTGACGTTTGATTCATCTATGATAACTTTATCACGCTTTTTTTCCAGAATTAACCTGGCGGTTTTACGACAAAGCCCTTGGATATTTCTTTTGAGAGTACGAACTCCGGCATCAAAACCTAAAGGCCGGATAATATTGGGCCAGACGGATGGTGATATTTGAAGGTCTGTTGGTGATAAACCAGCCTCTTTAATAGCTTGAGGTAGAAGATGGTCGCGACCAATGGCAGTTTTTTCTTCGTCAGTATAGGAAGGCATTTCGATGACTTCGAGACGGTCAAGGACAGCAGTGGCAATACGATTGGTGTTGTTGCAGGTGGCACAAAAGAAAACCTGGGAAAGATCAAAAGGATAATCAATGTAATGATCGACAAAGTGGTGGTTTTGCTCGGGATCGAGAAGTTCGACCAGGATACCCATGATGGTATTGAGGGCATTATCGGCGACTCGGTCAATTTCGTCTAAAAGGATTACCGGATTTTTGGTTTTGACTTGAGACAGACCTTTTATGATGGCTCCCGGTTCAGCATTGGGGTAGTTTCTGGCGCGGCCGCGAAGATAGAAAGGATCACCTAAACCGCCGAAAGGAATGCGAATGAATTGACGACTGAAAACTTGAGAGATGGATTTAGCTATAGTAGTTTTTCCGGTACCGACTAAACCGACGAAAAGAAGAATGGGAGCATGAAAATTTTGATCGGTTTGACGGTTTTTTTGCAAAGCCAAAACAGAAACATGCTCTAGTATTCGTTGCTTGACTGAGTCAAGGCCATAGTGATGTTGATCGAGTTTTTCCTGGGCAAAATTTAGGTCGAGAATATCCTGGCTTTGAACAAACCAGGGAAGAGAGACAATCCATTTGATGTACTGGGAAATTGATTGGTAATTTTGCCAAAAAGTTTCTTCGGATCGAAGATTAATCTGGAGTTGAGAAAAGAGTTCTTGAAGCTTTTCTGAAAGCTCTTGGGGAAGTTTGACAGCTTGGGTTTTTTCTACCAACTTGTCAATAGCAGACTGGGCGGTGAGTTTTTGGTCCATTAGTATGAGTATACATGAGGTCTAGTTTCGATTGACACGATTTGGGCCTGAACGAAGACGGCGACGGGGTTTTAGACTAGGATCGAAATTAGTGAACTGAGGGGTTGAGTTTGGTGACGGACTGGGCCTTGGTGATGGGGGCGGTCGTCTATCATAAACTGGCTGATTGGGACGGGAGGTAGCGGAGCCGGGATGTTTGGCTTTGAACTGAGGAGCTGATAGTTTAATTTGATGATTTTCATTAAAGCCGCTGACTTTGACGTGGATTTTGTCACCAATTTTGACTAGTTGAGAAACATTATTAATAAATCCCTGGGAAAGTTCTGAAACGTGTAAAAGGGCTTCACGACCGGGTAAAAATTCGACAAAGGCGCCGTAATCTTCTACTCTGGTGACGGTACCATCAAATTCTTCGCCAATCTCAATTTTTCTAACCATGGATTTAATATGAAATGAGGCTGATTCAAGACGACTTTCGTCTTGGGAAGAAATGGAGACAGAACCATCATCATCAACGTCGATTTCGACCTCATATCTGGCCATAAGACCTTTAATGGTTTTGCCGCCGGATCCGATAATATCACCGATTTTTTCCTCCGGAATTTTTATCATGGTAATTTTGGGAGCATAGGGAGACAGCTTCTTCCTGGGAGCGGGCATGGCTTTGTCCATAAAGTCTAAGATTTCCATTCTGGCTTTAGTAGAAGCGGCAAATATTTTTTTGATCTGGTCCAGAGTTAGTCCCTGACATTTGATATCAAGCTGGATGGCAGTGATGCCTTTTCTGGTACCGGCGATTTTAAAATCCATATCGCCATTGTGGTCTTCAATACCGGCAATGTCAGTTAAGAGGGTGTATTTGTTGTCCTGAGAAATCATACCGATTGAAATACCGGCAATCTTGTCCTTGATGGGGACGCCGGCATCCATAAGAGATAGAGTAGAGCCACAGGTTGAGGCCATAGAAGAGGAGCCGTTTTGAGAAAGAACTTCGGAATTTAGGATAATGGTGTAAGGGAAATCCTCGGCACTGGGAATGACAGGAATGAGGGCTTTTTCGGCTAGAGCGCCATGGCCGACTTCACGACGACCGGCACGACCAAGACGGCCGGTCTGACCGATGGAAAATGGTTTGCCGGAGTAAAAATGAATATAGCGTTTTTCGGTATCGCCGATAGAATTTTGAATGGTTTGTTGATCCCTGAGACTGCTTAGAGTAGTGATAGTAAGAGCTTGGGTAAGACCACGTTGAAAAAAAGCGGAACCATGAGTACAAGGGAGAACGCCGGTTTGGACAGAAAGAGGGCGGACTTGGTCAACTTTTCTACCGTCGAAACGAATACCTTTAAGGACATTGGCGCGAAGATATTTTTTTGTCAAAGTTTGAACAGCTTCAATAACGAAGTTTTGAGAGACTTCTTCTTGGTCAATTTTTTGTTGGTAATCTTCTAAAACTTTATCAATAATGGCGTCTTCGGCGACTATATGTTTGCCATCGTCAGCACCTTTTTTTAGAAATGAGTCAATGTCTTTTTTTATTTTTGAGTCAATTTCATCAATTAGTTTTTGGGGGGGAAGAGCAGGGATATAATCTGTTTTTTCTTTGCCACAGGTTTTGGCAAATTGCTGTAATTGTTTATTAACCTTGTCCCCGGTGGTTTTGGCTAAGGTAATGGCTTCTAAAACGGTTTTGTTGTCAACTATATTGGCGCCAGCTTCGATCATGTTTACGCCGGCAGAACTGGTACAGGCTAAAAGGTCAAGATCGGATTTAGAAAGCTCGGAAACGGTAGGGTTGACAATCAATTTGTCATTTAATCGGCCAATTCTGGTGGCAGAAACGGGAGCATTAAAAGGAATGTCAGAAATGGCTAGGGCGGCAGAAACAGCGGTAAAAGAAGGAATGATAGTATCGTTGTCTTTGTCGTTGCTTAGAACGGTGACTATAACTTGGACTTCGTTTTTGAAACCTTTGGGAAAAAGAGGCCGAATGGAACGATCTATCAGACGGCTTAGGAGAATGGATTCGTCGACTAAACCGCCTTCTCTTTTGAGCCAACGACTGGATTTGATGATGCCGCCGGCATAAAGCTTGTCCATGTACTCAACCGAGAGAGGGAAATAATCCTTGGTGTCATCAACTTTTCCCATAACGACGGTAGACATAACGACAGTTTTACCCAAAGTGGCCAAAACGGTGGCGTTGGCTTGGGGGGCTAGAATACCAGTCTGAAGACTGATGATTTTTTTGGCAATCTTAATATCGATTTGTTTTTTGGGCATAATTTTATTAGTGAAAGAGATTTATTTTTTTAACCCCAGGCTTTTGATTAATTTGGTATATCTTTGGGGGCTATTAAGTGAAAGATAGCGGAGCAAGCGACGACGTTTGGCAATTTTGCTTAAGATGCCTCTTTTGGCAGGAGAGTCGTGTTTGTTTTCCTTGAGGTGCTGTTGGAGCTTTTTGATTTCCTGGCTAATAATGGCTACTTGAATCTCGGGAGAACCGGTGTCCCCTTTGGCCTGGGCATATTTTTTAACAATTTTAGTTTTTTCTTCTGTAGTTAGAGCCATAGTGTAAGGCTTTTATCGGAAATAATGATTTTGGAATGGCGACCAAAAAACCGATAAAAGTCAATTGGGGGATTATAGCACAAAGTTTGATTCAGTTTATCCTACGGGGCCGATTTCACATTCTAAGCAGGTGGGAATAAGTGTTTCTCTAAAAGAGTCTCCGGTGCAAGTTATGTCTTCGAATCCGTCTCCTTCTTGCAATTTAGAGTCGATAACAGGGTTTTCTATAGAAGTTCCCCTTTTGATGGGACAATGTTTTGGAACGAAAGGGTCAAAATCATCTTCGAGAATTTCAAGGAGAGCTAATGATCTGGAGGCAGTGTCTCTTTCCATGTAGGTTTAGGCGGTGGGCAGAGGAGAGCCTTTGTTGGGCTGAAATTTGCTGACTGGTGAAGTTTCTACCGACTGGAGAGGGGTAGTGTTTTGAGGTCGAGGTGGTGGTTGGGGCTGTTGAGCCGGTTGAGGTTGGGGTTGGTTGGGAGTGGGGGCTGGTTTGTTGGCTTTGTTTGCGGTTTGAGTAGCCCGAAGACAGCGGGCGCCAGCTTCAAAGGTTTCCGGGGACACATTAACTGAAAATGATTGGGTGGAAACTCTTAGTCCAATTAATAAGTTTTTGGCAGAATCGGCATCCATTTGAAGTTCTAACATAGGTAAAAGGAAAGCAAAAATTTCACAAAAAGGAGCGTCTTGATCAATTATAGAGGCTTTGGCCCAAGTTTTGCTGGTATTTACGGGAGAGACGAAAATCCAGTTGCCTTTGTTGACCATGTTGCTGTTTTGGCCAAGGGAGGCTTCATCGCCTAACATGAAGGCGATGTCGGTTGAGGCAGATTGATTATTGATACTGATTTTATCGTTTTCAACTTTAGGAGCATTGGGTTTGGTTTTGACCACCAGATTGAGACGTTGGTTGTCGTCGTTATAGGAGACTTGATCAATTTGATCCAAGGGGTACTGGAGAGTAATGGTTAGATTGTTATCACTGTAGGAATCAGTCAGAAGGTCAAGGCCGGCAAGCTTGGAGTAGTTTTGGTCAGTTTTTTGGGGACAGTAGACTTTGGCGGTAACACCTTTCTTTTTGAGGCTTAGGGCTAGGGCTAAAGAAGCGGCGATAGTATCAATTGACAACTGAGGCACGACAATCATGGCTGATTTGGCGGTGGAAAGAAGAGTTTTGATGGTGGATACGTTGTAGTTTTTCATATTTGGCCTGCTTCCAAATTGATTTGGACTATTGATTAGTTTTGATTGAAATAAACTAGAGCGACTGCCCATGTTTATGATTTTTCTGTCTTGTAATAGGATATTATAACATCTTCAAGCTTGAAATCAATGCTGGGTTTGAAGGTAATACCACACTCGGTACCAACTTTGGCTTTGTCAATGTCAAGTTTTCCTTGATGAATACTATCTATCTTGGCGTCTTTGATGATTTTATCGTCTCTTTTAAGGTGGATAGTGGCGTTTTTGGCTAGTTCGCCTTTGGTACACTTAATCCCGGCGATTTTTAACTTATTAATCTCAAACTGGGCAATGATAGTCCCCTCACCTACAATAGTCTCGTCAATGGTGGGTTCAAGTAGCTTTAAAACCTGATTATTGATGTCATCAATAATTTCATAGATGATGCTTGATTCAAAAATACGAACTTGTTGGTTTTTAGCTAGGTTTTTTATAAATTGGGGAGATTTGAGATTAAAGGCAAATACTTGGGCCTCGGAGGATTCGGCTAAGAAGATGTCATTGTCGCTGATAGGACCAATACCGGAGTGGATAATGAGGACATCATCGCTAAAGCTTTTGAGAAGAGCTTTTAAGGTACCCTGGGTATCAGCTTTGATAACGACAGGAAGCTGGATTGATTTATTCTTGGAGGCTGGGGTAGTCGAAGCGGGGGTAAGAGGGATGGGAGGGGTTGGTTTATCGGTAATAAGGGAGCCAACGGTGGGTTGATGACTGAAACCGAGAACTTGGGCGGCTTGACCAGGTTCGACTTGTTTAATATGTTGGCCACTGGTGTTAATCAGAGCCTTTATTTTGGTGGGGGTGTGGTGGTGGTAGATTAAATTGCCTACTTTTAAGGTGCCTTGTTTGACTACTAAATAAGCCACAGGGCCACGTAATCTGTCTAATTTAGACTCGATAATAAAGGCTTTGAGAGGAGATAGGGGTTGATTTTTTAGTTCCATAATCTCGGCGGTGAGTAAGATTATTTCAAGAAGTTTGTCGATGCCTTGACCGGTTTTGGCAGAAACAGGGATACAAGCAGTCTGACCACCATAGTCTTCCGGATTGATGCCTAATTCGACTAATTGACCTTTGACCTTGTCTAGGGAGGCATTCTTAAGGTCGATTTTATTGATGGCGACAATAAAGGGGAGTTTGTTTTGGGCGATAAGCTTGAGGCATTCTTTGGTTTGGGCTTGAACACCTTCGGTGGCTGATATGACTAAAACAACCAAGTCGGTGACTTGAGAACCGGTGTGGCGCATGTTGACAAAGGCGGCATGTCCAGGAGTGTCGATGACGGTAATTAGTGAAGATTGGCTTTTTTTGCTCTTAACTGAGACTTGATAAGCACCGATATGTTGAGTAATTCCTCCAGCTTCTTTCTTCCAAAGGTTGGTGGATCTGATTTTGTCTAAAAGGGTGGTTTTGCCATGGTCGATATGGCCCATGAGAGTGATGATGGGGGGGCGAAATCGGTTTTGATCTTTTTTGACCATGGGTTAAATTGTAAAAAAATAATGTGGGACAAAGGATTGTTATTTTGATGATTTTGTTTTTTTGACTTTTTTGACTTTTTTGGTTTTTTTAGCCTCAATAATCTTTATTTCCAGGCCAACAAGTTGACCAGCCAGTCTGACGTTTTCGCCACCACCGCCAATGGCCAAAGCCAGTTGGTCTTCGGGAACAGAAACGGTAGCAATGCCATCTTCGATGGAAACGACAGTAATACCCTCGGCAGGTGATAGAGCCTGACCGATAAATTGATTAATATTATCAATGAAGGGAATGACGTCGACTTTTTCTTCGGGGGGTAGTTGAGCTAGGATTGATTGGATGCGGGAACCTTTTTGACCAATACAGGAACCAACGGGATCAATTCCTGGCTGTTTTGAAGAGACAGCTATTTTGGTTCGTTGTCCGGG
>SDBU01008800.1_pt1 | contig 11416 bp, 5 predicted proteins | sample 2277071 | NCBI WGS metagenome assembly SDBU01 (sample SAMN10397929, study PRJNA504765) | marine sediment metagenome | isolation source: marine sediment core GS08_GC12, 126 cmbsf | place: Arctic Ocean: Gakkel Ridge, Loki's castle | collected 2008 | reverse complement strand
CCGGCCGAAGTGCTTCACGATCTCTACCAGGGGATACCTGACAGCCGATGGCATTTCGTCGGGCGTCGGGATCAACTGATAGATCGGGATGGTCTGATCCTTGGCCAGTCGATCGTCATTTGCGTCGGACACGATCGAAGGAGGCACGCAACACGGCAGTGCAATGAGGCAGCCGGCTTGGGGCGCGGATTCCGGCTTGCAGAATCGTCGAAGAGAGGTAGAATCGCGACAAGAAGGTTTACGGCGGCGTGAGCCGATGGTCATCTGGAAATCTCGATCAATCATGAATGCCGACGTCATAAAGCAGGTGGCGTGGGTCGGCGACGAGTACGTGCGGCAGCCGATCCGCGGCGTGATTATGGTCTTTCATGGTCTGGGCGCCGGCCTGAAGGACGAACTGGATACGGAGGAGACCGCTTGGACGGAGGCGGGCGGGCTGGTGGTGCATCCGTACTGCGGCCCGTGGACGTGGATGAACCGGGAGACGCGTTCCTTTGTGGATGATTTGACGGATGCGATCCGCCGGCGTTACGGGCTGTCGGACCGGACGCCGTTGATCGCCACCGGCGGGAGCATGGGTGGCCAGGGCGCTCTTCTGTATGCGCGCTGCGCCCGGCGCCCCGTCACGGCTTGCATGGCATTTGCGCCCGTGTGCGATGCCAAGTATCACTTCTCCGAGCGGCCGGACCTCCCGCGCACCTTCCACTTCGCCTTCCGCGGATACGCCGAGGACATGAATACGCTCTTTGCGGAACATTCTCCGGTCAACCAGGTGGACCAGATGCCGGACATCCCCTACCTGATTATCCATGGAGACAACGACACTGCGGTCTCGAAGACGCACCACTCTGACCGGCTGGTGGCGGCCATGCGAGAGCGAGGTCTGAAGGTCAAGTACATTGAAGTGCCCGGCATGGGCCACGGCGGGCCTATGCCGAAACAGGTGATCGAACAGCGCATCCGGTTCGTGGCGGCATTCCTGTAGCCGTTGTGCGCGCTACACGGATCGCTGACCTGGAGATCCGCGGATGCAGCCGGCCGTATGGTCGGGGCGGCTGATGCGCTCCGCCATGCGTAGCGAAGCATCAGTGGTCGCTCGGATTCAAGAGCGGAATGAGTTGCCGGCGCTTTCGCCATCAGTAGGTTGCAGCCGATTCCCGGGACTCTTCAGCAGCGGAGAAGCGCTATTGAACGGTTTCTGCATCGCAAGTCGCGATTCCCCTTCGGCTTTTCGCAACGGTTGTTTCTCGCATCGGAAGGTTATGCCCGGTTACCGTTTGGCGGCGCGTGAATCGGTCAGTGGAAACGGTCTTGGGCGATAGGCCGAGACGGAAGGTGTGCGGTCCCGTCGAGAAGCAACGATTGGACGCCAGCCCTGCCGGCATCAGCATCTGATTCCTCATCTCTAATCAGATGAGGCCATATGTCGTTCACGTTATTGAGCACGTGGCGGACGCCGGCTTCAGCGCGGCGCTGAAAGCACCTCCATCTTGTAGAACTTGTTCACGCCCTCGCACCCCGTTATGCCGACATAGAACTCGTCCGGCAGAGACTCGTCGCGATATCCGAACGTATGGCCGGCGACGCTGATCTGAAGGTTTTTCCGCCGCTTCTTTACTTCCAGCACGTAGGGCGTATCTGCTTTCAGGGGAAACCGTGCGTAGGCGGCGCGCTTATGCGAGGGCCGATCGTTCTCATAGAAATGATGCCACACATTCACACCCTTATCGTAGAGGACGACCTGAAGATGCTCGCGATACTCCGGACGTCCTTTCGCGTCGCGACCAAGCGTCGGCGCGAGGACGATCAGCGGCGCCATCCGCTGTACAAAGGCCAGTGTGACCCTTATCGTCACTTCGCCGCGAACTTTGTCTTTCCACACCATGCTCGTATACGTCTCGCTCGCGCGCTTGCCGAGCAGCTCTTTCGCGGTGGCGTCCGCGGGGACGGCGTTCTCGATGTGACCGTCCTTCTGCACCCATGTCCCGAAGTGATCCCCACGTGGACTCTTGACGAGAACCCAGTGCTCCGGGTCCCAGCCCTTGCGATCGAAGGTGCAGGACATCAGCGGAGCAGAGCCGGCCCCAGCTGTCGACAGTACGATTGCGAGCGCGGCAGCCAGTATCGTCCTCATGCAGGTCACAATGATACCTCCCTCTGCAATTCTTCAAGAAGTACGTGTCGCTCGATCTCTTTGCGAGCGCGCCGCCGGATGCCCTAATCCGGAATCCGCCGTATGGCGGTCCCTCACGTGACGGTCGACTATCAGATCTTAGATTGTGACCGCTGACACCACTTCCGTCAACCGGATCGCTGTCGGGGCTCTGTTCGCCATTCCTGTTGGCCGTCGTGGTAGGGGCGCACGGCCGTGCGCCCTTACATCTTGGATCAAACAGAAAATAATGCACTGCCGCTGTCGGCGTCGAAGCCGCCTCCCGTTGTGAGGCCCAGCTCCAAATGACATAAGGCCTTCCCGGATCCGGGGAAAGCGCTTCGTGTCATTCAGGTCCCTATGGCCCGTGAGCCGCCCATGGACCGATTGCCGGAGCACCGCGACCACACTGTGCTCCACGTTGGGCCGCGTGCACGTAGCACTTCAAACTGACCAGTACTTGTCACCGCGTACCAAAGCTCGCGCGGGCGCAGGGTTGGCTCCGCCGCCGCATGTAGGCCTGGAGAACAGGTAGCCTCTGGCCTCGTTTCAGTGGTGCTCAGAGGCGTTGAGCCTTGTCTGGAACGCCAAGGCAGTCAATGCGTGACTTGACGGGAGTGATGTCGGCTGCAAGAATCCAAAATCTTACAGCCTGCCGTCATGCGCTTTTGCTACGCGGCGGCCTACTCCGCCGAAGGCTACGAAGGCGGAAGCTACTTCGCAGAGTAGCAGATGACGGCCGAATGGGGATTTCCGGTTCAAAGGAGAGGCACATGTTGCATGACACACGGCTTGGGCTTTGGGGGATTGTGGTGGTCGGACTCGTTCTTTGCGGGATGGTTGCGCCTCAGGTTTATGGTGAGGGATCGCCCAAGGATGACACGCTCGTCCTGCATTATACCTTCGACTACCCTGATACAACCGGACTCCCTGGTGAAAAGAGAGTAGTCAAGGACCACAGCCGATATGGCAATGACGGAGAGATCGTCAAGAAACCTGAAGCCATCAGGGAACTTGACGGCCGGCGCGGCGTGCTGCGGTTCGGGGGCGTGGAGACCTATATCGACTGCGGCAATCCGGAGTCTCTGCACTTCGGCGGAGACATGACCATGGAGGTGTGGGTGCGGCAGAACAGCCTCTGGAAGTCCGGGGGGGGCAGGATCTTCGGAGAGTACGGCACGCCCGGGTTCGACTTCGGGATGGATAACTGGACCAACCTGGTTCTGCGTTACGTTAGCCGGGACCCAGTGTACGGGAACGAGGCCATGGTGCTGCCCGTGGACCGGGACATCCTGAGCTTTGAGTGGTCGCATATCGCTGTGGTGGTCGAGTATCCCCGCTGCCGGTTCTATCACAACGGCAAGCTGGTTCGCGATGCGTACATGCCCCTTCCGGGCCTCACGGCAGGTCCGAATGGGCCAAAGCGCGTTGCAGAGCTGTGCCCGATTGACCTTGATGAGCTGCGCCTGTACCGGCGGGCATTGACGCCCGCAGAGGTCGCGGCGCACGCGCTGGGGCAGGAGGTCCCGCCCGGTCGAGCGGATGAGCTGGCTGTGGACACTCACTGGTACGAGGAGACCGTGACAGTACGCCTGTCGTGCAAGGGGACCGACTACAGCGGTCATAGCGCGGAGATGACGCTGCTGAAGGGCGACTACACGGACGCGGTCGCTCCCAAAAGAATTGCCCTGGCGGAATCGTCTCAAGGGTCGAGACGCTACGTGGCGGAAGCAACGTTCTCTCTTTCGGGCCTGGAGAACAAGTCATTGGATGCGCTGGCCCGCATTCTTGGGCCCGACGGGAAATTGGTCAAGAAGCTGAATCGGCACGCGTCCTTGATGAAACCGGAATGGGTCCACTCGAAGGAGGGCTATTCCGACGAAGTCATGCCGCCCTGGACGCCGGTGGAAACCGAGCGGAAGCGCGACGGCACGGTGGAGGTGGGCGTCTGGGGTCGACGGCATGTCTTCGGCTCTGCGCCGTTTCCGCAGCAGATCGAGACACGCGGGGCGGAGATTCTGACCTCGCCGATAACCTTGAAAGGCCGCGCAAACGGCAAAGCCATAGCCTGGGAACAGGGCCGTGTCAGCCTTAAGGAGACCTCCAAGACCGCCGCGTCCCTTGAACACGTACGGGAGAGCGACCGCTTCACCCTCCGCGTGGACACGAACATCGAATACGACGGCTACATGATCTTCGACTGCGAGATCCAGGCTCGACGCGATTTGTCCGTGGAGGAACTGACCCTGGAGATCCCGTTGCGGACGCGCTACGCCACGCTCTGCTTCGGCGATAGGGTCCGTCCCGAAAATGACGAGGTTCCGATCGACGAGTGGTACAGCGCCGCGGTTCGCGGCGATTTGTCATTCCGCTTCAGCGGCAATATCTGGCTGGGCGACGAGGAGAGGGGATTGTGCTGGCAGACGGAGTCCGACGAGGACTGGCACTATGCCGACGAACAGAAGGCGATCGAGATCCTTCCGCGCGGGGAGACCACCACCTTTCGGGCGCACCTGGTGGACGTGCCCACACGGCTGGCCGCCGGCGATAAGCTGCGTTACAAGTTCGCGCTGCTGGCCACGCCCACGAAGCCCGTGCTGCGGGACTCGTGGGACCTTCGGATCGTGCGGAGCGACCCTTACGGCGAGGACCTCAGCCTGCCCGATCGGAAGACGGACGGCAAACCGACGCTTCAGTACTATGCCGACGCCGGCGTCGGCCATCTGTTTATCAACGTGCACGACTTGTGGAACTATCCGATGCCACTCAATAACCAGGTGTTTTCCGAGGCGCTTCACCGACTGGTCCGCGAGACGCACGCCCACGGTCTGAGGCTGCATCCCTATGTGATCCACGAACGCTGCTCGGTCATGATGCCGGAGTTTGATATACACGGGCTCCACATGGCGGATCGCCCGTTGAAGCCGTGGGCATACGGAGGCGTTGGCCCTCCCCCCGAATACATAGGGTACCACGGGCCGGTCTCCAGCCATTACGGAGCAGGTTCCCAGGCGGTCCTTATGCAGTGCGCCAAGAGCAGGGCGCTTCAGGATGCCGTCATTCACAGTCTGGCCCGGCGCTTTGACGAGTACGGCGAGGACGGCGTTTACCTGGACGGCACGTGCACCATAAAGCCCTGCAAGAATATGCTGCACGGCTGTGGATACCGCACGGAGGATGGTTCGATCCACCACACCTACCCGGTGTTCGCCAATCGCGAGTTCATGAAGCGAATATTCAACGTGGTCAAACAGAGAAGGCCGGACGGCATCTTGGATGTGCATTATTCTTTTGGTCAGAACATCGCTGCACTGGCCTATGCCGACATGCTCTGGACCGGAGAGCAGTGGTACCATCTAAGGCATACGGGAACCAAGTACATCGCAGGCGAACTCACACTGGACAAGTTCCGAACGGAATTCATGGGCTACCCGATCGGGGTGCCTGCCGAAACGCTGTCATACCGCCTTCTGGGGAAAGGCCGTACGAAAACCCACCTCATGGCGACGACGTTGCTGCACGATGTGCCTGTTCGGGTCCGCACGCAAGACGAGACGCACTTCGCCATGATGCGCAAGCTCTGGAAGCTCCGGGAGCGGTTCGAGGGAAAAGAGAAGGACGTGGAGAAGCTGTTCTATTGGAATAACCAGGAATACGTGAGCGTGTCGCCGGAGAAGTGCTATTCTACGCTGATGAAACATCCGAAGAATGGCGTCCTGGCTTTCATCTCGAACTTGCGGCCCGACGCACAGACCGTGAGCGTTCAGTTCAACCTGAACAAGCTCGGTCTGCGTGATCAGAAGCTCGACGTGTTCGACGCCTTGAGTGAGGAACCCCTCGCCATGAGCCGTGACGGCAAGCTCTCCGTGCCTCTCGGGTCGGAGGAGTGGGTTTACGTTTGGCTGCGGCCGAAGGCCGCGAAAGGAGAATAACGACATGTTGGATATCGAACTGCAGGCCGTCAGTCAAGGCTACGATCGAAAGACGTGCTGGGTCCATCCACGCGCCGGCGCCATACCCGTCGAGGACGGACCGCCCATCGTCGTGCTGACGATGCACAAACTTCGGATCACGGGCGATGACGTCTTCTATCCCATTGAAGATATGCGTACCGACGACGGGGGCAAGACATGGACAGGCCCCACCGCACACGCCGATGCATTCGCTCGGAGACAGCTCGAGGGCGGCATCGAAGTGGGCGTGTGCGACTGGTGGCCGGCCTGGCATGCCGGATCCGGCCGGCTCCTCGGCGTCGGCCATACGGTCCGATACGTGGCTGATGACATCCCATCGCAAGCCCTCCCGCGAAGCACGGCTTACGGCGTCTACGACGCCGACGCCCGTACATGGACGCCGTGGAAGACGATGGAAACACCTTACGGTGAGGAGGGGGCCGGCAGTGTCCAACGCCTCGACCTGCCCAACGGCGACATCCTCCTGCCGACTTACTTCACCATGCCCGAGATGTTCAGCAAAGGCGTGGAGGACCGCTGGCTCAGCCAGTACGGCGTGACGGTCATGCGATGCACCTTCGACGGAGAGACGCTGCGCCATATCGAACAAGGCAATGAGATGACCGTGCCGACTGGCCGCGGGTTGGCCGAGCCGTCGCTCATCGAATTCCAGGGTCGCTATGTCCTGACCCTTCGCAACAACGACCGGGCCTACGTGACCTCCGGCACGGACGGCCTGCATTTCGACGAGCCGAAAGTCTGGACCTTCGACGACGGCTCCGAGTTGGGCAACTACAACACGCAGCAGCACTGGGTGGTCATGCCCGACGCTTTGTACCTCGTCTATAACCGCCGCGGCGCCGACAACGACAATGTCGTGCGCCATCGTGCGCCGCTGTTCATCGCCCAGGTGGATCCCGACCGGCTCTGCGTGATACGCGACACAGAGCAGATCCTCGTGCCCAACCGCGGCGCCCGCCTCGGCAACTTCGGGGTGACGAAGATCAGCGACAACGAATCCTGGGTCTCCGTCGCCGAGTGGATGCAGACCAAGGGACCCGAATACTGGGACGTCAGCGTCTGCGAGAAGTATGGAAGCGACAACAGTGTCTTCGTGGCGAAGATACGGTCCGGCAAATGAATCATAGCGCCTCTTGGAGATGAGAAAGCAGAGACGAAGATGTCAAGATTTGAGCTGGCACTTGGAATTATGTGCTTCTGTCTGATTTCAACGGGGGCGTGGGCAGCGGAGCGCGTCGGCCTGCCGGCCGGAGCTCAAGGCGCTGACGGCAATATTATCGTCAATCCTGGCCTGGAATCTCAGGAGCAGTTTGACTGGTTCGGGTCATCCGCCACGGTTGAGCTGGTGCAGACGAAGCCGCACTCAGGCGCGTGGTGCCTTCGAATCACAGACAACAGCGACTCTTGGGGGCAAGGCAACAATCGCCGGTTGAAAGCGCCTCCGGGGCAATATGACGTGGAAGCGTGGGTGCGGGTGGACCCCGGTTTCCCGACGACGCCGGGACCCAGTGCGCGCCCCGTCGCCGTTTTCGATGTGCAGTTTTTCGATTCCAAGGGGGGGTACATCGGGGCTGACACGGTGGGCGAGACGAGTTCCACGGAGTGGTCGCGGCTGAGCGGCGTGGTGACCGTTCGCGACAATGCGGCGAGCGTCGCGCTGCGCATCATGCCGACCGGCCCCAGCGCAGGCGTGCCGCGGGAGGCGGTCGGACCGTTGAAGGGCGCGTGTTTCGCCGACGATTTCTCCTTTATACCGATTGGCCGAGGAAGAGAGGCGTCCACGCGCTTCTTCAAGACGCACCGGAACACGATTGACCTGCAGGAACAGGGAGACAGGATCCTTTTTGCCAACCGGCAAATCGGCCTCGAGTTCCAGCGGAGTGCAGGCGGCTTTCAACTCGATCGGCTGTACGGGATCGTCGAGGAACAAGACTTCCTGGCGGCCGGAGGGTCCGCGAGCCGGCGTGGCATCTTCGAGGTCAGCATGACGCTGGATCCGAAATTCGTCGGCAAGGACGAACGGGGGGTCACCAAACCGGGCCATCTCGCGCAACTCGTGGCCGAGATGGAGAAGGATGCGTTTCCTGTGGGCTCTCAAGGGGCCAAGTCTGTCTCCTGGCGACGGGAGGGAACCGATGCCGAATCGGTTCTGCACCTGGAGTGGAAGGGGATTGACGTAAAGGAGAACAAGAACCTTGTGGACGTGGAGGTGACGGTCGCCTTGCGGGCTGGGGATCCGCTCTCGTACTGGCGCATCGCCGTACGCAACCGGAGCACTCGATACGGCATCACGCGCGTGCGCTTTCCGATCCTGGGATTGGCGCCGATCGGGAAAGCGGAAGACAATGTTCTTATCTATCCCAGCAACCGAGGCTGTCTGGTTGAGGATCCGTTCAAGTGGAACGGGAACGGGATTCAGAAGTACTACCCGCTCGATCTCAACATGCAATTTGAGGCCCTCTACAATCGGCAGAGCGGCAACGGGTTGTACGTGGGAACGCGGGACCCGGCCCCCAACCTCATGTGCGTCAACATCATAGGAACGCGTTCCGAGACGTTGTGGTATCCAAGCCACTTTCCGCCCAACATTGCCTATTCCGAAGAAGACTACTCGGTTCCGTACGACATGGTCGCAGGACCATTCCGTGGGGATTGGTACGACGCCTGCCAGATCTACCGTGCCTGGGCGCTGAAACAGTCCTGGTGCCGAAAGGGGCCGCTCGCCACTCGCAAGGATGTTCCCAAGTGGTACAAGGAAGCGCCGCTGTTCTTCTACACCCACCTTTCGGATTCAGCGGAGGGCACGCATTCGCGGGCTGACAATCTGCCCATCGCCGCCGCGCATTTCCGCGAATGGCTGAAGTGGACCGGCATGCGCCTGCCTGCCAACTGGTACGGCTGGAAGGAGTACCATTCCGGTCTCAGCACCTACGATGTGCCATTCTGTACCCGCCGACCGTCTCGCTACGGAAGGTGGGCGGGATTGCCAAACCATGCCTACCACGACGGACAATATCCGAGGATACCCGCCCTGCACGACTTCTCCGAGACCTGCCGGAGCCTTCGGCAAGAGGGAGGCATGGTGTGCCCGTACACATCCCTCGAGCTCTTCGACCAGGGCCCGAGCGAGAACTCCCCATACGCAGCAGAGGCCAAGCCCTACGTCCTCCGCGACCTCTACGGAGCCATGCGCACGTGGGGGTACGACTGGCTGTCCTGGCAGATCTGTTCCGCCACCCAGTGGTGGAGAGACCGATTGAAAGAGACCTGCGTCCTCATGCTCGAGCGCGAGAACGTGGGCGGCTTCTACCTGGACGTGATGCAGGGGTGCAGCCGGCCCTGCTACTGGACGCCTCACGGCCACTCGGCCGGGGGCGGAAGCATGACGACGAAAGGCCAGCACGAGCTGGTGGAGATCCTCCATAATGCTGTCAAGGCCAAAGATCCCGAGGCGATTACGACCGGAGAGAACAGCGCCGAGAACATGATTGACGTGATTGACGGCGCCCTTGAACTCACCTTGGCGCCCCAGAACACGGCACCCCTATTTGCCGCGGTCTACCAGGACTATATCAAGAGATACGGGCTCGAACTCTCCGTCGGCCCCGGCGACGCGTTCTTCATACAGAGTGCGTCGCTGTTCGTTGAGGGCGCCCAAATCGGCCGGCTTCGCCTGAGGCCGAGAGATATGAGCCTGTCCTTCCAGAAGCCGGAACACAAGGAGATGATTGACTTCCTGGGCCGAGTCGTGGGTTACTACAAGCAGGAAACGACCAAGAAGTTCCTGGCGTATGGACAGCTCATGCGGCCCCTGGAGTTCCGCGAACCAACACCGATGCCTGCGATGTTGTACAAGTCTCCTTATGGCGGCGAAGGGCACTTTCCGGCGCTGATGAGCGGCGTCTTTCGTTCGGACGACGGCGAGTTGGGCGTCTTCGTGGTCAACGCCGGTAGCGGGGAACTGGGGTTCCGCTCCGACCTCGACCCATCTCGGTACGGCGTGCCCGCGGACGCGGCGGTGGAGGTGGACTCCATCTCGCCCGACGGCGCCTCGCGACGGGTGCTGAGCGGCGCGAAGGGCGTCATTTTGCTGGAGGGTTCGCTGCCCGCTCGCCACATCACCATGTTCTGGCTCAAACCGAGAAACCGCTGAGGAACGTCGCGCCCTTGTGCATGACCGTCGTTGCTGGAGAACCAAGGCAAGATCTCCGCCCATGAATGAGCGGAACTGGAAGGAGGAGTCATGGTGGCGAATCTCAAGATGTTACTTGCGTGCTTGTGGCTTTGTGTGATGTCGTCGGTGGTGTGGGCAGCGGAGCCCGAGGGCCTGCTGGCCGAGTGGAACTTCGACGAGGGCAAAGGAAACGTTGCTCACGATGCCAGCGGCAAGGGACACGACGCAAAGATCTATGGCGCGACATGGGTAAAGCAGGGAGACGGTTTCGCCATCAGCCTGGACGGCCGGGATGATTACGTTGACTGCGGCGAAAGCCAGGCTATGGGCCTCACCGGCCCGATCACAATTGAAGCCTGGATCAAGCCGGCGCGCCACACGCCGGATAACGCCGTACTCTTCGGGGAAAACCTGGGCACCTATCTGATCACCTACTACGGCAAGGATCTCAACTGGTACATCGCTCACAAGACAAAAACAAATTATTTGCAAGCGCCAACAAATCTGCATGAATGGAGTCATATGGTTGTAACATTCGACAATGATAAACTTGAGATATGGATCAACGGGCGTCGAGTGGCAAGCCGGGATACTGCGGTCAAGTCCTACAAGCCCGACAGCCACTTCAGGATCTGCGTAGAGGGCCGCCCGGACCTTCCCCATTACAAGGGGATGGTGGACAAGGTGCGGTTATATAACCGCGGCCTGACTGCTGAAGAGATAGTGGCGCACTTCAAAGGAGAAGCCGTTGAATACGACTTCGATCCCATCTGGTTCGAGCGAGTGAAGGTTATCCCTTACTACTACCTGGACCGCGGAGAAATTGTGGTCGAAGCTAATTACAAAAGACTGCAACCTTTCGAGGGCAAAGCACGGCTCGAAGTCACGTTGGCCGCCAAGGAATACCCCAACAAGATCATCGAGCAGCAGGTGATAGACTCGTTGCGCGCCAGAAGCGGCGTTACGGAGGTAACTCTGCCCTGCGACAAACTTGCCGACGGCGACTATCTTGTTCGCGTGGCTTTGTCCGATAGCAAAAGTGCGCGGCCTGTTGAAGAGTTGGCCTTCTCGTACCCGGCCAAGCCGCAGCCGCTCATCTCACCAACCACGAAAACA
>SDBU01008799.1_pt1 | contig 11417 bp, 9 predicted proteins | sample 2277071 | NCBI WGS metagenome assembly SDBU01 (sample SAMN10397929, study PRJNA504765) | marine sediment metagenome | isolation source: marine sediment core GS08_GC12, 126 cmbsf | place: Arctic Ocean: Gakkel Ridge, Loki's castle | collected 2008 | reverse complement strand
TTCAGATCTTTGTAATTCTTAAGCATTTCACTCGAATCCTTGAATCCTTGACCCCCTGAATCCTTAGGATCACTCCAACTCTTTTGGAGGTGATCCATAAATAAAGAGTCAGCACTCTCACACTATCGGTACGCATCAACCGCACGATTTTACTAAGGATTCATAACCGATATCGCAACACTTGTCAATTTCTTGCCCAAATCCCGGTGAAATAGCATTCCGTAAAAGCCGTTGGAAATTACCCCTTCAAACCGGAAACGTGGGGCTTTGTCTTGTATAGCTCATATCTTCAATCTCGGCCCAATTGGCGGAAACTCTGTATATAGCCGCTTTCATCAAAAAAGGCAGAGCCATTGTTGACTCTGCCTTTGACCTAATAGGTATATGCACCTAAAGATGTCTGCTAAAGTATGTCTAGAAGTAATATTTGAAACCCACTCCGGCAACGAATGCGTTCGCATCAAATTCGTCATCAGTAAAGCCAGGAACATTTCCGACCTCAATCTCATTCCATATGTATTTAAAGTCCAGGTTGACGGCCGCATTGTCCGCCACAAAGATTTCAACGCCTGCGCTAACATGGTACCCAACGCTGTCATCCACCTTAATCTCGGCTCCTGCCTCGTAAATGACCCCAGCCATGACACCCTCAGAGTCAAAATCATTGAAATAGTATCCGACTCCGCCACCGAAATACGGGTTCACCCTAGGATTGGTGGAAAAATGTATGCGTCCGGTCAGGAGGACCGGAACCTGCGTTAGCTCCCCGCCGTCCTCTGTAACACCAAGGCGGTCTAATTCGACATCCGTATTCACATAATCACCGCTCAATTCAAGAGAGAAATATCTATGAAGAAAATAGGTCAGGTTCAGCCCATACATGACAGCGTCATCAGGCTCTGTCCCGATTCCCACACCACTGACACGGTACCCGTCGTCCGAATAATTCACGTAGGCTACTCTTGCGCCAATACCAAACCGTCCTTCAATACTTCGAGGAGAACTTGTAGATGAATGAGTTCCAGGGTTATCTAAATGAATTCCGGGGTTATCTGAAACCGCAGCTACCCTTTCATAATAAGATTCCACGGTCTTACCTTCAAACAATATCCGTCTAATGATTCTATTCTTGTTAAGCTCCCATTCAATTTCTGCCCAAAAACCTTTCCCGTTAGGTGCAATATATTCATCAGATATCCATTTATCGTCTTCTTGGTGGATATTTCTTATTATAACCTTGTCAATATAGCCTTTCCAAGATTCCACGGGTGTATAGACAAAAATCCCTTGGTCCCCGTCTATCTTAACGATAGATCCTCTTCTAGTTTTCCAGAAACCGTCAAATAGGTTCTCTTCGTCTTGCGCCAGGCTATTGCTCGCAAAACTAACAACGATTAGTGCTACAATTAGAAACTGAGCTGCTCTTTTCATTTGAACCTCCCTGGGGGTCACCCATCCCCGTATCCTTATATAGATCTGTGGTTCTCCGGCCCTGCCTCATGACAGGTTTGGCTTTGCCATAGGATAGCCGTCAAATGGATGCAAACGTTCCATTGAAGACTTTGTCTCGGCGCTCTAAGGAGACCCTGTTTCATCGTGAGCTCAGGTTAGTTTGATATGCTGAATCTGATTTGAGAAGAATTCGCTCTTTAAAACCGTGACTATAGGAAGAAACGGACTTGTGTGTCAAGAAAAAAGGCATCACAACATAACGGGGATAGAACCCGCCTCAAAGATGTAGATCAGGGTTCAGGGCCCCGCCTGACGGCGGGATGAGCATTTTGAGTCCCGCTACAGCGGGACAACGCCGCCATGGGGACTTAGACGCATTTTTGAGATGGGTTCTACGATCCTCATTCACCAATAATCTTGACCAGTACCCTCTTTTTCCTTCGACCATCAAACTCGCCGTAAAAAATCTGCTCCCATGTACCGAAATCGAGCCTTGCCTCTGTCACTGCAACCACCACTTCACGACCCATGATCTGCCGTTTCATGTGAGCATCTGCATTGTCCTCCCCCACGTTATGCCGATACTGTGAGACAGGCTCATGAGGTGCCAGCTTCTCCAGCCACACGTCATAATCGTGATGAAGTCCGGATTCATCATCATTGATAAAGACGGATGCGGTGATGTGCATTGCGTTGCAGAGGACAAAGCCTTCTTTTATACCGCTTTCTCTCAAACAGTCTTCAACTTGAGGCGTAATGTTGATGAAGGCTCGTCTTGAGGGTACATTGAACCACAATTCTTTCCGATAGCTTTTCATTTCCTGTCGTCCTCCTTAGTTGCTTCGCCTGATGACGAGTTCCTTGCTCGCTCCCTTCTCATGCACCCGATCTTGTATTCACAGGCTCAAAAAGCGCACCCATGACAGTTCTTCCCTTCTGCCTTCTGAAGCCAGGTGCTTTTCTTATAACAAAAACAACATCCTCATCGCAACACGTTCCCAGGCCAAAAACACAAATAGGCGGCAACCGCATGCGTGTGTCACAGTGATATCGTCTTGGAGCTGTCGCACAACAGGATACCCTTGAACGACAATATGTTACAAGGGATTTCCCCTTGACACGCGACCCCACTCTTCCTATATATATTTCATCTACAAAAAAGTTGGTTCCTATCAATTCCATACCCCGGCAGCCCAACCCGTAAAGCCAACCAAGCGTCCCGTGGTGAGGGGTTCAATAGGCAACGGAGCACGTACAGAAAATGGCGACCAAAAAGGTAGACAAAGCAGCCATCAATAAAGTGCTGGATGAAAGTTTAAATGAAGATGATTTCTATTGCCGGAAAAGTCGTCATCTGCTGAGCAGCATGGGTATTGAGACAGACACGGTTCTGATGTTGCTTGCCCAGCACAAATCCAGCGTCAAGTATGGTTATGATCTCTCATCAGATAGCCTCTCCCATCTGCTGGAACTTGCCAAAGTGAAAGAGGAAGAGGCTCCGCTCAAAAGGCTTATTGAATCGCCATTTTTCTTCGTAAAGGCCTGCTGGTTATACGAACATGCTCCACATTTTTTCTTTTATGACAAAGGCGAGTCAGAAGACCGTGATTCTCTAATCATAGATTTTGCCAAGCAATATGAGAGTCATTTCTTGGAGAATACGGTAGCCATTGACACGTGGAAAAAAGTAGAGGACCCAAAACGCATCAGAATTACAACCTTCTGGGAAAGCAAGATCTTTGATCCGCTCTTACTAATAGAAAGGGTAAAGGATGATAATATCGAAGGCCTTGAACTCAGTATTGATTTTCACCCGTTCAATTACACCAGACTGCTTCCGGAAGAACTGAGCGATGAAAGGCGTGAACAGATAAGAGCGGCATGCCTGAAGAGTAACATCAAAATTGATATCCACTCACCAATTATCGGTCCTTATACCCCCTCGCCGGACCCCTCCAAGGGAACACAGCGATTCTTTGATCCCACACAATGCCCTGAACTCATGTATGAGACCATTGAGCTGGCAAAAGATATTGGGGCAGGGTCTGCGGTTGTTCACCTGATTGACACCTCTAACCTAAAAGGACTCGTGGACTTGATTGAGCAGGCGGCAGGTAGCAATGTGAGGGTGACCATTGAAAACTACCCTAGCACCAAAGAGCCACAAACCTCTGAGGTATTTATTGAATGTGTGCATGAAATCTTCAATGCCCTGCCCCGAGAAGTGAGAGAGAAGAATTTTGGGATAACCTTAGATGTGGGTCACTTCAACATAGAGGGGGAAGATCCCTTGGTGGCTTCCGCTAGAGTCGGAAATTGGTGTCTCGACAATCGTGTATATTTTAGAGTACATGCGACCGACAATTATGGAAACTTGCTATATAGCCCACCAGCTTACAGTGCTGACGTCCATGGTAACGTCTCGGGTCGAGGGATAAACAATGCATTAATTATTAAGCTTTTGCGAAGTATGGGTCATCAATTTGATGTTGTTGCTGAACAGATCCAGCCCCTCACACCAGAGGATATTGCCACCATACATGGGGCACAGTCTTGTCCGATTGATAAACCCTATGAAACCTTTGTCAAGAGTGGAAAGGAGAGATTATCTGGTGCAGAACTAGGGGCCTTCATAGAACCTGAGATTATTGAAGAAGAGGCCTACCAGTTTTTGGCGGGGCTTGAAGGCGTCGCTGCTCTCAGAGAATACCTAGTCTACAGGAAAATTCAGAACAAGAAACACTTATCCGTTGACGAGGCCAAAAGGATATCTCAAGATTTTATGAAGATGCCGCAAAAAATCAAACCCGATCTAACAGCATACATTGACGATTTGCTGTTACCCGTTCAGAGCGAAACCGGCGTAATACAAAAAAGTGAGCTGGATCTGATCTGCCAAAATATTAGCGGAGCTCTATTTGCGACCATCAGCAATGAACATTTGAATCGGATTTTTTCACAAGACAAAATCTACCGAAAAGGCGATATCATCTGTGAGCAAGGTACGCCCGGTCAAGAGATGTGTTTTGTAAAGGAAGGTGAAGCGACCGTCTCCATTGACGAATCTTCTGTGGGATCATTGGGACCCGGAGAGATATTCGGCGAGATAAGCCTCTTTTATAATGTTGACAGGTCGGCTACCGTTAAAGCGGCCAAAAAAGGAACAAAGATAGGGGTGTTAACTCGCAAAGGCTTGGAGAACCTTTTCAGATACAATCAACCTTACGCCCATGACTTAATTTACCGGCTCTATAAGATTCTACCACAAAGGTTGAGGAATATTAATGATAAATATAAGACTGCTATCCCTGCTCTTCATCTCATTTTCGATGGTGATAAGAGAGACATGCCAAGCATTGACGATATAAAAATGGAAACCAAAGAGAAAAAAGCGGGTTTCTTCCCCTCGCTGTCTGAAGACGAGGTAAGAAGAATCTGTCAGGAAGTAAAGGTTTTTGATCCTGAGCAGATCGTTTTTGCTGAAGGAGATAAGGGTGACGCAGCCTATTTCATTATGGAGGGAAAAGTGAAAGTAGTTGTTGCGTCCCAGAACTTGAAGGAGATCCTCCTTGGAGAATTGGATGAGGGAGAGATCTTTGGTGAAATGTCCCTGATAGACGAGAAGCCAAGGTCCGCAAGTGTCGTGACCCTTACCCCGTGCAAGATGGCTTATATTAGTAAGAAGGCGTTCAATGACTTCATAGAAACCAGATCTGAAACTGCTTTCCGCCTGATGGGCTTTATCTGCTTATCTCTTTTCGGGCATATTCTCCGATTAGATAGACTCTATTCGGATGTCAAAACAAAGACCAAGGCGTCCTGGGCAAGTAATTAGAGCGGTTCTCAAAAATATGTTCCGTTTGCGGCAATCTTTCTAATTATAAATGGTTCAAAACGGAACATACTTATGAGAATTACTATAGATGCCTTGAACTGCTACAGCGAGTGCATTCCCCGTCCCGATCTGTCGGGACTGCGGGGAGCTTCAAACTATAGTTTAACGCCTTTCTCGCTTTCACGGTGACGTGTGGTGATCTAATGGCTAAGAAGCGAACCCTTGAAGAACTCGAACAAAGGATTAAAGAACTAGAAAAGGAAGTTCTTGAGCACAAGCATGCAGACGAGGAGCTGCGGGAAAGTAATCGCCGGCTGCAACTTGCCTATGATCAGTCTATCGTCTACGCACAGAACCTTAACGAAGAAATCGCTGAGCGCAAGCGAGTAGAGAAGGCGCTGCGGGAATCAGAGGAAAAGTACAGTACCCTGGTTGAAGGCTCACTGACCGGCATTTACATCGACCAGGACAGAAAGATAGTATTTTCCAACAAAAAATTTGCCGAGATTTTCGGGTATTCGAGAGACGAGTTGCCGGGTATGGAATCGTGGAGGCTGGTACATACTGAGGACAAGGCTTTAACCGATGAGATAAGGACGCAGAGACTCAAGGGAGAGGAAGCCCCATCGGAATACGTCGCGAGAGGCCTGACAAAAGACGGTGAAACCATATGGGTTGCAAGAAGAAACACCCGAATAGAGTATAAGGGAAGCCCCGCTATATTGGGCAATATAGTGGATATCACCAAACAAAAGCACGCAGAGCAGGAACGAGAGAAGCTGGTTGAGGAACTTCAAGATGCACTTGCGAAGGTAAGAACATTGAGTGGGCTACTGCCCATTTGTGCATCTTGTAAGAAGATAAGAGATGATAAGGGTTATTGGAGGCAAATCGAAGCTTACATTCGTGATCATTCTGAAGCGGAATTTAGTCACAGTATATGTCCGGAATGTAAGAAAGAGCTTTATCCTGAGTTGTATAAGAGAGGTTGATTCGCATCTAAGATATCAATGAAAGTGTAAATATCGCCATGTTGCCAAGGACATGGATAGTGATGGGAACCAGAAGGCTCCCCTCCACCTCATAGGCCACAGCAAAGACAATCCCTCCCACCACTTGGGGGATAAATACCCCTTGATGAGACATGGGGTGGGCCACCACAAATAACAAGGTGCTCAAAGCGACGGCCAACAACACACCCCATCGTCTGAAAAAGCCATAGAGTATGCCCCTGAAGAAGATCTCTTCTGCTATGGGCGCCAGCATTCCACCAATAAAGAAGAAGAGTATGATTTGACCGAGCCTTGTCGGCAGGCGGGCTTGCATAAGTATCAGGGCATTGACACCCGCAACGTACAATACAACAAAAGCAAAGAAGGCGACTATCCCAAAACCAGCCGACCAGACCAGTCCTTTCTTAAGTCCGGGTATTATTCGGGATGGAGCCAATCCTACCGAGGATACCCCTCGCCCCCAGATCAGAAGAACCAGGATCACCAGGATTATTTCAAGGAGACGTGCCGCACCCAAAGTGACCATGGAGTCGAATAGACCTTTTGAAACCACAACTCTCAAAGACCATTCAACGGAAACGATTGCTGCAAGGGATATGATCAGGGTTTTTCTGTCAATCTGTTTTGCTTCCATCCAAGGTTCCTCAAGGCCTTGTAGGCATACCATTGGTTGTACCAGTCGTCCGACATTTGAATCTTTTTGATAATCTCCTTGATGGCCCTCTTATCTCCCCTCTGACCCAAAGCATAGAAGGCCATGGAAACCACGTTGGGACAGGGGTCATCAAGAAAGGTCAATAGATCTTTATAAGTCTCAGATTGCCGGCTAACACCCAAAGCTCTCACCAACCAGTAGCGCTCAGGTATACGAGGGCTTGCCACCATCGTTTGATAGGTCTGAAAATCAGCCACCTCAATCCCTTCCTGTTGCGCGATTTTCAAGGCTGCAACCCTCTCCTGCCAGCGCTCGGATTCCAAAGCCTCGGCCAATGCCTTCACATCGATTTCTTTCCCTTTACTAAGATGAAGGGGAATCAACAGAGCAACGCCAAGCAAAAAACAAAGGATTGAGGCAATCATTGAGGAGGTCCTTGAATACACAAGAAAGCGCAATACAATGCAGAACAGGGCATGAAGAATGACATACAGAGTGACCGGGAATCCAACCAAAAGGGAAAGAAAGGTGAACTGACGGAAAAAGCCGTACTTGTCGCTCTTAAACGAGAATTCTTTCAGCACACCTCCTGGACCGGACAAAAAATCCTTGAGCGTGACCCGGAAAATCGTCCTCCCCTTATCATCAAAGAGAAAAACATTACCCTCTTGCGCTATCTTAAGGTCAACCGCCTCATGTCCGCCTATGCTAAGGTAGTCATGATTGAGTAATTCCTTCTCCAAAGCGGGCACCGACTCTTGCTTAATGGATTCAAGGCTGCAGGTCTTAAGAATCTTCTGATCCAAGGACTTGAAAACCTCTGCAGGGTAGAGTGTATATTTGTAGTAAAAATCATTGATCTCTCTTCCCAAGGGATTAGACAAAAGTAGATTGTCCCTGATATTTAGAAACATATGGCTGCCCATTTGAGATGCCCATAAAAGTGCCAGCAGGGTGATGGAAATAACGTGAACCATTCTATTCAACCAAACCCTTTGGTTGTCTTCTCCAGGCATCCATCTCAAAGCGCCCACAAAGACCACAGTGGGTATAACAAGAAAATAAGAAGTGACCATGGGACTAAAGCCCCGACGGTTCACACCTACAAGGCACCCCATCAGGAGCAGCAAGAATGGGATCAGAAGGAATTTGTTTCGGGAAAGAATACGATCCCATAACCAGGCCGCAGCAAAGGATAGGACAGACAAGCCAGCACCCACAGTCAACGTAAAAAAAAGACCTCCAAAAAATGCAGGGCCAAATTCTTGCAGACTATACATGATCTGTTGGTTAGGTATTGCAAGATAGCCGGCATCTCTTATGGACGTCAGCTTCTGATACAGGTCGCCATTAGATAGATAAACCTGTATTGTGGATAGAACCTGGGCTGAAAACAGTCCCAGGAGGATGGCCTTGGCTGCGTAAGAGCATCTATTCATATGAATTCTGACAATCAGATTCTCTAAAGGTCCAGATCTAAACGTTCAACTAATCCGATTCTACTCAGTACTGGAACTTGGAGGAAAATTAAAGTAAGAAATGGAATCCAATTCATTGAAATCACCATTTCTTGATAGTAAGGCCGTTCTGGGACTTGTATCTCTAGTATGTATAACTTGCCGAGATAACAAAGAAAACATCTGCTGCGACACATAATAAACGATTGACCCTTTCGTTACAAAAAGAAATGGAATATATGATCCTCACAGCTCATATAGGTTCAACAAATAGGAAGTCTTTGCGACTTTCATGTTTGGCAACGACATTATGCTGGCGACCCCATACGACCTGCCACACCAACCTTTTGACTGAGGAGGTAAACAAACCATGAACTTGACGGTTGTATATTGTGACACAGTGGAGATCTCCATGGACACCGGCCCTGATATTGCGAACATCACCGATCAACTTGCACAAATTGCGCAGCGATCCGGCGCAGAAAACGGGAGCCTGCATGCTTCCGTGATAGGATCCACAGGGTCTTTAACAACGATCGAGTATGAACCGGGGGTTGTGGAGGATTTGAGACGGGCCATCAACAGACTGGCGCCTCCCGACATGGAATATGAGCACGAAAAGGCTTGGCATGATGGCAATGGCCACAGCCATGTGCAGGCTGCTCTGTTGGGCCCTTCCATAGCCATACCAGTACGTCACGGCGTGTTGGCCCTAGGAACATGGCAGCAGGCCGTCCTTATAAACCACGACAATGGACCTCGACAGAGGCGTGTGGAGGTCACGGTGATAGGTGCCTAACCCGGACAAGCCGGAAAATCTACACATGAGTTAGCTGAAGTCCGGCAAATCCTCTTGGTTTTTGGGTTATTCTATGGCATACGGGGGCATACCGAGAAAAAAGAGCTGAGGAGGTAGAAGGATGCAGATCGAAGAGATTGAAATGAAGGACTTGAACCCGCAAAGATTTGTTGAAGAGAAAATAGCAGAAATCACTTCTCTTGCTGGCAGTGGGTTGGCTGTTAACGCTTTATCCGGTGGTGTCGATTCTTCAACGGTGACCATGTTGGGTCATAGGGCTCTGGGCGAGAGGCTCAAGACCTATTTCATCGATCACGGCTTGATGAGGGAAGGTGAACCTCAAAGGATTGTTTCCTTGTTCCAAGACCTGGGTGTGCCTGTAGAACTGATTGACTCTCGAACAGAATTCTTTGGCGCACTTAAGGGTGTGACGGATCCCGAAAAAAAAAGAGAGGCCATCACCCAGGCATTTTACAAGGATGTCTTCAGTCGCCTCGTAAAAGAGAGTGGCGCGACACATCTTCTTCAGGGCACAAATTATACGGACATCGAAGAGACAGTAGCCGGCGTAAAAAGACAGCACAATATTCTTGAACAGCTTGGGATCGATACAGAGGAAGAATACGGATACAAGCTGATGGAGCCCTTGATACAACTGAGAAAAACAGCCGTAAGGGAAGTCGCAAAGGCCTTAGGATTGCCGGAAGAAATACATAATAGGCCCCCCTTTCCAGGTCCTGCCTTAGCAGCCAGGATCATAGGAGAGGTAACGCAAGAAAGAGTGAGCCTTGTAAAGAAAGCAACAAAGGTTATAGAGGAAGAACTGCACAATACGCCGGCATTTCAGTACATGGGTATTCTCCATGAAGATAAGGTCACAGGGGTCAGGAACGGAAAAAGAGATTATGGCTTTCAAATAGAAGTGCGATGTTGGGACAGCCAGGATGCAGTGACAGGATCACCAACACGGCTTCCCTATGAGGTCTTGGAAAAACTGGCAGAAAGAATCACAACAGAAGTGCCAGGCGTTGTGAGCGTGACCTATAACATTACCAAAAAGCCGCCTTCAACCATCGAGGCTGTTTAGTAAAAGGTTTTCGCTGGCTCGGCCACTCAGGATGGTGCCCAATTCTCCCGTTTTCAAGGTGCGGCCGAACAGGCCGCCGATTAAGGCAAGAGGTGTCAGAGAGGACCTTTTGCAAAAGTTTCAGGTTTGTCTCATGTAATCAACTCCGTTTTTCAGGAGCTGGACGCCGGCCGTTAGCTCAGGTTGGATCGATTGACCCTGCCGTTTCATGGCCTCTTTCATACGTGTCCAATCAGGATGGTTTGTCCAGTGGTTAAATGCCTCGGGATGGGGCATCAATCCGAAGACGCGGCCGGTCGAGTCACATATCCCGGCAATGTCATGGACTGAGCCGTTGGGATTGTACGGGAATTGTCCCTGTGCGCCCCTCCCATCAGGAGTAGCATACTGCAAAACCACTTGCCTATTATCGATTAGGCGTGTGATTACTTCAGGGGATGCATAGAATTTCCCCTCACCGTGCCGTATGGGAAGCTCTATCTTGGTCACCCCCTTGGTAAAGACACAAGGTGCATCAGGGTTTCCTAAAAGGGTCACCCAATCATCCCTGAAGTTTCCACAATCGTTAAAGGTAAGCGCAACTTCTCGCCTCTTGTAATCCCCATCAAAGCCGGGAAGAAGCCCCAGGTTAACCAGGGCCTGAAATCCATTACAGATTCCCAGGACCAGTTTTCCCCCTTCTATAAATTCTAGGAGCGCCTCGCCGATGTTCGATCTTAGGCGCACCGCTTCAAGCACGCCGGCCCCGTGATCATCGCCCCAGCTAAATCCCCCATCAAATACAAGGATGTCATAGTCTCTTAGGGAGTGCTCTCCCGAGATAAGGGAATTGATATGAACCCGGGTGGACGCAGCCCCGGCCAGTTCAAAGGCGTAAGCCGTCTCAAAGTCGCAATTCAGGCCGTAACCGGTCAAGACCAGGACATGGACATCCCCCTGGGATTTCGGATTTCGGATTTCGGATTTCGGATTAGCACTGCACATAATATAGACCTTAATTAGGTTGACCGTGCACCTGCATTGCATTCATTCAAGCAGTTTGAACTGAACCCCCGAGCGCATTCCCTATCCGGACTCGTCCCGATCTATTGGGATTCATGGGGACTGCCGGGGACTTCA
>SDBU01008798.1_pt1 | contig 11418 bp, 9 predicted proteins | sample 2277071 | NCBI WGS metagenome assembly SDBU01 (sample SAMN10397929, study PRJNA504765) | marine sediment metagenome | isolation source: marine sediment core GS08_GC12, 126 cmbsf | place: Arctic Ocean: Gakkel Ridge, Loki's castle | collected 2008 | reverse complement strand
TTGATGTAATAACTCATATTCCTTGATTTATAGCTGAAAAGAGGCACCGGGAGAGAAATACCGCTGACATGCACTTCTTTGATTTTAAAACCTGCTTTAGCCACCATTTTTTTAATCGAATATATAGAGAATATCCTTTCCTGGGCGTAGGAGATAATTTCCCCAGTTTGCGGGTTTCTCTTTGTTGTATATGCCAACGGATTTAGCGCATTCGGGTCAACTACTATCAGTTTCCCCCCTTTATCGAGGTGATTGTATGCAAATTGGATGAATCTATCTGCCGGGCTGATATGAGAGATCGATTGTTGCGCCCAGATAACATTAAAGGTATCTAATATGTCGAAAACAGACTGGGCATAAAATTTGACCTCTAGAGGTTTGTTTAATTTACCCTGATAGTCTCTTAACCTCCCCCTGGCAGCAGCCAGGCGTTCCTCATGAAGGTCTACACCGATAACACTTGCTCCCAGAAGACCACACAGGATTGATTCTGACCCGATGCCACAGCCGGCATCAAGGACTTTTGTATTTAAGTCTATTGAATCAACAAGATGCTGTACTCTCCGGGCATATCTATCTCTGAGATGACTGAGACGAAGCTGATTCATGCCCTTTAAATTACTATGGTACGCCCTAAAACTTTCCACCTCCTCCTTGCTCAGGAAATCCTGGCAGGTCTCTATTTCCTGTTTGACAAGACCCATAAAGTAGCTTGCCTTGTCATAAGGGCTTGGTTGGTCATTTAATCTATCTATTTCATTGGACTTCATAGTTACCTCTGGCTTAATCGTGATGATGCCAATCCATGTCTTATCTCTTCCACATACATCATCAGGCCTCTATCAAAATTCACCTTTGGCTTCCAGCCTAACTGTTTCTCCGCCTTGTCTATATTTGCCCAGGTATGGTTAACATCACCCCTTTGTGACTCAACATGAATCACCCTTGATTTACTTGCCGTAATTTTAAGTATTTTCTGAGCTAGCTCATTTATACTTACTTTAGTCCCGCTGCCGATATTATAAATCTCTCCATTCCCCTTGCCTATGGCTAATAGGTTTGCTTTCACAACATCGTCTATATTGGTAAAATCTCTCGTTTTATTTCCATCCCCAAAGATTTCTATAGTTTCATTTTTCAGTGCCTTGCTAGTAAATATTGATATGGCAAGGTCAGGCCGCATTCTAGGACCATAAACAGTAAACAACCTTAGTGAGGTAATATTTAAGCCATAGACTTCTGAGAAAACCCTACAATAATGTTCTGCTGCTAATTTAGAGACTCCGTATGGGGAGACAGGTATCTTGGGGTGAGCTTCATTAAAAGGCAAATATTGAACCCCTCCGTATACCGAGGATGAGGAGGCATTTATGATTTTTTTGACCCCTGAACTAAGACAAGCAGCTTGCAAGACATTCAACAAACCAGTGGCATTAACTTCATTAGACTTAATGGGGTCTTCCACAGAAGCTCTTACCCCAGCTTGAGCAGCATAATGAAAGATATAGTCTACATCTTGACTGATTGTTTCCTGCATCAACTCTCGGTTACGAATATCGCCTTCTATCAGCTTGAATTCCCTAGTATTTAAAAGAGGTTTGATATTCCTTCTTTTCAAGTTCGGACTGTAGTAAGGATCGAAATTATCCAGGCAGATAACTTCGTAGCCTTCTTTCAAAAGTCTTTGGCAAAGATGGCTGCCTATGAATCCGGCGCCACCGGTTACTAGTGCCTTCATCACCAACAAATCCCCTCATACACCCTTGCTTCTTTTGCCTTCGGTACACCCCTGCCATCAATGACAATCTTGTTTTTATAATCCAGATTATTGAACTCCTCCCATTCAGTAATAATGATAACAGCATCACAATCTAAAATCTCTTCTTTACTTACATATGCAATCTGGGAGAATAACTCCCGGAAATTTGCCATGGCTACTGGATCATAAGCTTTCACTATAGCCCCTTCCTCTAGTAGAGATTGAACGATGTTTATGGCTCTGGACTCTCTTATATCATCGGTTCCCGGTTTGAAAGCCAATCCTAAAAGCCCGATACTTGTGCCTTTTAACGAGATGTGCTTTTTAAGCAGTTCTACAGCTCGCAGTGCCTGAATGTTATTCAGCTTCGAGATCTCCTCCAGAATTCTTGGCTTATATCCTATCTGTTTTGATTTTGCTATCAATGCCCTAATATCTTTAGGGAGACAAGACCCCCCATAGCCAAGTCCGGCATCCAAATACTGGTTACCAATTCGGTCGTCAAACCCCATTCCCCTTGCTACCTTACGAGTATCTATGCCAAGCTGCTTGCAGATATTTCCTATTTCATTTATCAAAGACAGTTTAGCTGCTAAAAACACGTTGGAAGCAAGCTTAATCATTTCCGCAGTTCTTAAATCGGTTCGTAGAATAGGAGCATCGAAGCCCTTATAGAGACTGGAGAGAAAGTCGCCAGACCGACTATCATACTCCCCGATAATTATTCGGGCTGGATTCATGAAGTCATAAATTGCCTTTCCCTCTCTCAGGAATTCTGGATTTACACAAATCCCAAAATCATCCCCTGGCTTTCTCCCTGAGCTCTCTAGAATGGGGATAATGAACTCCTCAGTAGTGCCAGGGACGATAGTGCTCTTTACAACAATTACACAATAATTCCCCTTCCCTTCTCTAAGTACGCCTGCAATCTGCCTCGCTGACTCCACCACATGCTTCAGCAATATAGAACCATCTCTATTTGAGGGTGTGCCGGTGCATAAAAAAATTAAATCTGAGTCTATAATCCCTGAATAATCAGGGGTTGCCTCAATATGGACTTGGCTTAGCATCTCGTCAATGCCTTGCTCATGAATAGGACATACTCCGCTATTTATTGCCTCTGTCCTTTTCCTATCAGTATCTATAAAAATAACTTTGTTCCCCAGTTTAGACAGGCACGCCCCTGCTACAAGACCAACATAGCCTGAGCCTATTATGGAAACTCTCACAATGTTATCCTCCTTCTTCTAACAGAATTGCCCTGTCTAGTTGTTCGAATAACCCGATATACTGCTTTACTATCTTCTTGACATCATGCTCCTCTTCAGCATATCTCCTTCCGTTTATCCCCATCTCTGTCCTTAATTTCTCATCTTTAAGCAGTAGTTTTACATCTTTAGTCATCTGTTCAAATGTCCTTGAGTGAAAACCAAGTCTCTTTTCACAAATGACCTCATCAGGGTCGGAGTTGAGGCTCACTACTGGTGTATACCTTGCCCAGGCTTGCAAGAAGGTGTTGGAGAAACCTTCAGAGTCTGATGTGCTTACAAATGTTGATGCTCGGTCAAAATAAGCGTTGACTTGGTGATAGGGAACGAAGCCGACAAATTCAAGATTGGGCAGATGACTTGCCTGTTCTTTAATCTGCTCAAAATATCGGACATCCTCTTTAGGTGCACCTCCGCCAACCATTTGGAAATTTGCCTCAGGAATTTCCCTGGCCAGTTTTAAGAATAGCTCTGGTTGTTTTAGCTCTTTTACTGTAGCCACCCACAATACAATTGGCGGCATAGCCTTAGCCGGTTTATCCATTGGCAAAGCACTGATACTCTTTATTAAGATACTCTTCCTATTAAAGTTAGCTTTGAGTAATCCCTGCTGATATTTATTTTGGGCAATGATACCATTAGCCCTCTTAATAGCGAATTGGCATAAGAATTTCGTTAGCAAGTCTTTACTCGCTAAATCTTCTATTTCTAATTCCACATCAGTGGATACAGAATAGATAAACATCCTCTTTTTCAGAAGGCAGAAAAGGGCTACTAAAGCACTGGAGGGACCTACCATTTTTTGAAGGTATATGCTGGCACTGGCCCGCTTTAGCGACCTCCAGAACAAATATGGGGCGACAATATATGAATACAATATTGAAAGTAGTGTCCTGGGTTTCCCGCCGAGAAGGTCTGAACGCGCCGACTTAATAATCTTAACTCCATCTCGCGCCTCTATAGACTTCTGACCATAGTCAAGAACTATAACTGACACATCAAATCCACTCTGTTGCAGTGCGTGAGCTAAAAGTACCTGCTGGAGCTCTGCCCCGCCAGCAATAGGTATTTTAGCTGGCGCAAGGATGGGATATGAATTAAAAGAGATAAGGCATATTTTAGGCTTAATAATGTTTGACCTCCTGGCTATCCTCAATTATTCAGGACAAGGGCAAATAATCTTAAGAGTATGCTTCCTCACTACAGTTTCTTAACTAATCGACCCACAGGTCAAAAACCTTCTTCCACCTCTCCACCGCTGCCTCATAAGTGTACTCCTTTTCAATAAGGGCGCGGGCTTTTTTAATAATTTCGCCAAGTTTAGGATGCTCCAGTACTCTAATAATATTTTTGGCGATACACTCTGGAGAGTTATTTTCTAGAATGAAGCCGGTTTCTTCATCTTTTATCAAGTCTGGTACCCCGCCTACTGGCGTGGCCAGCACTGGGGTGCCACAAGCCATGGCCTGCCGAAGGATTCCGGGGAGTCCCTCTGAAGCCGAAGGCAAAACAAGTAGCTTTAACTTATTCAAAAAATCTGGAACCTGTTGTGGATGAATCCGCTCCATAATGGTAACCTTATTATAGGAATTGGTACGTTTCAGCTCCTCCTCCACTCTACTATTGGATGAACCGATTTTACCGACCATTAGAAATTCAACATCCCGGTACTCGGCTGTTACCAGAGGGACAGCTTTAGCAAAAGCCATTACCCCCTTCTCCTCGAGAAATTGGCCAATGTAGCCAACAATCTTCCTTCTTTGTTCAAGAGGCTGTTTGATTGTAAAAAGGTCAGTATCTATATAGCAGTAATCGCCGAGGAATATCTTCCTTTCATATTTGCCTAACCCCGAAAATTCGACAACCTTTTCTGACTCTATAACAAGTCTATGCGAGAGGCGAAGCACAATCTCTTCCCAGAGCCATAATGCCCAGTAAAAAACCATCCCTAGACCAAACCATCGCTTGCCATAAGCGAGCCTAAAAGGTTTTGAATACGAACCTTGATGAACAAGTATTACTTTTTTCCTGCATAGCTTTCCGATGAGCGCGGGGATTAAATAAAGCTGTGCTCCAGAATATAGAATTACTAGGTCGTAATTATTGGATATCCGAATTAAACTAGCCGAGCTTCTCAACTGGGCTAGTATATATCTGGAGATTCTCGCCGTAAGAGATTCGGTCACATTCCAGCCTCTTTGATTGCTTATTATGTGAATTTTCTGGGAGCCTGCTTCTGAAAAACCTCCAGTAATTACATATATTTTTTGGCAGATTGGCTCCATGATTTCTAGAAACTGTTTAAGAAATACATCTGAACCAACAATATCAAGGAGTGGTACGCTGATTATACAGATACGAATTCCACCCGATTTTTTTAAATTACCCATCTTTATCGCTCAAGTTATAGCTTCGTCAAATATCCTTTTCAGCTTCTCATTTCTTTTTTTAATAGAAAACTTCCCGGTCTCAATCTCCTGTCTGCCAGCCCTGCCCATCTTCTTCCTTAACTCCTCATTTTCTATCAGAATGCTCGTTTTTTCCGCCAGCTCCTCAACTACTCTGGGGTCAGTGGTTTTGATTGACTTCATAAACTGCGACCCAGGATGATAATCCCAGTTTGGAATAAAGTCTTCTATATAATATGACACCTTCTCCGACTTTCTGATAACAAAACCAGTTTTGCCATTACTTACCATCTCAGAATTAGCCCAGACATCGGTGGTTATTACCGGCAACTCGTAGCTCATGGCATCTAGGGTAGCAGGCCCAGAGGCAGAGTAAGAGGGAAAGAGGAAAATGTTGGCCGACTTGAATTCCGTCTCCAATTGTTCCCAAGGGATTATCCCCTCAATCAATCTTAAATTGCTTAATCCTTTATATTTATCCCTTATCTGTTTAGGAATGTCCGACCTGATAACCAGCTCCAGGTTAGGATACTTCTTACGCAGAAGAACGAAAGCCGCTAGAACTTCTTTGCCCCCTTTATATTCAAACTCACCAGGGATATTGGCTGAGCCAACAAAGAGAAGTTTGATTGTTTCCTTATTACCATAATCTTTAATAAAGTTCTTCTTACGCACCGCTAGTGGCACTGTTTCCACTTTATGCTCAAAGTTTTGGCAATCCATATTAGCTAAAACAGTTTTCTTGCCTGCCTCAAACCAGCAGATGATTTTCTTGCAATATTCTGAGGATAAGACTCTCTCAATAAGCTTTTTATATCTGTTAAAGTGCTTAATACTGTAGCCAGCAAGCTGAGTGACAAACTCCAAATCAACCACCCACGGCTCTTTGCGAAAGACAAGATGACCGGTAGCATAAGTCAAATCGGTGCCCTTGGGGGGCTTTTTGAATCTCTCAAGGTAAGCCTTAGTGAGGTTTACCGGCATTACTGTGCCCAGAATTCTGGGGAGGGCAGAATAAATAAAATCTGTTCTACTAGCGTAGTTTGATACCCTGTCCCAGGTCGTTGGCTCGCTTAGGAAACAGTATCCCGGTGGTGGATACAGTACCAGCTCTCTATAAAGTGAGTGCATCCTGCCGGCTATATCTAGATAAATCTTCCTGTCTTTGGTTGACAACTATGTTTCCCTCCTTATATTTCTTTCTGCGGTTGCCCCTTTACAAATTCCTCACATGCTCTATCACCGTTCCAACAATAGAAATTAAAAGCCAATTTCAGAATAATATAGTTCTCCTACCTGTTTAGATCCAAGGTGTTCTCCTTCACAAATTTAAGGAGTTCCCTCCTATGATATTTGAGCTCTTCGTTGATCGTAGTATTTGAATACTCAAACACAAAATCTTTCTCTTGCTCATCCTTGCCCCACCCTAAAGTGATTCTATATTCGTCCAAATTATTACTAGTGAGCCTCATACCAAACTTGGCTGGATTACTGTGCAACTCGCAACCAGGGTATGGCGACAATGTTGAAACATCAACAGCATCGGGTTCAGTCATCTTTATAAAAGCTATATCGCGACCGCTTACGTCTCCGAAATCCCCTGGTAAACCAATTATAAAGAACAACCGTACCTTTAGGCCGACTCGCTTCGTGTTTTGGATAGCTTGAATTGCTTGTTCCACGGTAGTCCTTTTATTACATAAATCTAGCGCCTCCTGCGATGCTGTCTCAATACCATAGGCAACTTCAACACACCCTGCATTTTTGAGGAGAGTGAGAGTCTCTACATCCGCGTGATCTACCCGTCCATGACAACGCCATTTTATATCCAATAACCTTAATTTTTGACTCAATTCTTTCAAACGCGGCTTATTAATAGTCATCATGTCATCCTGAAACCGGAACTGATATACTGAATATTCCTTCATCACAGACTTTATCTCATCCACAACCCTATCAGCTGAATGAAATCTTACTTCCCTTCCCCAAATTTTGTTATTACAGCAGAAAGCGCAATTATAAGGGCAGCCACGAGAAGTTATAATAGTGGTTGCTGGTTGACCTTGCTCAACTAAGCTAGTGCTTACAATTGAATCATAGGGTAGTAGATGCCTTGCAGGCAAGGGTAAAGAGTCAAGGTTAGGGATTGGCAACGACTTATAACATCTTTTCAGATCATCTTTCTGATAATCTGAAAGTAGCTCTAACATTGCTAACTCACCCTCTCCTTGCACAATTACATCAAATATTCCATCTAGCAAGCTAGTATTAACCACTGTCGGGTGAATGCCTCCCAGCACGACGATACCTTCACGATACTGCTTTATTTTTTGAGCCAATTCTACAGCGCTATTGTATTCTAAGGAGGTTGCTCCTATACCGTATATATCAGCCTGGGGAATCCTTTCTAGCCATCCGCTTTTATCGATGTCTCGTAAATCAACTAGAATTACACGGTAGCCAGCTTCTCCCAAAGCAGCAGCGAGGTATAAAACACCCAATGGCGCGTTGCGCTTCTGAACAAGCAAGAAAGGTATAGGTAATATGATTAATACTATTTCCACTGTACTTCTCCTAGGCAAAGGTTTATTTAGACTAACTAAAATACCACCTTAATCGACATAAACTCCTTGAGATACTCTGCTATTGCTCCCTTCTCCTCGTGACCAATACCGTGATGGTTACCAAAGAGGAAGGAATTACGTGTAATCCACCTAGCTTTTCGTAACTGAAGAGATGGCATGCCTGTTAGCCCTATACCACTCTATCGTTTTCTTAAGTCCTTCCCTAAAATCAGTTTTTGCCTCAAAGCCAAACTTCTTCTTTGCCCTAGAGTTATCAAAAAGCCTTCTGGGCTGTCCATCTGGTTTAGAAGTATCCCACATTATTCTTCCTTTAAACCCAGTTAAATTAACAATTAGCTCCACTAAATCCTTGATAGAAATCTCAAAACCAGAGCCGAGGTTTACCGGCTCAGATTTGTTGTATCTCTCGGTAGCAAGTATAATCCCCTCGGCAGCATCTGCTACATAGAGGAACTCTCTGGTAGGTTTCCCCGTTCCCCAGACTACTATCTCTTCCTTATCCTTTTCAATCGCATCCAGACATTTTTTTATTAAAGCAGGAATGACATGCGAGGACTCAGGGTCAAAATTATCCCCTGGACCATAAAGGTTAACCAGTAGAAGATGAATAGCATTGAAACCATATTGTTGTCGGTAAGCTTGGGCCTGAACCAGAGTCATTTTCTTAGCCAGTCCATAAGGGGCATTAGTCTCTTCAGGGTAACCATCCCATAAATCTTCTTCTCTAAATGGAGTTGGGATAATTTTGGGATAAGCACAAACAGTTCCAATGGCTACAAGTTTCTCCAATCCAAAGAGCCTTCCTTGCTCCATCATCTGTACACCCATCATAATGTTCTCGTAGAAAAAGCTTCCTGGATTTTTCATATTCGCACCAATACCACCCACTCTGGCGGCGAGATGAATAACAACATCAGGCTTAGAGTCCTGGTAAAGCCTCTTTACTGCTTCATTATCAACCAGGTTATAGTCTTTGCTTCTGGGGACAAAGATATTCTGGCATCCTGACTCCCTTAGTCTTTTGGCTACCTGTCTTCCCAGGAAACCAGCGCCACCAGTTACGGTAAGCCTCTTACTAGCTAGCCAGTTTATCATTCACCTCCAAAGCTACTACTGAGTAAGGCTCTATCAACAGCATTTAATCCATACTTAGCCAGAACAGCTTTTCCCTCGCCGGGAGGTTCCAGTCCGACAAGTGCCATATCGGCATCTACCATAATTCTAACCAGCTCTTTAAAACTAACCTTTGGCGACCATCCCAACCTTTCCCTTACCTTTAGCGGGTCGGCAAGTAGTAAGTCAACCTCGGTGGGCCTGAAATACCTCGGGTCAATCTTCACATACTCCTTCCAATCTAAGCCAGCATAACCGAAAGCCTCTTCCACAAACTCTCTCACTGAGTGGCACTGGCCAGTGCCGATTACAAAATCATCCGGCACATCTTGCTGCAGCATTAGCCACATTGCCTCTACATACTCGGGGGCGTATCCCCAGTCTCTTTTAGCCTCAAGATTCCCCAGGTAGAGGCATTGCTGCCTTTTAGCGATAATCTCGGCAATAGCCCTGGTTACTTTCCTGGTTACAAAGGTTTGCCCTCGTCTTGGTGATTCATGGTTAAATAGTATGCCGTTACAAGCGAACAGCCCATAACCCTCACGATAGTTTACTGCCATCCAGTAAGCATAGACCTTAGCTGCGGCATAAGGACTTCTGGGGTGGAAAGGAGTATTCTCATTTTGAGGTGGTGGCGTACTGCCGAACATCTCACTACTAGATGCCTGATAAAATTTTGCTTTTAGTCCACTCCTTCTCAGGGCTTCCAGGATTCTGGCCGTACCCAGACCGGTAATATCCCCGGTATACTCTGGCATATCAAAGCTAACTCGCACATGACTTTGAGCCCCCAGATGATAGATTTCGTCAGGTTTGATGTTATAAATCAGGTTGGTCAACTGGGAACCGTCGGAAAGGTCTCCGTGATAAAGGAGAAGTTTGGCTCCAGGTTGGTGAGGGTCAACAAAAATATGGTCAATCCGAGAGGTATTAAAGGTGCTGGCTCGTCTGATAAGCCCATGGACTTCATATTCTTTGGATAGCAATAACTCTGCCAGGTACGAGCCATCCTGACCGGTGATACCGGTGATAAATGCTTTCTTAGTCATACTACCTCCTCAAAGAGTATATCTTCATCCATACGAATATTTACCTTACTCTCTTCATCCCTTTAGGCCTTTTACAAGCGATAACTAGTGTAGCCGCACCACCAAGAATTGATAAAGTGAGTCGTTTATTTATTTTAAACAAAAGAGCTCCTACTAAATTATAAAGTGATGAAAGAAAAGATATGTGTAATTTAAATCCGTGCAGATAGTCATTCAGAATCTCTGTGTATAGTATAATACCCAGTTCACTCTTGAAAGTTTGTTTTACTTGCTTTAAAGAAAAAGAATGAACGTGCCCATACTGCTTATAAAAATATTGCCTTATGTGCCCATTTAGGATTCGATCCAGAATATTCAAAATAACTGAATTATCTATCGGGATTCTAAAAATGACATAATCTGAGACACGCCTCAGTTCTTTAAGTGCCTTTATGTAATTTGGAACATGTTCTAACACATCTAACATCAGCGTGACATCTGCCTTAACCCCATTCGGAATTTGTTCCACACTTGCCACATAACCTTTGAAGTTGGCATTACCTATATTCTGTCGTTGAATCTCCATCATCTTTGACGAAATATCTAAAGCCAATATATCAATTGAAAAACCCTTTTTACTTAGCTCTTGTTTTAGAATAGACATAACTAGTCCCGAGCCACCCCCCACATCCAAGATACTAATCCTTTTCTTATTTAATATAGTAGATGGCAAATAATTAAAACAACGCAAAACTTCTTTGGCTTTTAATTCCGCATCTTCCGTGTGTAAAGACGGGTTTTTCCTAAAGTATTCATCATTATAAAAGTTACCTGCTTGTACTTGTGGTTTTTCTATCAATTGTTACCCTCCGTTGGTAGCTATTGGGAAGGTATCCTCAGCCATGATTTCAAGCCTTTATGGCATGTCTGCAAAATGTATCTCATACCCCAGACTACAGCAGCCTGAACCCAGACAAGGTTGCGTAGAGTAAATTGCAACGGCAGGACCAAGCTGCATATATCCTTCTTCTTGAATAGCAGCGTAATAGCTTCAGGTATATGCATGAGAGGTAGTAAGACAAGTCCTAATAGTGCCAAAGGAGACACTAATATCCCTAAAGTGGCGCCGGCTAATATCAGCAATGTTAGCGGGACTTGCGTTATCATCCACCAATTAACCATCTGGTCTGTGGGTTTACCAAATTTTCTAGTTTGTTCAAGGCGGTAGTAGGCATACTTATATTGCTGTCGGAGGAA
>SDBU01008797.1_pt1 | contig 11418 bp, 11 predicted proteins | sample 2277071 | NCBI WGS metagenome assembly SDBU01 (sample SAMN10397929, study PRJNA504765) | marine sediment metagenome | isolation source: marine sediment core GS08_GC12, 126 cmbsf | place: Arctic Ocean: Gakkel Ridge, Loki's castle | collected 2008 | reverse complement strand
AAGAAACGCCAGTCCGTCGGGCGGACCCAGGGCGGCACGGTCGTGGCACAGGACATGGGCGTGGATACATACGAAATCGAGCTGACCTTCGAGATGCTGACGGCCGGCGAAAAGAGCGACCTGCAATCATTCTTCCACGCGGACGCGGACGGTGCCATGAACGCCTGGACCTATACCGACGAATTCAGCAATAGCTACACGGCGCGGTTTCTCTCGCCGGAACTCATGTTCGAGCAGACCGCGAAGGACATGTATGACGTCGCGTTGCATCTTGAAGTCAGCACAATGCCCCTCTAGCCCGGCCCTCTAACCGCGGAAAACCGGCGCGGCCGGGTTGCAGCCAAAGCTGAAGTCCGAAGCTCCAATCTTGCAATGAATTGCTGCTCAGCGTCCTCCGTGGTGCAAAACGTTGGTTTGTAGGAGGCAGGTAGGGATGCGCAGTCCATGGCGGCAACGATCCGAGAACTCTCCGCCCAACTTGCTGGGCGCATCAGACACGCCATTCGATCCACTCGAAAACCTGCCACCGGTTTCGTTCGGCTCTCTCGGTCTACAGGAGAGATCATCGAAAGCCTTGCAGGAACAGGCATTTTTCGCGTCACCAATAGGGCGACTGGAATCCCCCCCTCATTCAATAAGAGCCGGTCGACTCTTACCGTGGCGCTCACGAGGACGAGAGGTTTTCTCAGATTCCAACATGGCGGCTTTGTACCGGGGTCAGGACGAGGCGATCGAGTGCCCGCCCTGCTCGAGCCCGGCGAGTACGTGCTTCCCCGCTCGCTCGCACCCGTGGGCCTACTCGTTGAGCAACTCGCCAGGGCCGCCGCTCCAAGCCGTCTGACCCGCCGACTGATGATCGAGACGGCGCTCGGCTTCCGCCGGATGCTCACGCACACGCCGTATTTCGCCAAAGGAATCGACATGGCTCCAACGGCCGGCAGGGGATGGCAGGGCGCGATGCAGAGCGGTCAGAGCATGACGCTGAACGTCAACGCCGCCAAGCCCGATGAGGCCTTCGTTCGAAACGTGTTGGTGCCTGAGTTGGAGCGCTTCTATCGGCACGGCCTCGTTCGGCCGCCCTGGATGAGAAGATGAACAGTATTGTGGCCGGCGAGTTTCTGTATTCCGAACTCCGCAATGGGATGAACCGATGACGCGGACGCTTACCGACAGCACGACGACGCAGAAGAACGCCAACAGTTCCAGCCCGTATTGTCTCGCCAAGGTCGAGTTGGGCGGCGCTGTCGGCACAAAATGGCTTGCGGACCGCGACATCGGAAACGCAGGTGCATCCTCCTACGATAATGCCGAGGGCCGCATTCTGCACTGGGGCGCTCTGCGCTCGCGGCTGTCCGAGGACGCGCGGTACAACCCTGTCGGCGGCACGACGATAGTCCTCTCCGACCACGACGCAGCGTGGCACGGCTATTACGACAGCCTGGAATTCCAGCGAAAGACGGTGACGATCTACCAGCATTTCGTCGGGCTGGCAGAGGCCGACCTGACGGTCATCTTCAAGGGCATCATCACCGATGCGCCCCAGTGGTCGGATGATGGTCGCCGAATGACGCTCCGGCTGACCGACTACTCCACAAAGTACCGCAAGACCGTCGGCACCATCTGCGACAGGGCGAATTTCAGCAACGTGTCGGACGAGGATGAGGACTCCGTGCTCCCGATAGTGTTCGGCAGCCAGAAGCGGTCCAAGTGCGTAGCCGTTGACATCGGCCCGATATGCAGGCTTGTGAAGCGCTGCGGGTGGGCGGACACGAAGCTGTACGTTGACAATGCCGAGGATTTCCCACAGAACACGGCGATCACAATCCGCATTCACAACGAGATCATCGAAGGCAGCTTCGCCGGCAATACGTTTACAGCCACCAGCCGGACGGCTGATCTTGTGACGGACTACGTGACTGACGCCGCGGTGGACGAGCAGAGTTTCGACGATCTGGCGCTGTCCAATGTGGACGGATACTACGTCGGATATTTCGTGAAAGTCGTGCCGGATGCGCTCAATAAATATCGGCGGATCATGGCCTACGATGCAACGCTCCGCCGCGTATTCTACTCGAAACCCCCATTCATCAAAGACGGGGCTTATTGGACGATCCCCGCCGGCACTACCTTTTCAATCACCTCGCGCGGCTACAACCTTGGGTGGGCTCATGATGCCGGGTCGGAAGTCTACCTCCAGCAAAGCGAATACGTGTATATCGTTGCGGATCATCCGTGCAAGGAAGTCAAACTTGTGGAGGGTTATGGCAGGGCGCGGAACGTCTCCGGCGACGACGACTACATGATCTCCAGCGACTACGAGGGCTACATTCGGCTCGACCCTGATCTTTACACCGTCAACACAAATGACAATAGGTATGCGAGCACCTTGGGGCACAACGTCACGACGCTCACCTTCCCTCGGCTGCCGAAGGAGATATGGCCGCTCCTCACGACGAATGCGCTATGGGCGGACGTTGACGGGGCGGAGACGACCGGCGACGGCAGCGGGACGCTGATCGAGAATCCGGCCGACGTGATCAAGGAGCTTCTTACCCGCGCTCAGTGGGGCAACGTCGCCGGCGCCGACTACAGTTCTGCATCATTCACAGCTGCGCAATCGGTGCTGTCCTATCTCAAGATGGCGTTCACCATAGACAAACAATGGGACCTGCTCGATCTGCTCGCCGACTTGGCCTGGCAGGCCCGGAGCGCACTCAACTGGAATGACGGCGTCGCTCAGCTTGACACCCTGTCGAACGAAGCTCCCGGTGGCGACGCGACCCTGACCTCGAACAGCTTCGAGCTCGCGAGCATCCGCAAGACCTACACGAACCTCGAAGATGTTGCCAGCGAGATTAGTGCAACGTTCTTTGACAAGGGCGAACGCAAGCGCGTCGTGGTAAAGGACTCCTCGGTTGAGTCGGCCATCGGGCGCCGCGTTCTTGAGCGGGAGTTCTGGGCCTACCGCGATCGGAACGACGTGATCAACGTCGCTACGTGGTGGCTCATCCGGCTGAAGTATATCTACGAAATTGTCCGCCTGCGGACCTGGCTCAAGACCCTGGAACTCCAGCGCAACGACAGCGTGACCATTGACTACACCACTCTCTTCACGGCGAGCCAGACGGCCACGGTCATCGAGATTGACCACCGGATCGGCGGCGGCGAGTCCCGCCAACCGCACACCATTGACCTTGCTCTTCGCCTGCCGAGGTACGCAGGCTGTTCCAATTCCTGCGAGGTTGGCTGCGAGACGGGTGGATGCGAGACGGGATGTGAGTTCGCCTGTGAGGCGGGGACCGAAGCCTGCTGGCAATGCGAGACGAGTTGCGAGGATCAATGCCAGATCAGCGGGTGTACGACCACGACCGAGGATTACTGCGGAAGCAGCGATACCGGCTGCGGCTACGCCTGTCAGACCGGGGAGACCTGCGCGGAAACCAGCGGACCTTGCGGCTCCTGTGAGACGGACTGCACAACCTCCTGCCAGCTTGACGTGTGCGAATCCGGCTGTGAGACAGCCTGTGAGACGGGGTGTGAGGTCACCTGCGAAACGGGCTGTGAGACCAGTTGCGAAACAGGCTGCGAAACGTCATGTGAAACGGGATGCGAGACGAGCTGCGAGACAGGATGCGAGGTAGAGTGCCAGACCACATGCGAAACCGGCTGTGAGATATCTTGTGAGACGGGGACTGAGTGTACCTGGAGCGACACCTTCAACAGAGATGATGGAGACGTTGGAAACGACTGGTGGGGCTCGCTCTCCAGCTTTCAGATATCCGCGAATCAACTGCGCGCGGTCAGCGGCGGCATAGGCATCAACCACGCCCTTGGGGGCGAACACTGCGACGACCACTATGCATCGATTACGTGTACGGCACAAGGCACGTCCGGCGGATGTGGGGTAAAAGTGCGGGTTCAGGCCGGCGCCGGTTCGACGTTCTACCGCGGTCGAACCACCACGGTCAACCGCGCCATTGAGAAGTTCATCAGCGGTTCTCCGACTACTCTCGCGACTGATGAAGAAGCCACAACCCGAACCGGCTGGCATAAGACGTGGGTTTCCGGCAGCAACATCTACTATAGACATCCTGATTCAGATCCCACTCTCAGCACATCGGACTCTGACATTGGCTTTGGCTATAACATCGGAGTGATCTGCGCGACCGATTACTACTTCGATAACCTAAGTTCAGGAGTAGTGTAATGGCTCAGGCCGTATCGGAGCTGGTGACGTTGTGGGTGCCCATAGTTGGCGACGGCATAGAGGGCGACCCATATCGTCCCGACTTGCCCAAGGGCATGGCATATCAGGCCGAAATCCCCTCTGAACTTGACCCGGCGTTGCCGGTCAGGGATGCCGTTTTTTCCAACCAGCCGCATCGCGGCAGCCCGGCGGTGACGCATTGCCGCGTGAAGGTCAAAGCAGAGGATACCTCGAAGATCACGAACGCCGTTGCGGAGCAAGATGTCTCCGAGCAGGACCGGCTTCTCATCAACGTCTGCGCGGTCATTCGGCTGCCGAGATCCGTCGTGAATGAAGCGGCGGTGGAGACGATCTTCAACGAACTCGGAAGCTTGTCCGCCGCGGCGGATGAGCGCAAGGAAATGGCCGTCCGGCTTCTCGAACATTCGGGATATCGAGGTCTCAGCGCTGCGAAGCGGCTGGAAATCGCCGAACAATTGGGCGTCGCGGATCTCGAGGTTGAGCTCAAATGAAGTACAGGGACCACCTGAAATCAAGAATTGAAGAGGAGCGCCGGGCCGCCCGCCACGGCGGGTGGCCGTCCGATGATCCGGTCCGCCTAGGCGGACACACGAACTGCCCGGATGATCCGGCTCTTCTGTTTCCCTGCGCGAAATACAAGATCGTCGTGTCCGCTGACATTTGCCGTCAATGCAAGTCGGACCCTCTCTTCAAGCAATCGCTCTTCTCATCCTACGTGCGGAACCGGGCGGCGCGAGGACTGCGCTGCAAGTATAGATCGGTCCTGCGTAATTCGCGGGACGTGCTGTGCTGCGGCGGGACGAAGAAGGCGATCATCGGAATCTACGACTGCAATCTAAACGGCGATCGGCGTCCGCCGCGGCGGACCGATCCGGATTGCTGGCTGTGCGAGAAGTACGAAGCGGTCGTGCTACGTGGCGAGGAGCCACTTCGCAGAATAGCAAAGGAGGCATGATGGCTTGTCCTGAGCGCGGTCGAAGGGAACCGCGCATTCTCAACGTCAAGCTCGACATGCCGCGCAGGGTGAAGGCATGCGAGCCGGAGGTCAAGGTGTTCGAGTGGGCCGAAGGCACATCCGTTGCCTTTGACCCGAACACGCTTTGCGCGGTCCAGATTGACTCAACAATAGCGGAGCGCATCCGAGCCGAAACCCGATGCTACTCTGCGAAGCAGCGCTTCGCTGCGAAGCACGAGACACCGAACACCGAGCACCGCTTCTCCGGCCTGCTCTATTCACGCGTCGCGCCCGATTTTCCCACGTTCAAGACTGCTCCCGTCCGCAAGATCGTCCTGAATGTCACGCACAACTGCAACCTCGCCTGCAAGTACTGCTTCGCAGCGAAATATGACGCAGGGGCGCACGGCTGTGCGCCCACACAGATGTCCTTGGAGACGGCGCTGAAAGCCCTGGCGCTCTTTGAACCGAAGCACAACATCAACGTCGCCTTCTTCGGCGGGGAGCCGCTGCTTGCCTGGGATGTGGTAACCGCTGTGGCTGAGCAGGTCCACCTTATGGCGCGTGAGCGCGCGGTCGGTTTCAGCTTGCACGTCACCACGAACGGCACGCTCATCGACGAATTCAAGGCGGCGGCGCTCAAGCGATACGGCTTCTCGGTGCTCGTGTCACTGGATGGCCCGGAGGATATTCACAATGCGGCGCGCCCGGCAAAAGACGGCAACAGCTTCCAGCGGACCATGAATGCTCTCGCCGTCCTTCACAACGCCGGCCTGAACAACCGCGTCATGGCGCGGGCCACCTTCTCCGACACGGACGCTCGGCTCATCGAACGCCTAGACTTCTTCGAGGCGCTCCACGGGCACGGCCTCATCAACGGCGTCAGCATCGAACCTGCGATCTTATCCGAGGGCTGCAGTGCCACGCCGAAGGCCAAACCCGACCGCGACAAGCTCAGCGCCGAATGGCACGCGGCGGCTGAATGGTTTGCAGCTCGCGCAAAGACGGGGAAGCCATTCCCGTTTTTCTACTTCCGCAAGCTCCTCGCCCGGCTTCTCAACTCCGAATACCACGGCACCGAATGCGGCGCAGGTCGCGGATACCTGACCGTGGCACCTGACGGCAGCCTGCACGCCTGCCACAGAGAATCCGGCACAAAGATCGGCGACATCGATACCGGCTTCGACCAAGAGGCGCGCATGCCGTGGTGGCACAACCGCGTTGACCAACATGCCGAGTGCATGAAACTCTGCTCCCGTAGCTCCAGCGAACGAGGCCCAGGCCTCCGTAGCTTCAGCGAAGGAGGCTGCTGGGCGCGCTATCTCTGCGGCGGCGGCTGCCCGCAGAATCGCGTCGAGATCGGCGGCTCGGTGGACGCACAGATGCCCTACGTCTGCGCGGCCAAGAAGGCGATGATGCGCGAGGTTTTCTGGATCGCCGCGCAGTTGACGCGCGAGGAGGCCATGAAGGCGGCGGGAATTGACAGAGCAAAATAACGAATGCCCCCAGCCGGTTCGAGTCTCATGCGAACGCCGGCTGACGCGGATCGAGACCAAGGTCGATCAGCATGGCGGCCTGCTCGCCTGTATCCTGGAGAAGATCGACAACTTGCGCCAGAGCAACGGCTGTCAGACAAGAGACATCGCCGTGCTCAAGACCAAGGCCGTGATGTACGGTGCGATTGGGGCGTGCATTGTTTCTCCATTTGCCGTCGGCGCGGCGCTGCTGCTGTTCAAGAAAGTGCTGGATGCATGAACATCCGCGTTCTACGAGAGGCGGGCGGGGTCGGCGACGTGCTGCGCATTCTCCCGGCCATTCGCGGGCTGAGGGAGACGTATCCCGACGCTCGCATTGACGTATTTGTGCCCGAGCACTACGCCTGTTTTGTTGAGCGCGAAGGCAGCGCCGACAGGATTGTATTCACCCCTGACGTCAACAGGCGCAGGCCCAGGCTTGCTGAGCCGGATGAGAAGAAGTGGCCGTACCTGAACACCGGCACGAAGTACGACGTGAACGTTGATCTGTTCTGTCCGGCGTTTCGTCATGAGGCGGATTACGGCAGGAGGCGTGCCGTCTGGAATGACCGGATCGAGTTGTTCTGCAAGGCTGCGGGTGCGTGGCCGGAATCGCTCACGCCGAAGCTGCCGATCACGGTTCAGGAGTGCAACGCCGCGAGGACGTTTCTCCGCGAGCACGGCGTCTCGGAAAAGAAAGGCTGGATTGCCCTGCAACCTTTCTCCACCGATCCGGCCCGCGATTGGCCGCCTGACAAGTGGCGTCAGCTCGCCGATGCCCTGGCTCTCGAGGGCTATGGGGTGTTCGCGCTGGACGCCTATCCGGCCCGCACGCGGGACTTCCCCGTGCCACAACTCACGCGACTGCCGCTCATGCTCCTGGCCGCCGTGTTGAAGGTCTGCCGACTGCTCGTTGCGCCGGACAGCGGTTTGGCGCATCTCATGGCTGCCGTGGACGGGCGCGCGCTTGGGCTCTGCGCCTCGCAGTCAGGGGCCGTGCTCTACCGTCATTATCCGAGACATCGTTACATACACCCGCCGGCTGACAAGGCCCCGGAGTTCTGCAACTGGCCGTGCTACTGGGCGCGGCAGCGACAGTGCCAGCGGCAGGTTCTGAAGGATGCCGGGCAGACGTGCCCATTTCTGGCCGAACTCGAAGTCAACGAGGTCTTCAACGCGGCTACCGACACATTCAAGAATGGCAACGGACGGACGGCCGGCGCGCTCACAATGCCTCCGGTGGGCTTCGAGGCCGTCCGCTCCGTCGCCTCTGACTTACCGGATAGATCGCGTGTCCTGGACGTGGCCGGGGCATTCGCCTCAGCGACCCGATTATATCAAGCCCGGCACAACCTGCGCACCGAAGCCTGTCACGGCCTGCCGATTCCCGCATTCGACAGGACCGAACAAGTAGCCGTCTGCCTGGCTCTGCCGACCGGGGACACGGCTCGCGCCTGGCTGTGGGAGATCTTCCGCGTCCTGAAGGTCGGCGGACGCTTCTACGGCCCTCCAGACTTGAATAGCATTGCGGGGGACATGGGCTTCGCTCTCGTTTCTCGGCACACGGGATGGTCCGTCTGGCAGAAGCCCGGCACATGGCCGAGATGTTTCTTGAATTGTTGAGCGTTGTATAAGAAATGGAAAGGCTTTCTCACCACGAAGGGCACCAAGAACACCAAGAACAGACGAGAATGCCAAGCCCTTCCATCTCCGTCCTTCGTGTCCTTCGTGAACTTCGTGGTTATCATTACTCATACAAAGATGAATAGGAGGCAGGGAAAGGAGACCATCATGGATGGTCTGCACAGTCTGTTGAAGGCGATTGACCACAATCGCTGGCTTGTCGTCGGACTCGTCCTGGCCGCCGCATTGTCCGGTTGGCTCATCGGCTGTGCGCCAACGACAGCGAGCGTCCTGGACCCTGGCCGAGAGGTCACTGCGGTCGGGCTTGAACGCGAAGCGGTCCAGGTCCAGGCCGAGGTCGAGGCAAAGTTGCAGCAGCTCGATCTCGCGCGGGCCGACTTGCAGCGACAGGCGGAATTGCGGGCGAAATTCATGGAGATTGCGGGCAGCCTCGGCACGGCCATGGCGGCCGGCCAGGTCACGCCGGCGGCGGGCGTGGCCGCCGTCATACAGATTCTCACCCTCGCAGCCGCAGGCGGAGCCATCGCCGACAACCGCCGCAAGGACAAAGTCATCGGCAGGAAGCCGAGCAAGACAGGGTAAGCCGAGCGGCGAGGGGCGGACTACAGCATCCGGCCCAACCCGCGAAATCCCCGCCTATGGCCCGCTCGGCTGTAGCTTCCCTGTTCGTATGCGGACGCACGGAGAACACCCACATCGACGAGCGTCTCCCACAGACCCTACGATCCCTGCAGACACATCTGGCCTGCGACCCGATCGTGCCTTGCGCCGCCACAGCCGCAGCGATAGAATAGCCCTCACCCCTTAGGAAATCGTCCCATTTGGATACTGGCCCGCAGGAGAACGTGAGCCCGTTCGGAGCGCGACCAGCACATGGCTCAGTTTCTGGATAAACCAATCGAGCACGTAGACGTCTCCAAGAGTTCAGACGTCCGCGGGCTGACGACGGCATTCTCCTCCGCATCGTTCCAGGCGCGGAGTCTGGGTCGGTGTGTCGATGTCTACCGGCAGATGCTGGCGGACGATGAGGCCGTCATATTCCTCGGTCTTGCCGGGGCCCTGGTGCCGGCGGGCATGCGAAAGATCATCGCGGATCTGATAAGAAACCACCTGGTGGACGTCGTGGTCAGCACGGGGGCCAATCTCTACCACGACTTTTTCGAGGGCCTGGGATTCCATCACTATCTGGGCGATGCCAACGCGGACGACCGTCGTCTTCGTCACGCGGAGGTGGATCGAATATACGACACGTACGCGAGCAATCTGGAATTCGCCGAGACCGAGGCAAGGATAGTGGCATTCGCGTCCCGGATTGAGCAGCGAGTCTACTCGAGCAGAGAATTCATCGAACTGTTGGCCGGTCAGATTGACGACAGCGCATCCATTCTGCGCAGCGCACTGGACGAGGGCGTTCCCATCTTCTGTCCGGCGTTGAACGACTCAGCGATTGGCATAGCGCTTACCATGCACTACGTACAGTCCAAGAGTAGCCCACGCTTGATCATAGACCCGATCCGAGACAACTTTGAAATACTGCAGATCAAGCGCGACGCGTCCGTAACGGGTGCGCTCTATCTTGGCGGCGGCGTGCCGAAGAATTACATCCAGCAACTCACGCCCATGCTGGATGCCTTCGAGATACGAGGCGAGGGGCACAAGTACTACGTCCAACTGACCACGGACGACCCCAAGTACGGCGGTCTCAGCGGCTGCACTGCCTCTGAAGCCGAATCCTGGGGCAAGGTTGCCGGCGGCGCTCTTGCCGCCACGGCCTATGTTGACGCGACCATCGGGCTGCCTCTGCTCGCGGGTTCAGTGCTCAGCGATGGTGCTGAGCGGCCGCGGAGAAAGAAGAGAGTTCTTCGTTGGAACGAAGACCGTCTCGTGGAGTTGAGGATTGAGTAAGGGCACGCACATCATTCTCGACTGTTATGATGTCCCGGCTGAGGTCTGCCTGGACGACAAGCGCCTACTCCAGGTCGCTACTGATGCAGCGGCGGCCGGCGGCGCAACAGTCATCAATACCATGCGGTATCGCTTCGGCCATAACTCCCCGGCCGGATGCGCGGTCATTGTCATGCTGGACGAAAGCCATATATCAATCCACACGTACGCAGATGATGGAAAGATGGCTATTGATGTTTTTGCGTGTGGTCGGACAGATGCTCGAGTGATCGCCGAGGAGTTGAAGAAGAAGCTCGGCCTGACCAATTGTATAGACAAGGTTCTCGAAAGGTTCTGATCATGTTGGAGCCCAGCGAACTGTTTCCAGAAGTTCCTAACCTCTATGAATTCCTGAGCGTTCATGCTGACATGATATTCGACCAAGAGCGGGTGTCGTGTTATAAGAACGCCATTGATTCCGTAGTTAAGCCAGGAGATGTCGTAGCTGACATTGGGACTGGCACTGGACTGCTTGCTTTCCTCAGTCTACGCGCAGGCGCAAGACATATACATGCCATCGAAAAGTCTCCAGCGATCAAATGGGCGAAACGCCTGGCGGAGAAACATGGATTCGCGGATGACATCTCTTTCTATCAAGCTGACTCGCGCGAAGTTGAATTGCCCGAGAAAGTAGATGTCGTCATCAGCGAGTTAATTGGCCACATTGCATTTGAGGAAGGGATGGCTGAATCTCTTTTTGATGCTAGATCACGTTTTCTTCACGAAGATGGCGTGATTATTCCTCAAAAAGTGAGCCTTGTGGCAGTACCGGTCTGCGAGAAGGAACTATATGAACGTTCTATTGCCTGCTGGCGACCTGCTTGGGGAATAGATTATTCGTTGCTAAAGGAGGATGCCGTAACGTCTTGTTATCTAACCGAGATATCGAATGATCTGTTTATGTCCACTCCAGCAACGATTCTCACAACAGATATTGTTGCAGACCAAGCTACAACAGAATTATCCGACACACATACTTTCAGAATTTGCCGACCGGGCGAAGTGAATGGAATTGCACTTTGGTTTGACGCAGAGCTAGTGTAGTGTCCCATAATTGGGATTGATTATATGTCTCGTATCTGTTACGCTCTTGATGGAGCGATTGCGGGGGAAGAACAGATGCGAGTGGCGCG
>SDBU01008796.1_pt1 | contig 11418 bp, 7 predicted proteins | sample 2277071 | NCBI WGS metagenome assembly SDBU01 (sample SAMN10397929, study PRJNA504765) | marine sediment metagenome | isolation source: marine sediment core GS08_GC12, 126 cmbsf | place: Arctic Ocean: Gakkel Ridge, Loki's castle | collected 2008 | reverse complement strand
TCCCTCAGGTATATCAGATCCGACCGCAACCAACTTCAGCGGTACTTTGTTCCCTTCTTCCAATGAAAATGTCCATTGAGCAGACCTGTCCACCAGCCATGGTATGGATGAGAGCCAATACCGATTCGGGTCAAACCAGATGAGTGTAGCAAGGTATTCGCTTGCCTTCTGCTGAAAACGCTTTAAAAACTCATCTATTAACCATTTTACTATGGCTGAAACAGGCATGGCTTTTCCTTAAAGCTATTACCAATCATATAAGAGCATCCAATGTGAAAACGCCTATTTATTTTGGCGCTATTTCCACTTCACCGACAATTTTTTTAACAGGAAACATCCCCAGGCGTTCCCATGGGGCGATATTTCTTTTTACGCCATCGTTTATATCCGGTCGCCAGCCCTGGGGTTGCTCCTCAGAGCTTTTCCAGCGTACAAATATACGTGATTCAGGGTCCTTCCCCTCCTGAATCCGCTGTAATCTCTCCCTGAAATCCTCCAGCTCAACTAGTTTTCGATCTAATTCAGCTATACGATCGAAGGTCTTAGGATCATCTCCTTTGCCGCGTAGAGATTCCAATTCTGACCGTGTCTGGGACATGAGTTTTTCAAGGTATTTGTTTTTCAGGAGCAACAGCTTCCCATATCCTTTATCACCATCCACAAAACGGTGATAGTGAACCATCACCGAGAAAGCGGGTTTTTGCTTTTTCTTGTCTCCCTTCTTTTTACCCTTTCCGCTTGGTCCTGCCTCATGGTTAACCACAGAAGGGTCACTAACAATATGCCAGGCAATAGGCCGATTTCTGAACTGCTTCGCATGCCGAGCGAAAAAATCTTCCTCCAGCCACCGTTCAAGGGGTTTCCCTACAATATTGGCAAATTCAGACTCTATGGATGCCTCTTTTTCTTCTCCAAAATCCGCACCAAACCGTTTTCTTATCCGATCCAGCAGCGTTGCTTCCCCCAGTCCACCAGTAAGAGGAATAATACCGTCATTATCAGCCCATTCGGGTAAGGGTTCACCGGATTCTACCTGTCTGGGCCACTGGTAACCTAACATTCTGAGAAGCGTGACGCTTACATAGTCTTCAGCATATCGCTTCAATTCAGAGGGGCAAGTCAATCCCTCTTTATCGCGCATTTCTCTAAGGAGCCAGTAAATGGAAATGGGGTTGATCTTAAGTTTCTGGGAAAGCTCTTCAATGAATGTCTCCGTCGGGATGGGAATATGGGCGCCAAGTACAATGGTTTTACTTTCTTCGTTATTTTTATCTTCTGTTGCGCTATTTTCTTGTTCTTCCTCTACTTTCGCTCCGTGGCCAGCAATATAAAATGCTCGCAGGCGACTCTTAAATACGTCTAGTTCATCGCTCCCAGGAAAAATACGATCGTGGGTAGCGAGCTCCGCTACCGACCCTTCTGAAACAGGTGGTAGTGTAGGTAGAAGTTGGGGGAAGGCATCGTAGCCAGAAAGAAGAGGGTGCCAGCCCACAGGAGTGCCAACATCATCGAGTATCCTTTCCCGTTCGGCTCTATTCAATCCAAAAAGATCAAAAGACCATTGTTCGAGCCTACCCTCTAGCCAATGCAGAACACAACAGAGCATATTATGGTATTCTATTTGGTCCTGGCAAGTACTCAGAAAACAGTTTTCTTTTGACTTCGGAATTTGGCAAGGAATAAAACATCGTTCTAAAGGAGCTAAACGTATCAAGGCAGCCTTCATTACAACACAACACCTTGAAATTTCTGCCAAACTAGAATTGATAGAAATCCCTTTCCGTGGCATAGGTATCTCACTTATATGCCCTTCACCAAATTCCATTGAGGGACTTAATAGACGAAGCAAATAACTTACAGGACGAGTGTTGAGCAATCCTAATAGTTCGTATTGAACATTTTCATCTAAGAACAGCGCCGGGCCTTTGGCATCGAATAACCATCTTTTTGGTGACCTTCGCACGCCTAAAGACCTCGAAGCAACTTTCGTATAAGTCCAAGCCGGCTTGAAGTAGCAATCTTCGTTTCGTATAGCTGAAGATGGATATGCTTTAATTCTTCTTCCATCGTCCTCCCAATCAACACAATAGAAGTCTAAGCCATCCCACTTGGAATAACCACCACCCTTAGAATATGGGAACCACCGCAATTTATTATTACCAACTTCCCAATGAAACCTCAAAAATCTTTCATTATCTGAAGTGGACATTCCCTGTTTCGCTTTTACTAGGGTTTCAAATCGTTTATCGTTCGAGAGAAGCTCAAGTATTGTCTCTGGTACCCAATACACAAAACGAAATAGAGGCACGCACCACAGCATTTTTTGCTTAATTTGCGACTTAACCAAATGCTGTCTTTGCTTGTTTTTCAGAACATGAGCTTTCGCCATAGGGCTTTGAATAGCAACAAGTCTGAAAGCGCATAACCTATGACTATTGTGTAAACTCAAATTTATGTTCTTAATTGTGAAGAGAACCGCGTTTACCACCTCCCCACTGATTTCAGAAAAAGCATGCGGTCCCAGATGTGCAAGTGTTTGTATGCAAGTCTCTTTCAGGATTTCCTCTCTCATCTTCGCGAATGACAGGAGAAACATCCAGCTTTGCTGGGTAACCATTCCAACATACCCATTTTCTTTTGACATCTCCCTGCACCGAAGAATAAAGGCAGCGTATAAATCCCTTTTCCCTGATGGATATGCGCTTGCCACAAACTTCTTAAGACTATCTCCCATATTCTTGCTACCCATATAGGGAGGATTTGTATAAACCACATCATACCGCTGCATATTTAACCTGACAAAATCAAAACCCCGTTCTGCATCGGCAGCCATTATGGCTTCTTCAGCCAATCCGTCCTGCCTTGCCTTGAAATAAAATTTATCGAGTTCTTTCTGAATGACTGACCCGAGCCGATCAAAGAAGGTTTCGTCCGTAACTGCTGTCTCAAAGGGTAGTCTTTCTTGCCTGGGCTTGGTCATTTCAGGAAAAAGATATTCTTGCTCCATACCAGCCTTAGCCTGGGCTATCCATTGCTTCTTTTCCTCTTGAATAATCTTTTGCATCTCATCTTCGATGCGAAGAAGTGATCCAAATTCATCCAGGTTTTTTAGCTGGATACCCAAGTTAGCCAGAACCCTGGCTACACTATGCTTTCCTTTTTTTTCCAAGTTCTGGATGAATTGATACCATGCCTCAGATTCAAATGGGGCACTGTTGGCCACCACTAAATTTAGATGGTTGATAGGCCCCTCATACCCCGACTCGCGGGCTTTCATCACCAGGACCAAAGAGGCGAGCTGAATGGAGCGGGCATCTATGTCAATTCCGAACAGGTTATGTTCCAATATGGCAGCGGGAATATCCTTTTTGTCTTCGACTGAAGGAGTCTCCGGCCATCCGGGTTTACCAGCATTCTCTATTTCCTCCTCATACATATCCAATAGCAGATCAAAGGAAACTAAATGGAAATGGCCGCTTCCAACGGCAGGGTCTATCAGCTTGATCTCTATCGCTTTTTTAAGTTCCCTTTCAACAGGCGGGTTTTCTTCAGGAGGTTTTACGTAATAAGCCCATTTTGCGGATAACTTAGAGTCAGGGTGCATCTCCATCCATAAACGGCCAAGGCTATTCTGGACCAAATATTCCACCATGTAGTGCTCAGTGTAGATCTGTGTCGCAGCGATTATATCATCTTTTTCTATCTTCTTTTTCTTCTTGGAAGCGGCTTCAAATACCAGGTTTTTTTCTATGGTCTGGAAATACTGATAGACCCATCCGAGAAAGTCCGGTGATATAAAAGGGCTGGGGGTTGCAACCTTATCCAATTTTTGAATTTTTTGAAGGAGAGTATTTAAGGCCTGGCCCGATGGCCAGATGAGGCCATAATCATGTTCGGGGTCAAATAAGACCTTGATTTCTTGAGTAAGCTGGCGACAGGCGTCAGCGATGGCTTCGCACTGAAGATCGTATAGCTTAGCAGTCTGCCACTTTGCAGGATCTTCCCCTTTAATTCGCCATGCCCTTCGAGGCAGTCCACCATAATCATCCGAAGGCGTAACCACAAAATCAAGCTCACCACGATCATCCTTGAGCAATCCCCTGGCCTCCATACACCTCAGGCCCAAGAGACGGTTTATCCAGGTATAGCTTGTTTGGCGAACAAAGGCCCGCATGCCTCGTTTCAAAGCAGCCTTATCAGAAAGTTCACCAAATATAGCTACCTCACGCTTTATGGCTGCAGAGATGCGTTCTCGTTTCTTCTTTTCTTCATCAGTCAGATATTCTGGAGCGTTTTCGCTTTTGAGCGACTCAGGCTTGTTTACCAAAATGCCATATCGTGCGATCTGTCTTGCAACGTCACCGCCGGGTGGAATAGGTTCACCAGTATCAGGATCAAACTCGCCTTCTAATAATCCCCTTAAAGCGAGGACCGTTGATTTGACCTCTTTCTTGGTTTCCGAACTAAGACCGTAGCTGCTCATGCATTTTCCTTTAGGACACAGATTTGCGCAGATGCACACAGATCAAAAAAATAAAATCTGTGTTTATCTGTGTCCTATTATTTCCTGAAGTTATCAAAAACCTTTCGTTTAATTTCCGGCTTTGGACCGAAATTTAACAAAAGCCCTACCTCAATATCTGTAGCTTTCAGATAGTTCAACAACTGTGCTTCATTTTCCGACGTCAGATGCCTGGATGCCTTTATCTCCACTATCACTTTACCATCGACCAGTATATCGGCAAAGTATTCACCGATGACCTCACCTGCATAAAATACATTTATTGGAAATTGTGAAACAGCAGGGATACTCTCAACCCCGAATTCAATCATCATGGCATTCTCATAAACCTTCTCCAAGAATCCATAACCAAGCTGGTTATAAACTTTGTAGAAAATCTTTATTATCTGCTCAGTTAATTCTTTGTGTTTAGCGTTTTGATAATCTGTGTTCATCTGTGTAAATCTGTGTCCCATTCTATTGGATAATGACCTCCTCCACGCCTTCTTCAAATTGCTCTTCCAACTCATCTCTGAATCTATCAGCGATTTCCATTGCTTCATCTTTTCGGATGACCATGCCCTTTGTGATAGTTTTTGGCCGCCACGTGCGCATCCTTGACTCTCTCCCCTCTTCTTCTGGTTTTTTGCCCAATCCTTGAATATCTGAAAGAATATCGGCTAATAGCCCTGGAACGGTCCCAACACGACCTGCCAGGGCATCGAGGGAGGTGGCTTGATCCGCATCCAGCAACTCTTTAAGAGTACCAACAGGATATTGCGAGATTCCAGCCCTCACAAGCCCCTGACTGCCAAACCATTTTGATAAGATGACCTCCTGTTTGTCAGACGGCAGAGACGTAAATTCAGACCGTGTTTTGACGCTTTGTTCAAGTGTTTGCACCTCTTTTTCAAATGCCTCTCTATACTCCTCATAGGCTGAACGGTAAGCGTTTTCCACCACTGCACGATAGTTCTGAAACTCGGCCCATTTGGATACCACCTCACGGTTTTCGATGAGGTGTTTTAGCTGGTTGATCGCTTCCAGGATTGAGCCGTCCTTATTCTTCTGCTTCAGTACCTGGGAGGCCTCGACTCTTTTAATAAGAGGTAATGCGTTTTGAAGGGCAAGTTTATTGCTCTCAACAAAATCCTTCACCTGGATTACTTGCTCATGAAGTTCCTTCAGGTCGTCCTGATTATCCAGCATCCATTTAACCAGCTCTTGGGGTTTGTTTTTGGCTTTTGAAGCTTCAAGCAATGTGGATTTTTCCTGGATCGGATTTGGCAGAGGCAATCCTTGAGTCACAAAGTCTGCGAGTGTTGTTTTGAAATGTTCTAGTCCCATTCGATAATCCCTGAAATGAAGAAAAATGTCATTTACGCTTTCAGTGACACGCTCGATCTGAAGGGTATTCTTGCAAAAGAGATAAGCATTCTGAATCTCTTCAGGAGTAAGGATATCCGTAACACTTCTTATCTCAAGGGCATCGAACGAGCTGATCTTTGAAAAGACCTTGTAAGCGTCCTGCAGCTGACGGAAATCATAAACAGGACTTCCCTTATGTGTAATCTCTATCTGGCCGCAACGGAATAGAACGGCCGATCCCAGCTGGATCGCACCCCGGGGCCAGCCATAGGGTATACCCTGTAGCTTCTGTCTGATATCCTGGGCCTTCACAATAGCTTGACTATTTTCTAGGGCAGTAAGAAGTCCCTGCATTTCACTGACTATTCCGGTTTGTGTTTTTATGTGGCCTTGAGCGTCTACTAAGTTGAAATTGCGAATACCCTCCAGTGTGGCGAGGTTGCCTGCAGGATTAAAGATGGCTTTGTAGACAGCATCGCTGTCATCGTAAACCTTGTCTGCAAGATGAAATCGGTCAAAAAGGCTGGGTATAACAACATTCCCGGCAATAGTAAGAACCTTCTTCAGTGAATCGGCTTTCGGGGCAGGCAGGGTGCGTTCTTCACCTGAGAAGAGTAAACGACCGTTCATGAAAGCTTGAGAGATAAAGTCATCGGCTTTCTTTTTCGCTCGGTCAAGATCAGTATTTTTCTTCCGAACCGCATCTTTGGCAGCCGCTGAAATTTCATCCCGATCTGCTTTAGGCTGATAATGATTGATTGTCTCTTCCAGAGCCCGAATCTGACGAAGGATTTCAGCCAAGTCAGCCTTTCGGGATTCATCAGCAACCCAATAGACTGTTTTGCCCTGAGGGCCGTCAGCCAGGTTGAGTGTGCGGATCTGTTCAAGTTTTACACCTGAAAGTGGAGTGTAGAGCTCAAGTTTTAGTGGACCGCCACCCGGGGGTGAGATAACCTCGCCGTCTAACTTGGTTTCAAAGCCAAATAGGCCCTGTCCCGATGAACCGTATTTTAGCTGGTACTGTTGAGTCCCATCTGTGATTTTATTGGCGGCCAGGATCACTCGGCCACGCTCTTTAATATCTCTTTCAAGATCAGGTATCCTGACTTTTCCCTTTCTTTCCAAGAAATATTGCTCAATCTCTCTCTCTTCTTGACTCAGAAAGTGATAGGACTCGCCATCGAAGGAGACCATACTGGCTGAAACAAGGCTTTCCAGGCCTTTTGTGGCTTTCTCCCTGAGGGTTGAGAGGTTAATATCTACATGATCCGCCATCAGCTTTGCTATTGTATCCGCTTTTTGAGGTATCCATCCCTTCTCCTCCAAACGCTGGATGAGGTAGAGGATCTTAAGTATCCTGGAAGGTTGTGCGAAATCCGTAGTCTCGCTCCACCCTAACCGCTTGTCAGACCCATTTATCTCTTTTACGCCATGATTCCCCAAGTGGTGAATGCTTGATAGCTCGCTTTCATTGGCATCGAATACGGCATCGAATGGAATTAAGATACCCAGATCATCTTCAGAGCGAGCAGCCACTGCCTCCTGGACAATATGGATCATGCTACGTTCCGTGCCGCTAAGGCGAGGCCCTCGTAAAGTGGCCAGTATATCCTGTGCTAATTGCACCTGATAGGCCAGCAGCGGGTAGTAAGCGGTAAATGATTCCGGGTCACTTGTGGGATAGGAAACATCTCTTGCCTGAAGGTTTTCAAGTTCGCTAATCGGTCCTTCCCAATCACGAAAAGCCTCTGTAAGCTGGGTAGCCCCTGTTGGAGTCTTAATAAGGAGTCTTTCCTGCACAATTTTGGCCACATTCTGGCTTTTGAGATCTATCTTTACCCCGAAACGAGCATTGAGCTTGCTCATCTGATCTCCCTTGATAACCCCTCCTATGGCGGCTGCCAGGTCTTCCTGAGATGTCATGACAGAGAATATCCGGCCATTTCCAACCATAGCGCCCCTTTCCACGATGCTGCGGATCTCTTCAATACGCTCGCTATTTGCCGCAATAAACTGACCGACTTCATCCACCACAAAAAAAGCAAGAGGTATTCTCCCATCTCCCCCCTGCGCCTGGCGCTCAAGATATCTGTTTATTTCTTCTACAAGCCCTTCAGGGGAGGCCTCATCCTCATCTTCTGCCTTTTCAATTCCTGCCTCCACATCGGCCTCGTTACGGTAGTATTTGGAGTCCACTTCTGGCAGCACCTGCTTAAATATTGCAGGGACCCTCTGGGGTGCCTGGCGCTCCTCTTCCCAGTTACCCATTCCTTTATCTGAAACGGCCTTCTTGAACTCGTCATAGAGGCCTCGTTCATCAAGATCCCTTTCAATACGTGCAATCCAAAGGCTGGAGGCGTATCCAAGGCCTTCAAAGAATTTTCTCAGGAAAATTTCCGATATGGAATCATGAACCCCTTTTTTGGCCGCAGTAATCTCAAACACAATAAGTACCGGATTAGCAAGACGGGAAAGCCTCATGAGTTCGGCCTTAAGATCCTTCTCAACCTGGGTAACCGGTTCGTGGGTTTGATAGAACAGCTCAAGGGCCGGTAATGAAATTCCCTTATGTGTCAGGATAGGATTTTGAATCAACGCGGCAATAAGCTTGGCTAGGTGACTTTTCCCAGTTCCGAAAAAGCCTGAAAGCCAGCATGCATCCACAACCGCCTGAGGGATGGAGCCTCGTTGAAGCTCTTGCAGTTGACCTGATATTGCACGTACCAGTTTTAGGGCATCAAAGGCAATCTCTTCGGTCATCACAAAATCTCGGATGTCCGCATACAGGCGCTTGGCATCATCCACCTTGACGGTTGGATCAACCTTATCCCGGACAAGATCTTTTTTGAGTACTTCCTTTAATTTGGTGGGCATATTAAATCCTCCGTGCCTTGTAGCCGAAGCCGTCATCAATTGCCAAAAGTTTTAGATAGATTCCATCCTGATCAACCCCAGGGTAAAGGAAAATGACCTGACCTTTTAAATTGCGGTTTTTAAGGTCAGAAAGAATTGTGGAAGTATGGACGGATGGATAAAATATCCAAAGGCCGGTTATGAGACAGGTTTTAAGATTAGGATGCTTTTCAAATGCAACTAAAATAGCTGTAAAAAGCCATCCAAGGTATTCATGCTCTTCAAAATGCATAAAACCACGCGACATTCGTGGGGACAGATCTTCAATCTTATCACCTTTGGAGGCGGCGTTTTCCCAGAATTGAAGCATCAATGACTCTGCAGAAATGACTACACATTGTCCATTTTGTATTTCAGGCTGAAGCTCTGCCAACACCCTTTGTTCGAGTACGTGAATCCAATTGGGGGGACATACAACAACAGCTGAAGGATCGAAATCGGAACTGACAGGGTTTCGGCAAGCATTCACCGTGTCATTTACCAATTCTTGAAGGGACCTTTCGGACATAAATCACCTTTAGCAAAATTTCAAAGAGTGTGACTTAACGATAAGATTCAATCTGTCTGAGAATCTCATCAGCTTTCGAAGAATAGCCTCCCCACCATCTCAAAGCCCAATGGTTAAGAATCTCATGAGAGCCAGGACATTCTTGTCTGGCGAGATGCACTGCATAACGAGATGCATTTTCTCCAACCGGAATGGTGACAAACACCTTATTCTTTTTTCCTTTAGCTGCTCCACATTCCCTCAGGACCAACAGGAAATGCTGGGCAATACTTACTTGAACTTCACGAGAACGCCCCAAAAAGAACTGTTTAGGTATAAGCGTTCCCTTCATTTCATGAATAAAACCTATTATATCTTCAGATTGAATAGAAGAATCCATGTTTTTTCTTGGAAGGTAAATTTCTCTCCACAAAAATCTGAGCAGGAGGTCAGATTGAGCCCAGCGTAAGATGGCGAGTTGTGCTAAATCATAACTCTCGCTTTCAGGAATTAAGCTCCACCAAAGTTGAAAGGACTGATCTTTGGCGTCAAATTTGTATCGATCAAGTAGTTTTGTCCATATTTTTTTCCGGGATTGAATAGAGGGTTTGGAAAGAATATTGTCATCAACTACTAATGTCCTTAAGCGGTCATAGATGAAATCTCTTTCTGAATTGGATGCGAGAACAGAAAGTTCGGGGATGAGTAAGCCCGACGATGCAAGGGTAGTTATTAACTTGGGCTTTAGAATGTTCTTTGATTTACCTTTATTTGCACTCATAAATTATTGCAATTGGATGGTTTATTGAGAGCTATTCCTTTGGTCAATAATTGGTGACAACTCAAAGCCTAAAGCCAAAAGCAAAAAAGCTCCACCCTCCTTATGAGTTCATGGAGCTTTAGGCTTAGCCTATTTAAAGAATCATGGACCATTCCACCCTCCTTTACAGGTGAAAGAAACCTCCCAAATATGAGTAAAAGTACTTTTAAATTTCTGAAATGTCAAGAAATAACGCTCTAGCGAGCGGCGTTACGGGGAAGGAGCGCTACGCCCCAGTGAAATATGCTGCGCATTTCACGGGGTAAACTTGAGGCTGAAGGCAAAAGCAAAGAGCAAAGGGGAGAGAAAAGTGCCACTCTTTTTCTGAGCTAGCAGAGGTAGTTCTAGGGTTATTTAAGCCACATGGAATGTTTTCCCAATAAGTTCAAATTCGCTAACATCTTCCTGAGAGAGTTTTTTTCTAACCCCCTCGAATCGTGAAACAGTCTCCGGTGTATATAAACGCTCTCCACAGTGGAGGCACACCTCTGCGGTTAGATTCATAATTGCTGTATTTGTCCCTCCTTTAAGCACTTTTTCAACTTCCTTTTCTGCAATTTTGCCTCCACAGATGGGGCACATTTCAAATACTCTCATGACTCCCTCCTTATTCTCCAATCAATCCATTGATTGGGATCTGGTCGATAAACTGTGATCAAGGCACTTGCCTTAGTTGCATAATTATAAGCCCAAACGCTATGGATTGGTTCATCCTTAATATTTTTGCTTAAGATAAGACAGCTTGGATAAGGTTTATCATCAGGATACTGTTCGATGATTTCACCTGTTGGTATCGATTCAAATATTTCATCAAATGAAATTCCATCATTAGTAGCCTCTTCATCAGCATGATCGGTTATTCTTATCCTGTCTTCTTTAATGCTTTCTATTATAGATTCAATTTTTATCACTAAAACCCCATAATAACAAGTTACAAATCCCTTAGGAGGTATTTACACTGGACGGTTCCTTGAGCAACGATAGATATCTTTTTGGTTATGTTAACATATATTTGGCACCCAGCAAACATGATTTCAAAAAAATGCTTGCCGATACTTGATGGTCTCGTAAAAAGCCCCATTTCCCCTCCCCTGTCGAAGATCCCGCATTCCAGCGGGGGTGGGAGGGGATTAATCCGCCCAAGGCGGATTAAGGGGAGAGGGATGTAAGTGCCTGAAATGGTGCCTTATTCACCCTCACCTTCACCCTGTTAAATCCCCCAATTCAAACTTTTTTACGAAAACAGGATTTTTTTTGTCATTTGTTGATTTTTTTCTTGACAAAACCCATAAAACCGATAAAATGGATAAAATGGCTAGCGAGGAGAAA
>SDBU01008795.1_pt1 | contig 11419 bp, 17 predicted proteins | sample 2277071 | NCBI WGS metagenome assembly SDBU01 (sample SAMN10397929, study PRJNA504765) | marine sediment metagenome | isolation source: marine sediment core GS08_GC12, 126 cmbsf | place: Arctic Ocean: Gakkel Ridge, Loki's castle | collected 2008 | reverse complement strand
CATATACTGTTTTCATTAAACGCCGCTATCTCCTAAGAATATAGTTTAGAACTTCCTAATATAATATAACATGCGCTTGCACACGAATGAGAAATTAAATAACTCTTATTGTCAGCGTAGACCGGACTTTTTCCATCTGCCTTATTTTCCTTCCTGTTTCCTTTAAGTCTTCCCGCGTATCTGCCTCCACCTTAATGATGATATCGTAAACACCGTAAACCCTGAATGATTCCTTCACCCCAGGAATGCCCTTCAGGACTTTCAGTACATCCTCCTCGAAGTCTATCTCAACGGTCAAGAGAACGAAGGCCAACTCCATAATAATCTCCTTCCTTTTTCGCAAGCTCCATAGTTGTATGGGCGCATCACCGCTTAAAATTTGCGAATTAGTGAGAAGTCAAACAAACATCGCGTGCACAGATTTATTCAATGAAAAAAGGGGGTTATTGGGGGGGTGGGATTATTATTTCTCTAGGTAGCAAATGTTGTTGACGACGGAGACTTTGACGCTGTGAATGTCTCTGGCTTCTATCCTCTTGTTCAGCTGGGTCCTTAGATAATTGGCGTCTTTCCCATCCACATTAACCGATACCAGATTGTTGATGCCTGATATGAAGGCGTCGAGGAGGGGGTCGTACTTGCTGCCCTTTTTGTATTTCCTTGTGGGTTTCTCATCTATTGGTTGCAGTTTGAATGTTATGTCACTCATGGTGATATTATTATTTCTTTATGCATATTTAAAATTAAGGGTGGTTTCTTGCGTCTCTTTCTTGTGGGTTAGATTAGACTATACTGAAGGGGCAAATGAGGCAGGGCGTGATCGTCTTATATACAGTTTTAGTTCGGCCCCACATTTCTTACAGAATATTGTTTGAATCTGGGTTAAAGGAGTGACTGTGACGCTGTTCATCGTGTCGCAGTCTGAGCAAAGGATTTTGATTTCTGTTTGCATATTCTATCAGCTCGCGTATTTTATTTTCGCGCGTTTGAGGGTAAGTTAAGTCTTTTTCTGTGATAAAATACCGTGCTATCTTTTACGCCCAGTTCTCGAGCTATCTCTGGATCGTTAAGACCTTTCTTGTGTAATGCGATCAGCTGCTGGTCGGTGACCGTTCGTTTATAGCCCTGGGCTTCGAGTCCGAGTCTCTTTCTGTGACGACTAATTACACTTCGATTTACATCCAGCTCATCGGCTATTTCTCGATCATTCAATCCCTGTTCATGACGCTCGATCAGCTGTTGGTCCGTGAATAGGGGTCTACGGCCCTGGGCTTCGAGTCCGAGCTTCCTTCTCCTAGCCAATACCGTACTAACATGTGCCCCCAGCTCATCGGCTATCTCTGGATCGTTAAGACCTTTCTCATGTTGTGTGATCAGCTGCTGATCTGTAAACAGTACTCTACGGCGCCTAACCATCTTTTATCGCCATTATATGGGGCACATCACCGCTTAAAATTTGCGAATGAATGAAAAGTCGAACGACTTTCATCATTAGTCGCGCGCGTGCCGTCTTCTGATATATCGTTCTCCTTTCACAGTTATCCGGTACGGAGGAACCCGAGCTATGAAACCATGTTCTAGCAGCCGGGTCAAACTGTAGCCAAAAGCGCTGTAAATTGACTTGGTTCTCTTCCTGCCTGGAAGTTCTTCCAGTCCTTCGACGCGTATAATTATGTCTTTCACTTTTGAGGGGCTGTTTTCATCAAGATCCTCCAGTATCTCAAGCATCCGTCTGCCCATTTTTATCCTCGTCATTTTCGTCTACCCATTTTGGATAATAATAAAGGGGGCCATAGAGTATTTTCTAAGTTCTAGCAGTGACGACTATTATTATCTCCCAGTCTCCAGGTATACCCATGGGGGGCTGTGGGAAAGAACCGGTAATCTGGAAGGATCCTCCCATGCCTATCGTGCCACCTGGGGCTCCTGCGAAGGTTTGGAGTGCGTTCTCAATTACAAGATAATTTGTTCCTCCAACCAGGGATACCCTGACATCATATGTTATGCTGTTCAGGTTAAATCCGGTTGTCAAACCTATATCCCAAACTGCGTCGAGGACGAAGCTAACCATTTCCCCTGCGCTGTAGGTGTTTGGATCAAGTCCGTTGAAGCTCGCTCCTGTAAGGCTAACAGGCTCCCCTATCAAAATTTTTCTGGTCGATGAGTACGTGTAAACGAGCTCCGAGAAAACCGCCTCGATAGTATGATCGTCATTGACGCCGATAAATGAATAAGTGCTAACAGCGCCGACCGTAGAACCGTCGACGAGGACGTCTGCGATCTCGTATCCGTCGTTGGGTGTGATCGTGAATGTTTGGTCTGAGCCTTCGCCCATCGTGACAGGGCCTAAGGGGCTTATGATTCCGTTTGGCCCGGTGGTCACGGTGATGACGAATCCTTTCGTCCACATGAGGTCTCTGATGTTGAGCACCATCTCATAGTTACCCTCGGGGCTTGTAGGGGTCCAGGGATGTGGTTGGGCGATGTAGGGATCCGTGCGCTGTAGTTTTGTGAAAAATCCCGATGTGATGTTCTCAAAGGATTCCCCCGCAATCAACTCTAGGTCTAGGGAGTAGGTTCCCTGGGCGAGCCATACGCTGGAATCCGGTCGATTGTGGCTGATTGAGATATTAATTGTATGGGGCTGGCCCGTATAGCCGGATCCCTCAACGGTTACGCTGGCCTCGAAGAACTCTGGGAGTTTGGTCAGGGTGTAGGGCATCGGGACTCGGCGGTCGTCTTCGATAATGCCTGTTAAATCGTCGACGAAGCTGAAAAGCCCCAGCTGCTGGGCTCCAGCTCCGAGGGTAGTAGCAGCAACAAGCATGATTGCGAGCAGTATCAATCTCTTTTTAGATGCTTCCATCTTCAGCACCAACGATTTTTCTTCTTCTTATTCTTCTTAAGAAGGGATTAATATTCACTATTTTTACAGATATAAGCTTTTCTAGTTGAAACTTTAGGGGATTTAGTTTGCGCGGCGCGCGCTAGATGGTGTTTGCTAGTTCTTCCAGTTGTCTATCGACGTCGTATTTCCATTCTCCATTCTCGAAGTGTTTGTAGGGTATCGTACGTTTCCATTGGGCGAAAATGTCCTGGATGAAATAGTTATACGATTTCAGCAGCCCCTTTCTGATGAGGATTGAGAGTACTTTTATGAGCTTTCTGAACTCCTTTTTCGGAATGTAGATTTGGCTTGTCAGGGCATTCTCCCCGATGACCTTGGCAAGATGGATGGGGAACGGCTTGTCAAGAAGCGCCAGGGTGAATCTGACTAGCTGGTCGTAGGTGTCAAACTCGAATTTGAAGATGAGAAATTCCGATGAATGTGGAGGATGTCGGAAGATCTCTATCTGATATCCCTCTATGAGATCTCGTTTGAAGACGTGTTCTCTCATGTGGTACTTCAATGTCTCGAATGATATCCCGGTGTACTTCGAGATATCTGTCATTGTTGATTTTCCGTCTTTTTCCAGTTCTTTGATGATGATCAGATCCTCATAATCAAAATTCATAGGCCAGTCGTCGGGGTCCTTCAGCGTCCAGGGCAACTCTCCCTCGATGTTCTCTACCTCATTTATCCATTCGTCCCAGTTGAACAGCCACCTATTTTCTTCGACGCTGAACCATCGGCTCCTCACATGAATACCTTTATGGCAAGTGGTCCAGTTAATCTCAAAAGACCTGGCCACACCCAAATCTACCAATTTCTTGAGGAAAACTTTGAAATCCTCGACGTTGTCCTTGGGTACCGTCCAGACTCCTCCAAATCCTTCAGGACGATATAACCTGCAAAGGGACACCCAGAAGTCATTGACCTTCAAACAATCCAGAAGCAGATCCTCATCTCCTTGTACTGCTTCTACGAAGATCTCTGCCTTCGCCAAGCCAAGATTAGTATGATATGGATTGGTGTGAATAAATAAAATTGATTCATCCATCATCCGATTGAATTTGTAACGAACAGTCGTAGGAGGCATATCCAGGTGGACGGCGGTGAGCGTGAGATTTCGCGGTCCAAGAATTGACATAGCCTCAAGGATGTTGACATCGACGTCGTCAATTTTATCACAGGCGCTGAATCTCTCTCGACCGTCATAGATTGTTTCGCTCACTGTCAGGCCTCCAGGATTTCTTTCACATTGTAATTTCTATATCTCGAGCGCGCTCATCGCAGGGTGGCTCCTCGGGGCTCGACCACCCGGGCTTGAAGTAACTGTATTTGCCGTCCTCCAGCTTTAATCGGATGACTCCGCATGCGCATCGTTCGATACCAGCCGCGAGCATGTGACGGATATCTTCGGTATCCCACTCGTATAGCTCAGTCCAATTATGAATCATCACTTATCGTCTCCATTTCCTCTTTTCCCGAACTTCCGGATCGCCTTTTGTGTTTCCTCCGGATACTCAGAGACGAGTCTTTCTATGATCTTCGTCGCGAGGTGTTCCTTGAAGCCCGTCTCATCGAACACCGGGGTGTAAATTCTGTGGTAGCCGCCCTTGCCCGTTCTACTAACGTATTTCAGAACCCCGGCATCGACCATTTCGTTTAGGAAAAAGATAACTGAAGCTCGGCTGATACTTTTCCCTCTTTCTTTAAGCACACCGTTCGTATGCTCCCAGCACTTTCCACTTCCAGCCCCGTCATCCCCTATTTGCCACAGATATCTCAGGGTAATCACTTGGTAATCCTTGAAGACTGTTTTGAGCCCTGCCTCATAAGTACAAAAATTCCAGTATTTCTTAGTCATTTTAGGTCAACATACTTTTAATTAATTATATATAAAAAGTTTAGCATTTGATAATATCGTTAAATACATCGTAATCTTCAGGCTTCTCCCGTTAGAAGTTTTAACTGTAATTGCTGAAGTCGGATTATCATTAGAAGGGCCTTGGGGATGACCTTTGCGTTTCCAGATACGTTTTCGATCAGCTTCTCCAGGTCCTCTATTATGTCATCCACGGGGACCTCTGGGATGTGTACAACTTCTATCTCCTCGGGTTCACTTATGGGGCTCACGATGATGTAGTTCTCATGAATGTAGATTATGTGACACTCGACCTCCTGGCCCAGAGCAAGCAGATCGAAATATGGGCTTTTCTGGTCGAATAACACCACAAGCCCGTTTTGCAGCTTGCTTATGACCTGGTCCCCTCTCCCCTCCATAACCCGAACAGTTATTTTATTCCCTAGGACCAGTTCTTCTGAAGGACTAGCCAAAAACATACCTTCTAATCTAAATCTCTGATTTAGTTAGCATCAATTTTCCGTCCTCCTCAACGAATAGTACGAGGTCGCCTTCTTTAATGTTGAATGTGCCTCTCGCTTTTTTCGGGATTGTTACCTGAAATCGGCTTCCAACTTTAGAGTTTCCAAGAACGTTTCTAGTAACCATGAAATCCCCTATTCATATGGAAAACCCAACAATTCATATAAATACCTCCATGTAAGATAAGACTACTTGATAATATATGAAAAATAGGGAGTTTCATATTGTCTGATAAAATCGCTAAGAGGAGTCACAGTGCGATCCTCAAGGAACCCTTCATAAGGACACCGGATAGCCACGCGCTCGTTTTAAATTTGGTGAAGACAACAGCGCTGGCCTCTGTATTCGCAATATTACTTTTCCCATATCTCATCCATCACTTTCCTTACCTCATGCACGCGGATTATGCCTCCCTGGGCAGAGGCCAAAGCATGGCCCCAACCATACAAGACGGTGACCTGGTGGCCGTCAATGCAGCGGGGCTCAGAGATGTTGAGGTGGGAGACGTTCTGGCCGTCAGGTTCGGGGGATTAAGAATCGTTCACCGATTGGTCGAGATAATAGAGGGCGAGGATACCATCCTCAGGTTGAAAGGGGACGGCAACGAGAGATCCGACCCGATTATTTTTGAAGAGTCGCAGATTATGGGGAAGGTGATTGCTGTTTACCACCTCAATGGTATCTATACGCCTTCATATGGATACGTCATATTACTGACGGCGGCTGCACTTCTTCTTATCAGTCTGTGGAGAAGACCGGAACTTGAATTGAACGATGTACTTCTATGCCTAATCATCGCGCTCAGCCTGGGAGGCATAATCGGGTATAGGCTGATAGGAGTGGCATCCCAATGAGTGACTTCCTAGCGTGCGCGAGATGGAAGATTCTGAGAGGAAGAATCTATATAATGCGCCTTCGGAACGGTGATTCATAATAAAACGCCTTATTATTAGTTCTTTATCCCATAAAATGGGAAAACAATCACCTTTTATCCCCAATATGGATAATATTCCTCTTTTTCGCCAGAGAGAACTTTTAAGCCATTCTTTCAGGTTAATTATCCAAAGAAATCATGGATCAAATGGAAGTGTCTGACGTATCCGATGAAGTCTCTAAGCGCACGCGAATAGATAAGGTCGAAGCCCTCTTCAAATGGGCCACTGAAAATAACATTCTCGAAGATCCTAAAAGAACCTCAAAGCTACACGACGAGGCCCAAAGGCGTTGGGATCATCTCATGTCAAGCCGTAGAATAGGTGAGATCGTCGAAGAGACTCTGAGGAAAATGAAGAAATGAAAACTACAGGTGTGCTCCGCTTTGTCTGATGATGCCGTGAACTGGCGAAAGCTCCTTTTGCTCTTGTTATTTATTGCCCTAATTGTGTTTGGTTCATATTATTTTGGGAGACCTTTTTCTTCTAGGTAGACTAAGCCTCTTTTCGTGAATGCGGCGATCATTCCCAGGTTTCTATCCTTGATCCTTCTTCTGAGTTGTTGTTGAACATTGTTGGGGTTTCCACCCTTCAAGTCAATCTTAACTAGGTTTGTCCGAGCTCTAGGAACTGGTCTATTATTGGATCGTATTTGCTCCTGCGCTTTCTTCTAGACCTCTTCACCGGCTTCTTTTTCGGCTTCTTCTTTTCCAGCGCGATTGACCTGTCCACCTCGATCTTGTAGACCCTCTCCCACGGGTTGGTCCCCATTGCGAAGTAGAATACATTACCGTAGGTTCCTTGAAAGAGGGCTGAGAAATATGCGAATGCGATTTCATACCTTTCGATCTGTTCGTATCCAGGCAGAAACTTCAGCTGTTCCTTGAGGTGGTTCGTCTGTCTAAGTGTTAATCGCCTTGCATCCTTGGGGAGAAATCCCACCGTGGCATAGGGCTTTATATTTCTCGGAGTTTGCATCCGTCCCACGTCGAGATCGATGTCGGTCTCCCCTAGCTTGGCCAGGTCGTCCCCTAGGACGAGTCGAGGTTCTCTGAGAGATGCTTGAATCGGGTCTTTTGTCAGAACTTCTTCAATCATCTCTGGCTGGGTTAGACCGATTATCGCTAGGGCTGAGGGACCATTACCCGAATTTGCCGTCATCCTCATGGTGAACAAGTCGCTGGCTCGCTCTTTGCCATATAACTTTGAGAGCCTCGCGCGCTCGCGTTGAGACTGAGGTTCACGTGGTATGGATTTACGCCGCCGCGGTGTGGGTTTGATTCTCTCGGGGGGGAACATGGCTGATATTTGTTCGTCAGAGTAGACTCCCTTCAAGAAGTAGCGGTCTCTTTTCCCTCTCCTTATCCTCTGGACCGTGCCGAATACTTCCATCAGTTGCAGCGTTGTATAGGCGGATGAATTTGTTATTCCAAGACCTTCGGCTATCTCCTTAGTTGTTTGAGCTCTGTCCACTTCAGACAGGTGCTTCTCAAATCGAGCGCTTGTAGCGTTAAAACGGCGTTTACTCAAGCATCCTATCTCCAAGAGTTCATTATAATTAAAATATACAAAAAACATTCAATGATGAATGCTTATAACAGTTTCCGCACGCAACGGGCGTGAACCTTTTATATTTGTTTAATAAAAGATAAAAGTGATAAGTTTGACTAATCAGTATTCTGAAATCATAAGACAGTTCGCCCTATGTGTAAAGTCTAGAATGAAGATCGTGCTAATGACATACTCCTGGCTCTCCGTGATAGGTCTCTTCATAACCTTCAGGGGGATCCCTCCACCCCTCCTGTTCTTGAAGGTATTCTTAGCTATGACCGGAACGGCCCTGGGAGTGTATCTCTGGAACGACGTCTGCGACTTCAAACAGGATAGGGGTGGCAGGGATATGATCGATCAATCCCCTTCGGGCCGACCACTTGCCAGTGGACTTGTTTCCAAGAGCAAGATGGAAATATTCTCGGCTATCTTGGTGGTCTTGGGTCTGACGGCGTCGGCCCTGATAAATCTCGAGGTGCTGCTGATACAGATCGCTTTCCTCGTCCTTGGTATAACCTACTCGACCGAACCTATACGCCTCAAGAGGATCTTCCTCTGGAAGCAGGTTACAGTAGCGATAGGTGGAGCTATCGCCTGCCTCTCCGCCGGTTTAGCGGTGGGCTTCATAAGTATTCAACTGCTCTACCTGACGGGTCTATACGTTCTTTTCGTAGTGGGAGTCAATCCCCTAGGTGACCTGAAGGATATTGAATCCGACCGTGCTGGGGGAGTAAGGACTGTGCCCATCGTTTGGGGACCTGGGGCTACCATAAGATTGTCTCTCGCAACATTCACAGCTGCCGCAGCTACGACGTGGATTGGATTTGTCGGGCTCGGGTTTAACGTAGCCCTGCCTATCATCGGAACCATTGTATTCATAGCATGGTCTTATGTTATGTACCCTCTCCTCGGGCATTTGAACGACTTGGAATATATGGTTAACAGGATCTATAGTCGGGGTCTGCCTCTTTTCTTCATACTACAGCTCGCTGTCCTGTTGGGGAGCCTCCCCATTTAGTTTATTTCCAATCGAAGTGACAACCTCGAGAGCTGCGTTGAAATCACCTGCGTTCCAAAGTGTCTCATAGAATTTGGTGAGCTTCTCACCGATTTTCCTGTCGTCGGTTGATAGAGCAAATATGAAACTCTCATTTAGAGGATTGTAGAACTCTATGATGCTATGGTGTCCGTCCACGATACAGAAGCTATAGGGAAGATCTATAAACCTCATAAATTCCTTTAGGTTCACGGTTTTAGATGCAAAGTTGATCATTGTCTTCGCAAATGTTAATGAGAGCATCGTCCTCAGATTCTGTAACTTTGACGACAGGCTCCTTTTACCCATTATAACCTTGGTAGTAACGCCACGATCCACCGCCCTGAAGGCGCCCTCCATTACTCTAACGTCGAAATAGTTGGAAGCCATCAGGATGCTCTCCTTTGCTTCGTCGCAGATATCTATGACATCGATTACCATAGACTCATAGTTATCAATGATTCTGATTTTGGAGGATTCTTCAAAGCTTGGGATCTTGAGCTCGTCCAGGATACGCTTCCTTACCCCGTTCTCTATCTCTGTTCCCTCGAGGTACACGATTAACTCCAGCTCCTCACGGGCATCGAATGTTCTTTTCATCGCGGGGATATGGCGTTCGTAGAATATTCTTCCCACAGCTGTCTGCCTGTAGACGCCATTCACTTTCTTGACAAGGTCTAAATCCAAGAGATTCTTCATTCTGGAATAGTACCTTTTCTGTGAGATATCTAGTTCCTCAATGGCGTATGATGAGTTTTCTATGCCCGTTCCAGCAAGATAGAAGAGTTTGAGAGTGTCAATATTACCTAATACCCGGTATAGGTTTGCCAGCTCTGCCAGCTTCCCATTAATAATGTGGGTTCCTTTACCGTTCTTCGGCTTAACTCTCGCCATTTAACACACGATTGTGTATTTTAGATACCTAAACTTTAAGGAATGTGGAGGGCTAATACGGAACAGGGGTCGGGATTAGGAAACGGCTTAAGATCCGTTTAACACACACCTGATCCTGATCTCCACCCTTCAGCCAAACTCCTTAGTTGTTTGTGGTGGGGAGTATTGCCAGCCCTGGAGTAAGGTCCTAAAGAACCCGGGAGCAGGACTCGCCTGGCCGAGTTTTAAAGGGTATGAATAAACCCCTCCCTGCAACGATTTACCCGATATCCAGGATCCCACGGTCTCCATTAGGCTCTTAGCCCTCCCCACCACAGAACGGTTCTCATAGCATCTTTAAATTAATCGCGCGCTAGAAATTCCTCGACTGCAGGTCCTCCCTGATAAGGTCTATTAAGTAGTCGGAGACCCTGAGGTAGAACCCGGAGGCCAGGAGCGTATCTATATTCTCCATCATGGCCATTGGTACCTTGGTGGAGACGGTGGTTGTCTCGCTTGGTCTCCACATACTGGCAGGTTTAGTCTTATCCTCCGCACTCGCCATTATGGGCATAGACTCGATACCCCGGGATTCTAGGTCCTTCATGATGGCGTATCTTAGGTAATCAGAGACCCTGAGGTAGAGCCCGGCATCCAGCAATCCATGTATCATCTCCATCATGGGCATCGTCACCCGGGCGGAGACTACGTCCGAATCGAAGGTCTTGGGGCTTCTGATGACAACCTCCGTCCCCTCTCCGCCGAAAGCCTCCAGGGGCGCAAGTTTGATTCCCCTCGCTTCAATGTCCTTCTCGATGAGATCTCTCATGTACTCGGAGAGGTTTAGGTGGATTCCGGATGCTTGGATCCTGAGTATGGCGTCGTATATTTGAACAGGCACCGTCGAATGAATGGCGTAAAATCTCTTAGTCAGCTGCCAAGTCCTCTCAAACCCCTCTTCCATGAAAACACCACTCCTGAAATATACACATAAATATATAAATTAAACATAGAAGGTTCAAACAGTCATCATATCCATGACATGGAGGACGTCAATTTGATTGAAGTGATTTTCGACACGACAAAGAACGATCTAGAATCCATCATGATGCCTTGGAAGGTCGAGTCTCTGAGGTATGTGTGGTCGAAGGGGGGCGAGATGGTTACCATCCAGGACATCTGGGTGCACATTTCTCCTCTCTACAAGATTTCTCGTACCTCCATAAGCCAATTCCTGAAGAGTATGTTCTTGGCGGGGGTGCTGGAGAACACGCCGATGATGGGGAAGGGTGGGATGCACGGAATGTACTCCCCCAAGCTGGACGAGGAGGAGTTCAAGGTAGAGGTGGTAAAGATAGTGTTAACCAATCTTCTGGATTGCTTCCCGAAAGCCGCATGGGAGCAAATACAGGCTTATTGAGCAAAATGTCACGCATGCGCGCGCGTTACCTGTAGTTGCCATTTGTTCTATATACAAGGTTTTATTAGGGGGAAGATAAAACAAGAGATAAGTTTAGGCGGTGAAAGACGCTCAACACCTTTCAACACCGCCCACACCGAGCAGAGAAAGAACCCAGGATGAACGGTCGAATGAGCGAAAACATCGTATACGTCGGAAGCAAGCCGGTGATGGCCTACGTGACCGCGATACTCTCCAGCTTCAAAGACAACCCCGAAGGAGTAGTCGTCAAGGCCCGGGGACGGGCCATATCGACCGCCGTGGACGCAGCCGAGGTCACCCGGAGCAGGTTCATGAC
>SDBU01008794.1_pt1 | contig 11419 bp, 8 predicted proteins | sample 2277071 | NCBI WGS metagenome assembly SDBU01 (sample SAMN10397929, study PRJNA504765) | marine sediment metagenome | isolation source: marine sediment core GS08_GC12, 126 cmbsf | place: Arctic Ocean: Gakkel Ridge, Loki's castle | collected 2008 | reverse complement strand
TTGGTCAAACTGGGGCTCGCCCGAGGTCTTCAGCGTCTTTGCCGATGCCGGTGTCGATTTTGTTATAACCGGCCATTCGCATCAGTATGAGCGATTTCGCCCTGTCGCACCCCCCGCGCTTGACTGCGCAAGCAGTCGCGGGGGTAGCAGTTTCGTAACTTACATTACCTCCGGCGGTGGTGGGCCACTCTATGATGTCAAGCCCACCGTCTACCACGCCCAGGCAAAAAAGATACACCACTTCTGTTGGTTTCACATCAAAGGTAATAAACTTATTATGGACACTATCGATATCAATGGCAATATAATCGACCATCTTGAAATAACCAAAACCGATGGCAAACTAAACAAAGAGTATTTGGCAACAGCGGTATCCGCGGCACAAGTTCAGATGTATCGTGATGCACACAAACCATAAAAAAAATCTTTGCGTTAATACTGTTTAACCGCCACCGGCACACCGACGCCTTATGTCGCTATAAGCCTATCCGAGGATTTGCTTTATACTGTACTGGGCCAGAGCGTCTCGCTGTGTTTGAGTTATCCGCTCAAGGGCCCCGGCCGACTCGGTTGTAGGCCGCCCGAAACCGGCCGCCGCAACCGCCTCGGCAATCTCCGATAGCTTAATATTCGCCGGGTCCTTAGCCGGAACAAAGCCTGTTCTCGGCTCGGAGCTCTTTAAAATAATCCCGCTGTTGACAAGATGGTCGAAAATCTTATCGCCGAACTCAGCCGGTATATCCAGCTTACTGCATATAACCGCCGACGAAACCGGCGCCTTGTCTGCCTCAAATGCAGCCGCTATTTCCCTCACAATATTTATGACTGTAAAATTATCCGCTATGAAATACTCCTCCGTCCTTCTGGCGGCGGCAATCTCGGCGGCATCGAGACTCTTCAGGTGCTGAGTGGTAAATGTTAACTGCAGACCGAACAGAACGATAAGCCAGCTCAGGTAAATCCAGAAAACACTCAGCGGTATAATACCAAGAACCCCGTAAACCTTACCATAAGGGACAAACTTTATAATGCACGCACCAAAGCCCCACTTGGCAAGACTCCAGACCAGAGCCGATACCGACGCGCCCCAGATAGCCGCCTTTGCCTGGACTCTTGTATTCGGCAAAACAAAGTAAAGCAGAAAAAAACAAACCGTGGCGACTATATAAGATAAAACAGCAGGGCCAAGGTGTGACAAAACCGTCTTTTGCAGCTGGCCTAAGCCTGAGTATCTTGTGGTAACGTAGATACCGAGCCCAAGAAGCAGCGGACCAAGAGTCAAAAGGGCCCAGTAATTGATTACCCGCTGGAAAAAGCTTCTACCTCTGCTGACGTGCCAGATATTATTAAAGGCCTTTTCTATTGTCGATAGCAGTGCCAGTGCCGCCCAGATGACAAGTACCGTGCTGATAATAGTAATCGAGCCCCTGTTCAGCCCCGTGAAATAGCCGCCGACTATCCTGTCCAGGTATTCTGTCAGCAGGATGTTTTCCTGCTCGGCTGTCGCCTCGGGATTAGGGTATTCTATCTTTGACAGATGAAGCTGCTCATAGACCAGACCTTTAACCTTTTCGCCCAGCTCCTGATACACCGGAAACAACTGAAATATCAAAAGCATCACAATCGCCAGCGGAACAATGCCGAAGATGGTGTGATACGAAAGGGCCGCAGCCTGTTGGCCCGAACGATTTTTCTTCAGCAGCCTTGCGCAGTGTGACCATAGTTTGAGCTGAGTAATGGCAAACCGCCCGGCCCGGCCAACCTGTTCCGTCGGAGCAGACAAAATTTTACCAAGCATCTGAAATCTCCTTTCAAAGCGATAACACAACTAACGCGGCTCTTTGCTTTGCTTAAACAGTTTATCAAGACCTTCCAACAGCTTCTCTTGAAGCTGTTCTTCTAATTCTCGCCTTAATTGCTCTTCGAGTAATCTGCCGAAATCAATCTCAGGCTTATCGAGCGTCCCTTTTAGCACCAGTGTTATCCGCCTGCCGTGAGTTTCTTTGCCTATCCTTGCCGTTTCACCCCTGGTAGTATAAGGCAAAGTCACGGTCATATTCAAACTCTTATCCAGCCCGATAACGCCCTTAAAATTGACCGGATTGTCACCGACGTACATTTGCATATCGTCATATCTCAGCAGGCCGTTTTGCAGAGCAAATCTCGTCGGATGAATGGTAATATCCTGGTCCCGTGCTATATTTGCTGTTGCAAGAATCCAGCCAAGCAGTTCCGACGCCTCCAGACGCAATTTTCTTACCGAGATTGTACCGACCAGTTCGACGTCATTTTTGTTGCCGCCCGCCAGCGGTACGGCAAGCCTTTCACAGTTCAGGTCCACAACGCCGCTGACATTAACGGCTCCGGCAAAAATCGGATTCAGGTACATCAGAAGCCTGCTTGTCATCTCATTGGTGATTTGAATATCTTTGGCTATCTGCATCGGCGCGGGTGTCTTCAACAGCACAGGCTTGTCCTTGAGGTCGGCCTGGCCGGCAAAATTCAATTGACCGTTATTGACTCTCGAAGAAAACGACGCAATCGTCAGCAGCCCTTTTTCCACCTCGACGTCAACTTCGGTCGGCTCGAAAATTAAACCCATATAATCAGCTTCCTCGAATCCAATCCTGACCTTGGTATGGAGATTTGCCCAGAGCTTATCCGTCTCACCGTTTGGGTACTCGCTGGCAAAGCTTATTGTACCTTCGCGTTTACCCTTCAGCTTCAAACCCCTCGGCAAAAACTCCCTGACAAGCTCGCCGACCATCGCCCAGTCGTACACGTAATTCAATCGTCCTTTCAGGTCGGTCTTACCGCTTTCGCTGACCAGACTGAAGCTGCCTTCGTCAATCTTTATTTGTGGACTTTTGAGCCGCAGACCATTCACAGCAATCGCCTTCATAGACGTATCAGACGTTATATTTATCCTCGTATTTATTGCCGAAAGCTCAATGGTCTCAACGCCAGCCCAAGTCTTCTTTGCCTTTGGGGACCCTATCTCCACCACGGGCTCATCAATTACGGTCCGGCCAAAGGATAGAACCCCTAATATGATGGAGCCATAACGTGGCTTGGTGGTAATTCGTTTTATGCGAACCGACTCCTGACCGGCACTATCCTTAAAACTAACGTCGGTTACCCTTATACCCTTCAGCCAGCCCATCGACAGACTGCCAAAATCCATTTCGCCGGGCAGATAATCGTTGATTTTAACCAGTATGAGTTTGTTCCCCGCCTCGGAAGATACGAACGCCGGCACAAGAAAGACCACTAACACAATCACCGCGGCGCCGACTGCCAAAACCCATCTGAGCATTTTTTTCCTGCCCTTTGTAGGCAGTCGGGGTTTGCCGTTCTCTCTTGCCTGATTCATTTTGTCCCCCAATGGCTATGCCATGCCATAGGCATTGAAAATCGGCTTGTAAATCAATCGAGCATTATCTCATCGGACTTGTTTTTGATAATCATATCGACCTTATCGGCGTATTTCTTGGTAATGTCGTCGATTTGTTTTTTACCGGTTTGGAGGTCATCTTCTGTTATGACTTTGTCTTTTTGCTGCTTCTCAAGTTGTTTGTTGGCTTCTCTTCGGATGTTGCGAATACTGACCTTCGTCTGCTCACCCAGCTGTTTGGCCTGGCTGACCAGATGCTGTCTCCTTTCCTCGCTGAGTGGCGGAATATTGAGCCTTATCAGTTTGCCCTCAACAATCGGTGCAATGCTCAGGTCGCTGTTTCTGATTGCCTTTTCAATTTCCCTGGTCGAGGCCGGGTCAAATGGTTTAATCACAATCATATCAGCCTGGGGAGCTGATAAAGCCGCCATCGCCTTCAGCGGTGTCGATGTCCCGTAATAGTCGACTTTTACGTTCTCAACCAGCCCCGTCGAGGCCAGGCCGGTTCGAAGAGACCTTAACTCATCATGCAGAAACTCTACTGCCTTGCTTATATTCTCTTCGTTTTCCGAGATTAGTTTATTCACCGGCATTTATTTTCCCCCCGCCTAACTGATTAGAGTACCCACCTGCTGACCACAAACGGCCTTTGCCATATTACCCGCTTTGAAAATATTCAGCACGATAATAGGAATATTGTTATCTCTGCAGAGGCTTATTGCCGCATGGTCCATTATTCGAAGATTCTTGTTCAGCACATCGTTGTAGGATAATTTTTCAAAGAGCTCGGCACTTGCATTTTTCTTTGGGTCGTCGCTGTAAACGCCCTCAACCTTCGTAGCTTTTATAAGCACATCCACGTCAAGCTCCGCCGCCCTCAGTGCCGCACACGTATCGGTAGTAAAAAACGGATTACCCGTCCCACCGGCCAGTATGGTAACCATCTGGTGCTCGAGGTGTCGCAGGGCCCTTCTTCGAATAAACGGCTCACACATCGCAGCGACCTCAATAGCACTTAGAACTCTCGTCGGCTGGCCCAATTTCTCGAGTGTCTCCTGAAGTGCGCACGCATTTATAATTGTGGCAAGCATTCCCATATAGTCGGCGGTATTTCTCGGTATCCCGCTGAACTGGGAAAACTGCTCTCCCCGCAGAAAGTTACCGCCCCCGACCACAACAGCCACTTGCGGCCCAAGCCCCATCAGCTCTAATATCCTCTCCGCAACCGAATTAAGGCAGCAGCCGTCGATTCCAAATCCGCCGCGTTCGCAAAAACTCTCCCCCGACAGCTTCAGCAACACCCGCTTGTATTTGCTCTTTACCATTTACTACTGCGCCAAACGCTGTTCGCTGTTTGTCAGCCGACGTCGAACCGCGCAAATCCTTTTATTTTTGCCTCGCCCCCCGCCTGCTTGCCGGCCTCTGCCAAAACCTGTGCGACGGTTTTACTGTCGTCCTTGACAAAGGCCTGAGCCAGAAGACAATTTTCTGTGAAGAATTTCTTCAGCTTGCCTTCGACAATTTTATCGATAATATTTGCGGGTTTATTTTTTACTTGCTCGGCGAAAATAGCCTTTTCCCGCTCAATGGTCTCGGCGGCAATCTCGTCTTTATCCATCGCAAGCGGATTGGCTGCCGTGATGTGCATCGCTATATCAGCAGCCGTCTGCCTGAGCGCATCCGCCGCTGCCACTTCGTCACTGCTCGCATCGATTTGAACCATTGTCCCGACTTTCCCGTTGAAGTGGACATATACACCTATAAGTCCAGGCCCGTCCAGCTTATATTTCGTGTAATCCCCCACTTCTGTCTTTTCACCCGTCTTACTGACAAGTTCGGTCAGATAGTCCCTGAAATTTTTCCCGTCAATTGCCGTCTCGAGAACACTTTCTGCACCGCTATCTGCGTCAGCAGCCATTGCGTAATCAGCCAATCTTTCCGCCGCCGCCACAAAATCATCGCTCTTGGCCACAAAGTCAGTCTCACAACAAAGCGTTGCCATCACAGCGATTTTGCCGTCCTCACTCATCTTACTGACAACAATCCCCTCTGACGTCTCTCTTTCAGCCCGTTTACTTAAAGTTGCAAGCCCTTTTTTCCTCAGCACAGCCATCGCCTTGTTCGTATCGCCATCTGTCTCGATAAGGGCTTTTTTGCAGTCCATCATACCCTGCCCGCTCATTTTCCGCAGTTTCATCACCGTTGAAGCTGAAATTTCCACCATCTTGAAAGCTCCTATCTGAAAAAAACTGAAAACTTAAAGTTAAAAAGTTAAAACCATAGCTTAAAACTCAAAACTTTTCGGTTTTACGTTTTGGTTTTGCATTTTAAGTTTTAACTTTTGTTTGACTGCCCCGGCTGCTCCTGCCCCTTCTCATTTTCCACCGAAGCTGGCTCTGCACTCTCCACGGACTCGGCTGTTTTCGCCGGCGCACTTGTGTCCTCAGCCTTTTCTTTACTCGCACGCGCAAGCACAGGCCTTCTTGAGCGAACTCTCTTTGGCCTTTGCGCCGGCTCCTCGCGGGCCCCAACCATCGTTTTGCCAATCGCTACCGCATCAGCCAATTCGTTGAGTATCAAATTTATTGCCCTGATAGAATCGTCGTTAGCCGGAATCGCCACATCCACCGTGTCCGGGTCAGCATCCGTATCGATAACCCCAATCGTCGCGATACCGAGCTTCCCGGCCTCACGCAAAGCAAGGCACTCTTTGCCCGAGTCAATCGCGACAACAGCGCCCGGCAGACGGGCCATCTTGCGAATACCCTCGAGATTACTCTTTATCTTTCGCATCTCCCGTTTTAGCCTCGAAGCCTGTTTCTTACTCTCACTCTCCAGTGTCCCGTCAGCCTGCATAGCTTCCAGTTGCTCCAGTCGTTGCAGCCGCGAGCGGATAGTTCTGAAGTTGGTAAGTGTCCCCCCCAGCCAACGCTGGGAAACATAGTGCATCCCGCACTTCTCAGCCGCAGCCTCAACGCCCTTTTGTGCCTGACGCTTTGTGCCCACAAAGACAACGTCTTTTCCGGATGATACTATCTCTGCCAGCAGCCTTTTGGCGATTAGCAGTCCTTTGATAGTCTGTTTAATATCGATAATATGTATCTTGCCGCGCTTGGCAAAAATAAAGGACGCCATTTTGGGATTCCATCGGCTCACGCCGTGCCCAAAATGCGCCCCTGCGTTAATCAATTCATGAGCCAACTCTTTAGCCACAAAAACCTCCAAACTCCTAACTGCAATTCTATCCTCGAACCATCGGCTGAAACCGCAAAATTAGCCCAAACCGAGCCACCTGTCAAGAAATTTTATACAAAGAATTTCGCAGCGCATCGAAGATCCGCCGTCTCTTGGTGGAGCGAAGTCAAAGACTCGCCTTCGGAGAGATCCTCCGGAGCACATCACAGATGTGCAAAGGAGGACCACGAGGGTTGTCCGCTTCGTTTAGCCCCGTCATTTTAATGACGGGGTTTGCCTGCCCTCCGAAGCACACAGTGCGAAGGAGGGTCATTCCGAGCGAAGTCGAGGAATCTATTAAAACTACCCTCCGGCTTTGCCGGACTCAACCAGCGAGATACGAGATACTAGCGACGAGCGACGATTATGTCCGGCCCCTCGTAGCGAAGCGAATATCCCGGAATGTCGTTATCCTGCACCCTGATTTCCTGCTTCCCTGATCTCCTTAATTCCCCCTTGCCTTTCCCCTTATTTCCGTTAAACTAAACTCCTAACAAAAAATGTTGTATATTATTATGTTAGGCATCTGGAGGATACAGCTATGAGTAAGAATTTTGTAAGTGGAGAGTTCGACCCCCAATCAGCATTGTTATGCGCAGAGGCTTTTCAAAGACTGTCAGAGCAATTTATAAAGAATATAGGCAAAATACCGGAAGGGAGTACTCAGGATTCCCCCAGAGAATTGGGCAATTTAGTAAGCTCTGCTACAAATCTTTCCCTAGCGCTTGAGATATATTTAAAAACCCTTCGCAACCAACTGGGATTACCTATCCCCAAAATCCACGATCTCTGGGAGTTGTACAGAGATTTGCCTCCAGAAGTCAAAATAGAGATCGAAGATATGTATGACAGGTCCTGGCGCTCCTTACCAAAAGACACACGTGTTTCAATAACAATTGCCAAAGGTCCTCGCGATGCGCCGATATGGAAGAACCATAAATCAATAGAGCTTGCAGAACTATTGAAAATATCAGCGGATGTGTTCAAATCTTGGAGATACATATTTGTATATGAGCCCAAGGAAAGTGGCTATGAATTCCATCAATTTCCATATCGTTTACTTGTCTTAGCCTGTGAAGCACTTAAAGCTAGTATCCTGAATCATGATAAAGGCAATGTCTAGTAGGGAAATTAGGGGAAACTTAGGTGGAATAATAAAAACAGCCACGAATGGCGGTTCCTTAAGCAGTTTATTGCCGGGCTTCAAGCCAAATTTCTTGTTGCTCTTAGCATAATGACAGCATAAAATCAGTGAAAATTTATGCCATAGGTGCCGTGTTGTATAGCTCTGCCACAGGTATTATTATGTTAGAATTTATGAAGACTTGTTTCTTAGTATAGCAATATGATTTATCTATCTATTGCGTTAAAGGCGGCCCTAGCTTTTCTTAATTTTCCCGAGGAGTAGATTATGGGGACATATGCAGAGGATCTAAGTGAAATCAAGTTGGCTCGAAATCGTATGTCTCGATTCTTCAAAGTGGCGTTACACTGTCACTCACCTTTGAGCAAAGATTGGGGTAGCCGGGGAAGCGCGGATCAAAGTATTAACAATAAGGACAATTTCCTACCGGAGGGAAAGGAGGCCGACTTTCTGCAGTTAACGTTAGAACGTTGCAAATGCGACATTATAGTTGTTACTGACCATATGAAGTGTAGCTATGCTGAGAGATTAGTAAAGCACGCCGGTACATCCCGGCAGGTGGTTGTTTTGCCTGGCATGGAAGTAAATTTCCATACGAGTCCTGCTCTAGCAAATGTAAGACTGCACATTATCGTCATTCTTCCGCCTGACTGCACCCGTGAAACATTCGCGCGATTGTTGCCCGGAGTAGCTGAAGAAAGTAGGAGGAAGGATTCAGATGCAATTGTTGGGAAAGACCTGCGTGAATGGGTCGAAGGAGTCCATGAGCTTGGGGGTTTGTGTATCGCTGCGCATGTTGAAAGCGAGAATGGGATCAGGCGTTGTTTCCGCCAAACTGCAAAGTCGGTAATGGCTCTGCTTCCTATGGATGACGAAACTCAGCGACAACAGGAACAGGAGGTAGGTGGCAAACTTAGAGACTTGATTTTTGACGCAGGATTTGATTCTGTGGAAATAAGAAAACCGGAGGACAGGCATCACTATCTGTGGGAGGAAGATGGGGGAGAGAAAAAGCAGATGGCAACAGTATTAGGCCTGGATGCACATTGTATAGAGGATTATGGTCGCGAAGACCAAATCACCCTCGTAAAAATGACGGAACCGGGAATCGATGGGTTGCGCGACGCATTAAAGTTTCCAGAAACGCGGATTAGGTTCAAATCTGATATTATGGAGCCGCCTTCGCCACGCTTGGTAGGAGTAACCATCAGCGGAGGAAATGAGTCATTCTTTGAGGATCTGAAGTGTGGGTTTTCTGAAAATCTAAACTGTATAATCGGACCTAGGGGGAGCGGAAAATCTGCCTTAGTCGAAGCCCTACGCTATGTCTTCGGGTATAACAGAACACTAATAGAACTTGATAAGGAGCTAGCCGACCGAATCAGGAGCTTACAAGAGGCCACCCTGAGTAGTGCGCTAGTACGCTTATATTACCGCCGAAAAGATGGGGAAGTTCGGATTTTGGAAGCAACCTACGATGCCAAGCAAGACTACACGACGAAGGTTTTTGACGAGGACGGTAAAACTGTACCGGTTGACAATGTGGAAAGAAGTGGTGCATATCCGCTTAGATTGTACGGTTGGAGCGAAATTGAAACGCTCGGCAGAGACCAAAGCAAACAAAGATCCCTTCTCGACCGGATGATACCAAACATCAAAGATTCTATTGATCGGCGCAAGGATATTCACGATAATCTGGAGAGCAATCGGGAAAAGGTGCGTGGTAAGATTCTAGAGCTCAAGAGAACACTGGAGAAGAATCAGGGAGAGATCTATCGATTCTCAGAATACAAAAAAGATTTTGATGAGTTGGACCAAGAAGCAGTTAGAGAATGTTTTGAAGAGATTGATTTATTAGAGGCAAAGAAGAATGTTTTTGTTGTTGTGCGTAGGAACGTTTCGACTTTGATAGAGGATGTCGAGGGGTTAGAGCCAATTAATATTTCAGAGGGAGTTGAAAAGATAACCAGCAAATTCGGAAAGAAATTAGCGGACTGGTGGCAGGAGGAACAGATAAGAGAGAGGGAGATTATTAAAACCGAACAATTCCTTGCGGAGGAAATCGGCAAGATTAAGCAGAGGTTACAGCAGTTGAAGAACTCATTATTGGCAAAAGAGAATGGCCTTGCACAACAGCTTGAGGAAGCTTACGAGAAGCTGCGGAATGTGCTATCAGGCGAGCCTGACAAACAAAGAATCGCGGACTTACGGAGAAATGCTAAGAAAAGATTGGATAGAGTTTCAGACATCCGAGATGAGTATTTGGAACATTGGAAAGGGTTTAGATCATTATTAGGGGAACGACGCACACTAGGGAAAGAGTTAGAGAGGGCACAAAACGAGGTGACAGGTATAAGGGCGACTATGATTGATAAAGTTCAAGAAAGGCTGAATCAGTTTATGGGTGAACGCTTGAGGGTTTCAATAAAAATGTTACCTGGTGGAGATAGGAAAGAATTTGCTGCGGGATTGGAAAACTTTCTTAGAGCACGGGGTAGGAGAATTAGCCGAAGACTCCTGCGAGTTATTCCTGCAAGATACAATCCGGTAGATTTCGGGGATTTAATATTTGAACAAAAGTGGGACGCACTAATAGGAAAATACACGGTCGACGGCGAAGAAATTGAGATTGATGCGGAGGATGTGGAAAAATTGAGGGAAACTAAGGATTGGTATGAACACCAAGAAGAAGCGGATATTAACAGGCTCTTAGAGGATGGTGAACGGCTTCTATCTGTGCTACAGCTTCAAGAAATTCCCTGGGATGATCGAGAGGCAATCTTACTTAATGAGCAACCTGTTGATAAGTTGTCGCCGGGGCAAAGATCGAGCGCTATGCTTCCGCTAATTGCACTAGCTGAAAAGTCTCCATTGGTGATTGATCAGCCAGAGGACAATCTCGATAACCGTTTGATAGGGCATGTACTAGTAGACATATTAGCAGAACTAAAGGAACACAGACAGATCATTGTTTGCACACACAACCCGAATATTGTCGTGTCAGGGGACGCGGAACAGGTTATTGCACTTCAAGCAGAGAGTGACAGAAAAGGTAGACTGGACCTTGCGGGTTCGATCGATAATGATGATATAGTCAATACTGTTATCGAACTAATGGAAGGCGGACGAGAGGCGTTTAGGGTCCGAAGAGAGCGATATGGCATTTGAGAGCTTCGAGTTGGGGCGTGTGTTCCTGCCAAAAGTATGGTACAAATATAAAAACCCTTCAATTTATTCATATATAAAGTTCGTTACTGCAAATTCACCATGATATTTTTCCCCCGGCCTTACAATCTTTGAATTTTGATTTGTCATTTTGCTCTTTGATTTTTAATTTTTGATTTTCCCTCTGTGTAATCCGTGTTAATCCGTGGCTATATTTCTCTGCGTAATCAGCGCAATCTGCGTCTAATTTTTCTTCGTGTCTTTGTGGCTACCAAAAATCAATCAAATGCGCAGGGGGGCAAGTGCAAAAAACAAATTTTTTGAAAATTTTTTTATCTCTTTCCACATAAGCACTTACAAATTTTAACCATCCCAAATATATACGAATTTTCGACCAAATGCGCAGGTTCGCCCTAATTATAGAGGGTCGCGTTCTTTTCGAACCACCCTGTAAAAACCAAATTGTCAATTAGGAACACTCA
>SDBU01008793.1_pt1 | contig 11420 bp, 10 predicted proteins | sample 2277071 | NCBI WGS metagenome assembly SDBU01 (sample SAMN10397929, study PRJNA504765) | marine sediment metagenome | isolation source: marine sediment core GS08_GC12, 126 cmbsf | place: Arctic Ocean: Gakkel Ridge, Loki's castle | collected 2008 | reverse complement strand
TTCTCGAACAGGCTGGCAAAGTACTCGTAACTGCGGTCACCGACAGCACAGGTTTTGCACTATTCCTCGGCCTTGCCACCATATTCCTTCCCCACCTGAGGTAGAAGATTGCCTGCGAAAGTTATCCTGAACTCACTGCTCTCCAAGCAGATGGTGAACTGCGTTCAGGAGGAGCTCATTATCTTGAGTATGAGATCCTCACAGCGTAAGTATTTCACACATGAATTAGCTGAATAAATCACAAGATACTCACATCATTGATTGCACTGAAAAACCTAACCTAAGTGCGAGTGGATGGAAGGTGTGAGGGTGCGGGCTAGCCCCGCGCCCTCACATTTACCGGTCCTCCTCTTATCGAATAACCTTTTTTCATAGGAGTCATCATTGTAAAATGCTATATGAGACGTGAAAATGGAAGCGTGTTTTTCGATCTCCCTGCAGGGCAAACTGGGCAAGGGAAGATATGCATACTCTTAAATCGAGTCGGATGAGATCTCTCAAAAAAATGATCGCCCGCTTTCTGCGTTTTTTCTTCCACGCACTTTATACTAATCTCTCTTGGGCCTACGACGCCGTTGCCTATGTATCATCTGTGGGGCAATGGAGAGCTTGGCAGAGAACAGGTTTATGTGTATTACCACCCGGAGAATCATTAGAAGTCGGGTTTGGTACGGGTCATCTTCTTAGAGAAAGGGCTTCCTTCAGTAATTTCGCAGTGGGAATCGACATTTCGAAGCAAATGACCAAAATCACACAACGCAGACTGCTCAAAGCAAACAGTCTTGTCATGATTGCTCAAGCATCCACATTCCACTTACCATTCCCTCAATCTATGTTCTATTCAGTCCTCTCTACCTTCCCCAGTGATTTCATCTACAGGCACGAAACCTTTCAAGAAATCTATCGAGTGCTGAAACCTAATGGATTGATGGTCATCGTTCCTGGTGTCGAGAAAATCGGTGGGGCACCCTCCGCAGGGAGTATTCTCGTACGGGTTCTTGATAAACTCTCTGCTTGTCTCTACGCCCTCACAGGTGAACAAATAAACCCTGGATTGGATTGGAAAGCGGAACTCTTGCAACAGCTTAAGGATATTGGTTTCACAACCACAATAGAATCGGTGCCATTGGAACGTTCCGTAGTCTTACGTATCGTCGCCCAAAAACTCCCTCCCAAGGCATGAGTGATCAACGTACAATTAGCTTGGAAGGGGATCGAAAAAGGAGGCTCGATTGAAAGTAACAAAAACAGGCGATTTGGCGATGTTGGTTCTAAATCACAAGCAATTTCTCTTTCAACTGGAGGCAGAAAAGGATTTCCAAACGCATGAAGGCTTCATCCGTCATAATGATTTGATAGGCATTCCTTGGGGATCAACGGTTGCCAGCCACCTGGGAAAATCATTTTTGCTCATTGAACCAAGCCTGCGTGATGCTTTGCTACACATCCGCCGTCATTCACAGATCATATTCCCTAAAGATATTGGCTACATCCTGCTTCGGCTCTCAATTGGTCCTGATAAAACGGTAATTGAAGCAGGTACTGGTTCAGGAGCATTTACAACAGCGCTTGCTTGGGCGGTTGGTTCTGAAGGCAAAGTGATCTCCTATGATAAACGTCAGGATATGCAACAATTGGCAAAACAAAACCTAGCAAAGCTCGGGTTGGAAGATAGAGTCGAATTTCACTTGAGGGATATTGGGGATGGATTTATCGAAACCGGAGTAGACTCATTGTTCTTGGATGTGCCAAATCCCGAAGATTATCTTTCTCAATCACGTGAGGCTCTGACCAATGGTGGCACTTTTGGTGCCATCCTTCCAACAATGAATCAAGTCACCAAGCTTCTCTACGCTATGGAAAAACACGGTTTTGGAATGATAAACGTATGTGAGACTTTACTTCGATTCTATAAAACTATCCCAAATCGGATGCGACCACTGGATCGGATGGTAGCTCATACAGGGTATTTAATATTCGCCAGACCCATATATGATGGTGATCCCTCGACCCAAGAGAATAACGCGGATTTTGCATCACCATAACATTGACTACAAATATTTATGCGTATATAGCAGTAACGCTAGATACGTGGAGATGCCCATGCTAAAAATTCGATCATCTCGTCTTTGGAGATCCGCTAGACGACGTGCGCTCCAAGCAAGAAACAGACCTGGCCTTCAGCGGCTCAAGCTTGCTCATAAATTAATGGAATCCAAAAAATATTCTCAAGCGGGAATAATTTTCGAAGAGCTCGGTGTCGCTGCTTTAGGTCGAGGAATTCCCCGAGCTCCTCAACTCTTTCTGCAAGCTGGAAGGGCACAGCTGCTGGCCGGGGCGGCTACCCACAGAACCGATTTACTCATCAAGGGTACTCGCCTAATGTCGAAAATGGGTCAAGCTGATCGGCTTCCGATCGTGAGCCGGCGAATTCTCTCTGAATTACGTGAATCTTCTATGGACCAGGAGTATCGGATATTCGAAAATGAATTCAGACAGCTATTATCAGAATTGGATTTGAAAATTGCGCATAATAACAGAGTGGAGTCCCACGGTAGGTTACCATCAAAATGCCCCTACTGCGGTGGAACAGTCCATCCAAATGAAGTTGACTGGATTAACAGCCACTCTGCGACTTGCGATTTTTGCGGCAGCGTCGTTGAAGCCATCACATGAAAAACCGCTCAAGACCGGAGTTCCTGGCCCATGTTCGCTCTTCTCTAGAGAAGCACAAGCGTATAACTGCGAGTGAATGGGAAGCTCGACCCGCTGCAGTTCTACTGCCCCTGTATCAACACAATGATGACTGGAATTTACTATACACTCGGCGGACGGAATCTGTTGATTCGCATCGGGGCCAGGTTTCCTTCCCTGGTGGGGCGATAGAGGACAGTGACAACGGACCCATCGAAGCAGCATTACGAGAGGTTGAAGAGGAAATTGGGATTAGGGGCGACGATGTCGAAATTCTTGGCTATGTTGATAATATGTGGACGATTAGCCAATTTACTGTTACACCAGTAGTTGGACGAATTCCATGGCCAATTTCATTGGAGCTAAACGAGGCGGAAGTCGCCCGGGTTTTTGGTGTCCCATTGTCGTGGTTAGTCGATGAAGAGAATCTCAAAACCGAGCTACGCCATATTCCGGAATTGGGTTTGAAGGTACCAATCTATTTTTACAAGCACTATGACGGTGAGGTAATTTGGGGAGCGACGGCCCAAATTACACTCAACTTCTTAGAAATCATCGGACTGAAAGGAAAATAAAAAAGAGCGAGTCTCACTCGCTCTTTTACAATTCTAAGATCATCGCTATTTAGCTTTTTCTTCTTCCCCTTCTTCGCGAGCACCCTTCTCAATGACCTCTGGCTCATCCAGAACATCAACAAGCACTTCCTCTTCTACTTCCTCTACAATCTCTTCCTCGATTGCTTGCGCAACAACACGCGCAAGAACTTCATTAGGATCGGTCAGGACAGTGACATCCTTTCCAAAGAAGACATCGGCAACACTGATGGATGAGTTTATATCAATGAGCGGTTCTAAATCCACAGTAATTCGATCTGGCAGGTTAGCTGGTAATGCTTCAATTTCTATTTCACTCAATCCTGTAACGAGCACTCCACCAAGCTCACTCACCGCGGGAGCTTCTCCGACCAAGGTTATGGGGACTTCAGTCTTAATAATGGCATCCATTGCAACTTTGAGAAAATCGATGTGAGTAACATTTCTTCTTATGACATCAATTTGTACATCTCTCAAAATAACAGTGTGATTCTCCGAACCAACTTTTAAATTGATCAATGTCGAGCCACTCGCGCGTGAGAGCAATTTTGTTGTCGAATGGGCATCTAATTCAATCGCTATCGGTTCAATACCAGTGCCATAGACAACAGCAGGAAGTAGCCCTTCTCTCCGGAGTACTCTTACTTTCTTACCAATGACAGTTCGTTCTTTTGCTTCGAGTATAATTTCGTCCATATTTCAATCCTTAATACACTTTAAATTATCGAGCTTTCAATGATTAGGTTGATATTGCGGAAAGTTTTTCATCTTCTTCGACTTGAGAGTAAGTTTCCAACGAACAGCACTAAGCCAATCGCAATACCGCCAATAAGTCCAGCCAATGCTGCGCCCCGCGTGTCCAGCACTGTTTCCACTGGTCCGTTCACTTCGCGTGCGAGTAAGACCACAGAGGAGCTATTTTCCAAATTTGCCTGACGAGCGACGATCAAGCCCACTCTTGAAGAATCCATCCTAACAAGGCCACTCTGCACCGAAAAGGCATTGCTTTCGTTCATGTCAATTGATTCACTCTGTGCCACGAACACGCCCGACTGCATCATGCCAATTTTTTCGCCCTGTACTGTAAATGCGCTGCCACGATTCAGTTCCACTTCTTTCGCAACGATTGACCGCGCACCGCCTTGATTAATATGTACGACATCAGCTTCAACCGCTTCAATCTTGCCCCCCTCGAGCGTAATAACATCAGCGGACACATCTTCATTATTGTCAGGTGCAATAATTTCAGTCATCGCGACCTCACTCGCACTATCTGGTGTTTTCAAGCCCAAAGGGCCTCACCCTTCGATCAGAAACGACCATCCTGCTCCCCATTAAGCAAAATGCCCATGAAAATGAGGCCATCTCCCGTAATTGGACGATCGCCCCACGACCACGATGTGAATTCTAACGGGTGTTGTCTGATGCGTCAACCTGCGACATCTTGTGAGTGTCTCCATGAAAGTTGGCAAATCTCTACTAGATAAAGAAGCCTGATCTTTATGGAGTTGCTTTGCCCACTAATTTGGAATGCAGCTCGCGTTGACCACCAATGACCAGCATGTTAGACTAAAATGTTAGGCTATTTTAAATTATTTTTGGTCAGTTTATGACCTATCCAGAGGCAACAAAACCAAAGTGTTCCCTTCGGGAGGCTCGCCAGGAATGCGAAGCGGTAGCGAACTCTTACAGGCACTCGCCATCGGCGCAGGAATAACTATTCTCCTTAGCCTTCTCCTGATGATGTATCTTCGTATGGGAACGCAAATTCGTACTTGGATCGCGAATATAAAAATGAAATCGCTATTCTTGCGTGATCGTAGACGACGGGAAAAGGGACGGACTACCAAATGAGTGGTGAATTTGAATCTCGTTCCTTCATGATTATTGGGCTTGGAAATCCGGGCCGGAAGTTTCGAGAGGATCGTCACAATATCGGCTTTATGGTAATGGATAGACTTTCTGAGAAGGTGGGAGAGAGTTTCTCAAAGGTCAAATTCGATGCATTCCTGACCAAAGCTTCGTACAAGGGAGAAAAGCTGTACTTAGCCAAACCCCAGGTTTTTATGAACAATTCGGGGTCTTCGGTCGCTCAACTGAAACGATATTATCGAATTCCAAACACGAATTTCCTTGTAGTTTACGATGATCTCGACTTACCTTTGGGGTATCTGCGTCTGCGCCCTCAAGGGGGCTCAGGAGGTCACAATGGCATGCTGTCTATTATCAAACAGCTTGGGTTTCAGGATTTCCCAAGAATGCGATTAGGCATTGGCCGCCCTCCAGGGAAGATGAAACCTGCCGCTTATGTATTACAGGCTTTCTCCGAGGAGGAGAATCATCAGGTTGATATCGTACTTAATCGAGCCGTAGAATGCGTGGAAACATTCATATCGGAAGGGCTTGAATCCGCAATGAATCGGTTCAATGTTAAGAACGGGGAAAAATGAACCTTTTCCCCCTACTCAATCAAATTCGTAGGATTCCTGGATATCAGGCCTTGCTGCGGAGGCTTGAAGCCCCACAAACAGCTCGAATTACGCTGGGATTGCCCAGATCAATTCGCCCCCAAATCGCCACTGCTCTGGCGATCGACACCATGAAACCGCTCGTATATGTTGTATCCCGCAGAGAGCGATTCGTGACACTTACGGATGAATTAGGTGCGTGGGCTCCTGGCCTCAAGATCCTGCCCTTTCCCACGCCCAATCCCCTTTTTTATGAAAAGACGGCCTGGGGCCCAAGGACAATGCGTCAAAGGGTATCGGTCTTGGCTTCGCTCACCGAGCATCACTCCCCAGGACATACCAAGGCAGGGTTAGGAATTACGCCTCAATTGATTATTACCCCCGTTAGGGCGATGATGTTGCGAACGCTCACCCCCGAAACTTTCATGAAATACTCCAGGTGGGCCCGCTTGGGCGATTCAATTGAGTTGGATGGCTTTTTAAAGCTATTGATTGACATCGGATACGAGTCATCCTCTATTGTTACCGAACCTGGCGAATTCAGCAGGAGAGGCGGAATCGTTGATTTATGGCCACCTGCTGAATCGAATCCAATCCGCGTTGAATTATTTGGGGATGAAATCGATTCGATGCGAACTTTTGATCCCGGAACACAACTCTCAAAAAAGCCGATAGAGCGTTTTCGAATTACCCCAAGCAGAGAGGGTCTCCCAAGGGAGTTTAAAGAGAGCTGGATAAACTTATTTAACGGTGCAGCTGAAGACCATGAACCCATGCTCGAGTATTTTCTTCCCTGGATGAATTCTACGCCAGCTGGTCTTCTTGACTATCTTCCTGAGGATGCCGTAGTTTTGTTAGATGATCACATGAGAATCGAAGATGCAATAACTGAATTCGAACAACAAGCTGTGGACTACCGAGAGCGGGATAATGAGCTGGGCAATGCCGATCTTTCTAAGGACGCCCCACTTCCTTACCTCACTCTATCAGAAATCTATGAATCCTTCGATCAACAAAACTTGATCGACCTTGGGCACTTGTCGGGTGAAGAGGTTGAGTTTCATGAGCTCGCAGAAGCTTTCATTCCTGGGCCTAAATTCGGAGGACAACTTCGCCCGCTGTTAAAGTACGTTGGTGATCGAAGGATGCAACACGATTCGGTTGTCGTTGTCAGCAGACAGGTGCCTCGACTGGTAGAACTATATTCTCAGGAAGGCTCCCGGCATCATGTGGTTGAGCAACTGCCAACCGAACTTGCCCCTGGGGATATTTGGTTTGTACAGGGTGCACTCACCGAAGGGTGGTCATTAAAAAACCCCGAAACAAATACATTGCACCTGCTTACAGACGCAGAGATATTTGGGTGGGCGCGCCCTCAACCCCGCCGCCGCCCAACCGTCAAAGCAACAGCCCCCGAGCAAGTGTATGCAGATCTGAAGCGAGGAGATGTTGTCGTCCATGTCGATTATGGTATTGGACAATTCCTAGGGCTTGTCCAACGTACGCTGGACGATCTACAAAGAGAATTCCTGCTGGTCGAGTACGCAGAAAGGGATCAGGTTTATGTTCCCATTCATCAAGCAGATAGGATCACAAAATATGTTGGTGCTGATGGCGCCAAACCAAAGTTTTCTCGCCTGGGCACCCAAGAATGGAATCGTGCTAAGGAGAAAGTACGCCGAGCTGTGGAGGAAATTGCCGAAGGCCTACTCGAATTGTACGCCAGTCGAAGCACAGTTGTGGGTCATGCATTTTCCCCAGATTCCACATGGCAACGTGAACTTGAAGCTTCCTTTCCTTATATCGAAACAGATGATCAACTCCGAGCGATTGAAGTCGTAAAGCACTTCATGGAGCTACCGCGACCCATGGATATTTTAGTTTGCGGTGATGCGGGCTACGGAAAAACTGAGGTTGCGCTGCGGGCAGCATTTAAAGCTGTGATGGATGGGAAGCAAGTTGCTATGCTCGTACCAACCACAGTGCTCGCACAACAACACTTCAATACCTTCAAAGAGCGATTAAGTGCCTTCCCTGTAGACGTGGAAATGCTCTCACGCTTTAGAAATCGATCTGAAACGCAGAAAATTCTTAAGCGCCTAAAAAATAACGAAATTGATATTGTCATTGGAACACATCGGCTCCTTCAATCGGATGTCAAATTTAAGGATCTTGGTTTGCTCATTATCGACGAGGAACAAAGATTCGGCGTGACACATAAAGAATTTCTCAAACAGAAACGCACCGAGGTTGATGTGCTTACAATGACGGCTACGCCAATCCCCAGGACACTGTACATGGCGCTAACTGGCGCACGTGATATTTCTACAATCAACACCCCCCCTGAAGAACGACTAGCTGCGGTAACTCATGTAGGACCCTATGATCCACGTTTGATCCGGCAAGCAATTCTTCGAGAGTTAGATCGTGATGGCCAGACATTTTTTGTTCATAATCGTGTCATGACGATTGAGGGGATGAAGCGAAGACTTGAGCATTTGGTGCCAGAAGCGAGATTTGCAGTTGCGCATGGCCAAATGGCTGAACAGAAACTTGCAAGTGTTATGGAACAGTTCACTCGAGGTGACGTCGATGTGCTGGTTAGTACTTCGATCATTGAATCCGGCCTGGACATCCCTAACGCGAATACATTGATCGTAGACCGAGCCGATCGTTTTGGCCTTGCTCAACTGTATCAATTGAGAGGTCGTGTGGGCCGTTCCGCCTCCCGAGCCTATGCTTACTTTTTCCGACACGCAAGGAGACGGATTACAGAGGATGCGTACAAACGGTTAGAAATTTTTGCTGAACACACTCAGTTGGGTGCTGGGTATTCTCTCGCAATGCGTGATTTGGAACTGCGTGGAGCAGGTGATATTCTGGGCACCAGACAACATGGTCACATTTCTGCCATTGGGTTTCATCTGTACACCAGAATGTTGTCCACCGCAGTTCGAAAAAAGAAATCCGAAATGCCAGACCAACTTACTATTCCTGATACCCTTCCCCAAAGTACTATGCCTCTGCCTGTCTCGGTTGAACTTCCAATTAACAGCGCAATTCCTGCCGATTATGTGGAAGATCGCGAACTACGACTGCAACTCTATAGACGCTTGGCAGAAATACGAACTTTCGACGAGATTCAAAGAATTGAAAATGAACTCCGAGACCGCTTCGGTGATCCCCCCGAGCAGATTCGAAACCTGCTTTACCAACTATATATACGTATACTCGCCGCGCAAACAAATGCAATATCCATATCCATTGAAAATAAACAAATCCTGATTCAAATACCAGCCAACGTCTTAAATGAAACCATGGCCGACCTTGGAAATGACGTGCGATTGAGCAAACGAGGTCTCTGGCTTCTCAGGCAGAAAGACGAAAACTGGAAGGATAGGTTGATCGAAGTACTCAAAGCTCTCAGGTATGGGCCCGAGCTCGTAGCATAATGGAAAAATTGGGCTGTCACTACTCAATTGGAGGGTGACTTTCACAATTCGCTGCTGTAATGGATTAATACAACAATGTACGGATTCCCATCGACGTATTCGATACCCACTGCCCAGGATCGCCAATCAAATTCGTTACCTTCGGATTCTGAACTCCTGTAAATGCCGTAAAACTTCAGGTTTGTAAGTTCTTCTGGCCATACAATTTTTCCAGCGGTATTTCCAAATTTCAATGCATTACAGGTCGCTTCCGGCGATCGCAGAAATACATCTTCAAGCTTCGGAAATATCACATCCCGGAAAGTGCCGACGACAGCTAATCCGCTATCCGCCATCACCCCCCATTCAATTTGATCCGAATTTGAGAGTAGCTCCATCGCTTCTTCAACGGTGAAACGGACCTCAGGAGAATACCAATTCACCCGCACTGCAAGTCCGCGATTCGCATTGAGCATTTTTGCCAAACGAATGTCATCTTGCTCTTCGATTACACTTCGGAGAGAGTTCAATAAATCGAAGCTTTCTTGATCACTGCAAAAATCATCAGCTAATATAGCTTCGGTGATATTCATGGAGGGCACCCACCCTACCCCATCAACCCCAAAATGAATTTCCACCCATAGTGAACTACCAAGCAGGGTTCGATTTCCAGTTACGCTTATATTTTTTGCGTTCCATTCGAGATGCCCAACTTCAGTACCCGACTGTCCTGCTGGTTGGCGGATCACCAATCCTTCACCTCTGGGAACCCGAACAACTGCATAACTAGTTGAAATTACTGACTCTTGAGGAGTTGGCGTTATCATCCCCTGTTGTGTCATCTGTGCAGTTTTGATTACGGTCGGTGTCGGGAGTACTGCAGTCGACTCTTGAGCACACGCGCTAAGAACATGCATCGTCCACAGCAACCCAACCAAGAGCAGATGAGGAGAATGAGATCGTATTTTCATCTCTGGCAAATATATCCCAAATCACAATCAAAACATAGACTTGAAATTGATATGTAGTGTATTGCAATACTGATCAATGAATTCCACCAAGTTAAAACAACGGTGACCGAATCCAAGCTCATGAAAAGCTCAGACGGCCTACGTTCGTTAGAAAGCGAATCAGCGTTTCACTGATTTCTTTCTTGTAGGCTTTGTTTTTACGAGGGCTATGTCCAGCACCTCGTCCATATTTGAGACCAGCTGAATGTCGATCGCTTGAATGCACTTCTTGGGAATATTCACCAAATCCTTTTGATTGCGTTCTGGTATCACAAGAGTAGCCAGCTTGATTCGATACGCAGCTTGAATTTTTTCACGGAGACCACCAACTGGGAGAATTCTTCCCCTCAATGTAATTTCTCCGCTCATACCTACACTGAATTTCACAGGCCTTCGAGTAAGCGCCGAAGTGAGAGCTGTTGCGATTGTGATCCCCGCACTTGGACCATCTTTCGGTATTGCTCCTTCTGGTATGTGAATGTGAATATCTGTTTTTTCGAATATGCCTGGATCGATCTTCAACGATTTAGATCGCGACTTGACATAGGATAAAGCTGCTTGGGCAGACTCTTGCATCACATCCCCTACCTTACCCGTGATTTGCAAATTTCCCTTTCCATCAACCAACAGAACCTCAACCGGCATCAATTCACCGCCATTTTCAGTCCAAGCTAACCCGGTCGCGACGCCAATTTGATCCTCACTCTCTGGCAGCATAGGAGTTATCAAAGAGGGACTCAGGAATTTGTCGACCAAGCTTGGGGTAATCCTGCGTGGATGGTTTCGACCCTCAGCTTTTAATCGGGCAGACTTACGCAGCATATTTCCAATCTCACGTTCAAGATTCCGCACTCCGGCTTCCCATGTATATTCTCGGATTATTTTCCTCAATCCACCCTCAGTGAAGCTTATGCTCTTGGCAGCAAAACCAGTTTGTTCTAGTTGTCTGGGGATTAAAAACTTTCGCGCGATTATCATTTTTTCTTCATCAATGTAGCCCGGGAACTCAATTACTTCCATTCTATCCACCAAGGCTGGTGGAATCGTGTGCAACGTATTCGCGGTCGTAATAAACATGACTTTCGATAGGTCGTAGGGAATCTCAAGATAATGATCTGAAAAAGAATGGTTCTGTTCAGGATCTAACACTTCAAGCAGCGCCGCAGCAGGATCACCCCGAAAATCATGCCCCAGTTTGTCGACCTCGTCGAGCATGAATAACGG
>SDBU01008792.1_pt1 | contig 11421 bp, 15 predicted proteins | sample 2277071 | NCBI WGS metagenome assembly SDBU01 (sample SAMN10397929, study PRJNA504765) | marine sediment metagenome | isolation source: marine sediment core GS08_GC12, 126 cmbsf | place: Arctic Ocean: Gakkel Ridge, Loki's castle | collected 2008 | reverse complement strand
TTGTTCTAAAATTGTTTCCCAATTTTGGGGATAATTCTCATGATTTACTAAGAAAAATTGCCTCATAGTTGAATCTTTATGTGGTCTACCGCCTTTTCCAGGAGTCTCTAACCAGATTTGATGTGAAACAGCTACTCTTTCAGCAACTATTTTTGAAGGAACGATCCAGTAGTCCGGTAATTTACCAATATCAGTAAATCTTACAAATGCGTAAAACAGATCATTATCCTTTATTTCTTCGACCTTCTTTGACATCATAAGACTATTTTTTTTGTAGAAGGTGGTTTTTACTGAAATCTTAAAGGTAATATTTATGGGACTAACTATCAATAAGTCAAATCCTTCAGTTCTTCCTAGCGTTACGGTAACAATGCAATCTTTCGCTGAAAGGAGATATGCTATAAAATATTCCCCAGCATTACCTATATTCTGTTTTGCTACTTTCATTGAAACAATCTCTCTACAAATAATTTATACTCTTTTAAATATAGTATATCTGTATTATTAATTATTTAATAACCCTATGACTATAATTTGAGTTTTCTCACTCGAAATTTGTAATACTTTAGAATTTGAAATGAGTTCTGCTTTATATCAAGTAAAAAACAGTATTTTAAAGCGTATGGGGGTTGAAGGGTTCCAAGGATTTAAAAAGACACCTCATTTAATAGAATCTTTGCTCCAAGAAATACCAACTTCTCCGTTTTTCTAATTGGATTTTTTACTCTTCTCCCAATTTCTCCCAATCTTCTCCGTATGTTTCCTTAAACTTTTTTATTATTTTTTCGTCTTTTAACCTGTCAAATACTTTCTCGATCCGTTCCTCTTTTGCTAAGTGGCTTTTCAAGTATTCTACTGTCCAACCAAGCCTTTTAGCTTCCTCTTCAAGTTCACGCTTATCCATAATGATGACAATAATTTTTTCTTTTTATAAATAGAAGCAGACAACATCTTTAAATCATAACGAAAAATAAAATATTAAATATCCAGATAGATGCCATATTGTAAAAAATGGATAAAGGACTCAATTATTATCTGAATACTTACGTAAATTTGTTGAAATTGATATCTATCTTGATTTTAATCTTGGACAAAATTAGTTGATAAATACTTCAAGCTTTATTTTAATCGTAGAAAATGAAATGTAAAATGTAGGCGATATATTCTTAGCCTTAATATTCGAAATTTTGTGTGCTAGATTCCATTTTTGCATTTCATTTACCTCCATTTCTTAATTACCTTTTCCAGTAACCCATGAAACTCTATCCCCAAATGAAAGTGGTACTAGATACTAATAAAATAAAAATAGAGTTAAAAAAAATGGAAGATAAATTAGAAGATATGACTTTCTGCTTTACAGGAAAGCTCGAAACCGTGAAGCGAGCTGAAGCAGAACAAATGGTTAAAGATAATGGGGGCTTAACACGATCAAGTGTAAGTAAAAATCTTACTTATTTGGTCACCAATTCAACTGAGCCAACAGGGAAATACAAGAAAGCTCAAAAGGTAAATGTTAAAATCATTACCGAAGCAGAATTTCTTGAGATGATCAAATAATTATAAATTCTATTATATTTTTTTTTTATTATTAAAGATTTAAATTCAATTACTTAAGTTATTATGATTGGACAGTTATCAAAATTAATAATATTAAAGGATGCACTATTTAGATTTTGAGAATTTACATAAGCAACAGCAACAGTTAAAACAAAGAACTCCAGAAGATTTGATAGAAAAATTACTTAATCGAACTGATAAATGGATACTTAGCAACTATAAGCAACTAAGAAAAAATTCATTAATGATAATTATTGGTGACCATGGAAGAGCTAAATTAAACCTTGAATACTCCGGCAAAATCGCACAATGGAGAGAAGCAAGTGTACCAATTGCTATTTTTATAAAAAAGTAACCCATATTATATAAAAATTTAATTTTAGTATATTAGTTTCAGAATAGAATTTAAAGAAAAACTAACTAAGAAATTAAATAACCTTGTTCTTTTTGATAACTAATGGAGGAAAAAACATACAAAATCATCTATGTTATTGGATTAGTCATCACTTTAGCATTGATGTTGCTATTAATTTTTACTGGAGATGTATCGTTAAACTTTACATTTCTTATATTCTTCTGGGTTGTAAAACTTTTGGCTGGTTTTGGCTTAGTCTTGGGTATATCAAATGGTTTCTTATTAATTATGGATAAATTAAGCAATAAATTAAAAAACCGAGGTACTATTGTTTTAATCGTAATAGAGATTATTATCCCGTTATTTTTAATAGGTTATGCGATATATAAAATTATTTCAAGTTATACTGAAGCTGCGGCTATCACCCAAACGGGGTTATGGTTATTGTTTGATAATATTATATATATCTATGGAATTATATCCTTATTACTAAATCTTTACATCATCCCTTTAGCGAGTGAACAATTTCATAAAGCTGTTGAAATAAGTAAACTTTCTTTCTGGAAGAAAGGAGCAAAAAAAGTTGCTAGGAAAATAAAAAAGGAGTATTTTTCATTAAGAAAAGAATATGCAAAAGCTCAAGTTCAAGATCAAATGGCTGTAAAAGATATTTTAGATTTATGGCGTAACAAGTTTGCCGTTAATCTGTTATTGATTTTAGCAATTGGATCATTTTTATTCATGCCTATTGCGTTTATCTGTGTTTTGTATTGGCTTCATTTATATGTTTTTTATAGATTGCAGATTAGATTATGGGAAAAAGCAGCCCTACTACTTGGGATGATATGGATTGGCTTTATTGCTGTAGCTTTACCATTTTTAAGTTTTCCAAAAGTGGCGGAAATTTGGAGAACTATCGATCCTTACTTTTGGACTGTAAATGTATTATATTTAGTTGGAATTTCTTTGGCAACCTTTATCTTTATCAAGAAAATACTTAATTTACAAGGGATTACTATTAGAGGACTAAAGATACAGCTAAAAGATAGAAAAATCGAGAAGCTAGAACAAGAAAAAGAAGAGTTAGAAAAAAAATTAAAAGAAAAAGAATCTAATGTTAATTAACGTTATTAGCTAATAATGTTGTAAAATTAAAATGGAAGAATATAAACGGTTTACGATTTCTCTTCAACAAAACTTGTATGAGAAATTCGAGGAATTCCGAAATAAAATAGGATTGTCAAGATCAGACGCCATTCGGAAAGCAATGAATCATTTTATGATACAAGATGAAAATATCTCAGCATCATCTGATAATGTTGTTGGATGTATAACGTTAATGATGACTCACCAGCATTTTAATCTAACAGAAAATCATATTCATGAACATTTAAAAAATTCTAAAGTTAAAATGTCAGATAGAGGTGATTTAAGTTTTATTGCTTTAATTGCGGTTAAAAAAAACTTTGTACAGTTAATTAGCTATTCGTAAGTTCTTTATTTTTAAGTCATCATTGTTCAGAATTAGTGTAATCCTTTTTTGAACACAAGCAGGTCTAAATTTATTTTATCAGCTTTTTAACCGCATGGTACTCCCATATGATCCATTCCATTATTTTTGAGAGACTCTTGGAGCATTTTATAATAAAATCATATTGATAATTTTACACCCTCTGGATTATTATTATCTTACTTTATGATTTTTCATTTAAAAAAATCTAATGTAATTTAATTTTTAACATGACAAGCGAAATAAGAAATTTTCCTGAAGTAAATCTATTTTCCTGTCCTTACTATAATACTTGTATTCTCCCAAAGCATCTATTTTGCAGAATCCCCGAATGTAAAGTATGTACGGAATATACTTCAATACTTAAAAAGTACAACTCAAAAGGATATTATTAATTAGCTCAAGGAAAATTTATCTCTAAAGAGAAGAATATAAGCTCTGAGAATTTCTTTATTAATTCTGGAGTTTTTTTAACATAACCTGTTTCTCTTGCCATGGAGAAATAATAAAGAGCTGCTTTGAAATTTCGTTTCATAAATCCCACTACATAATATACTCTTATATTATGTAATAAAGAGCATCTCTATTTGCCATTCTTCTTCTTTCTTTTGAACAAATCTGTATATTCTTCATGAAATTATCCTACAAGAGTCTCAAGAAGTTCAGTTGTTTCTTTTAAAATTTTATTAATAGGCATAGATTTAAAAATAAAACCCCCCGAAAATCCTGAATAATAACCATCATAACATTCAACGAGCTCTTTAAATTCGGCAAACTCATCTTTTCCCAACCAAATTTTACGTTTCAGTTTTAATACCCATATATCGACCTTCTCTTTGGTATGAAAATCTTTTACTATTACAAAAAATTGATTCTCGAATAAGATATTTTTAGCTCCTCTCTTCTTGATTGATCGTGATGCAATACGGACAGGATAGGTCTTGTTATTGTAATGCCTATCAATTATGCTATTTATAGAAGGAATATGCTCTTCAAGATTCTTACTTGTTAAATATTTAACTAAATTATCCTTTATTTCCTGAGATATTGTTATACACTATCACCCTATTTTTGTCTTCAAATTTAAAATCATTTTGTTATCTTCATATGAGAAATGTTTCCATTAATCTGTAGATAGAGAATTGATTTATTGATTTCATCAGATTTTAGTAAAAAATAAAGTTTTTCTTTAAATTACTATAATTTAATGAGATACTATAATGAATTATTGGAAGTCTGGTATCGTATTTGGTATAATTTTCTCTATATGTCCATTTACTGGTTTTTATGATAGTCCATCCTTGTTTATTAGTGATGGAGAAGAATTAAATCCCTCTAGAGTCTATGATTCATCTGGTTCTGCAATTTACATTGATGATACGAGCGAATATTATACATGGGAGCTTTTCTCACTGTTAAGCCCGTTAAGTACAGGAAAAGGAACTGTAGAAGACCCGTACATTATACAAGGATCCTTTCTTGGATCAGGAACTTCAGATGCTATAGTAATTATGAATTCAAAAGCCCACTTCATGATTAAAGACTCTGTTATTTTTAGTTCGGGAGGGTCTGGTATTGTCTTCAGGAACGTGCAAAATGGGAATATCATTGATTCATCAATCGTGAATAGTGATTACGGAATATTTCTTGATTCATGTTCTAATGTCACTATTGCAAATAACGAGGTTTTAAGCAATAAACAGTCAGGTATCAATATATTTCGAAGTTCCAATATTATTGTAAAAAGTAATCGTGTCGCTAACAATCAAATGGCTGGAATTAGCTTGTTTAAGAGTGATTCTACTACCGTTTACAGTAACACAGTAAGTTCTAATAATTTGCTTGGCGTCGTCTCTGGAATGGGAAGTGGATATATAATTAAAAACAATCATATTTTTAATCATTCTAATGGAATCTACCTCTATAAAAGTACCTTGAGTAGCGTAATAGGAAATGAAATAACAAATGTTACCGAATTTGGGATACTAATCCAATATAACAGTAATTTTAATACTATTATTAATAACACTCTACTTAACAATTATTTTCTTATAGGTCTTGGAGAGGATTGTGGTAATAATAACATTTTTAATAATTCTGCGAACCAAATATTAGTTATAGATGGAACTTATGGGCCACCCCCCTTTAGTGAAGAAGAATTTGAAGAATTAAATAGATTGTATTTTAGTTCTAAAGAGAGCTCCACTCTGCCAGGTTACGACATTGGATTAATTTTAAGCATCATTAGTTTTGCTTTTCTATTCCTTTTCATTAAGTTTAGATTACAGAACACTCAAAGAGTTAATAAGAAAGGGTAAATACTCAATTATAACAGAAAACAAGGTGATTTTAAACTGATTTGGTTTTCAGCTGACTTTCATCTCAGCCATAAAAATATAATTAAATATTGTAATCGCCCATTTCTAAATGTTGATGAAATGGATGAAACCTTAATTAACAGTCTTAAAGAGTATCTTAAACCTAAAGACACTCTATATTTTCTCGGGGATTTGTCATTTAAGAAAGCATCAGCTCTTAAATTCTTCGAGGCATTAAATAATTTAGAGATCGAAATTCATTTTATAATAGGGAATCATGATTCTGATGAGGTTATCAAGCTCACCAAGGAGTTTTGCATAACAGTATCGTATTTAAAAGATATAATAATTAATAAAATTCATATTACCCTTTGCCACTATGCAATGCGCGTATGGAACAGAAGTCATTTCAATTCTTGGCAATTATTTGGTCATTCTCACGGAAAACTCAGCTCGATTGGAAAACAATGTGATATTGGAATCGATGCAAATAATTATTGTCCTGTCTCATTTGAGAAGCTTAACGAAATTATGGAAAAAAAACAGAATAATTTTAACTATATCAGTCCTTAAGATTCCGGAGTATAAGATTAAGAAAAATTGCTATTTTTGCCAGAAAACTTGAAGAAGGACATCTAACAGGAATTAATTTAATTTTAATTCAGTTTATTATATAAATTCTGTAAGAAAAATGCTATACCTAAATTCGTTTATTATGATTTACTTTAAGGATCTATTTATTTAACTTCTCATTTTGAAAGTTTGCTTAAAATTTCATAGATTTTGTTTAAATTATCTTCTCGATTACGAGTTTTTCTCATTCCAATTATCACTTTTCTAGACTCTTTAGAATTGGTCAGTTTCACTTTATAGAATATTCTCTTGTATTCTTTTCTTAACTTGGAGAGATTCTTAATTGGAAAAACATATCCATAACATTTCTGTTGTCGCGAAAGTTTAATAATCCTACTCCTATCACTCCAGCCTGCAGAGAACATGCCTCCACGAGGTACAATCCGACCTTGAGAAATAATTCTAAAATTGGTTACATAAAGAGTTCCACCAGATATAGGTGGTCCTGATGTAGCTCTACCCCATTGAATTGTTCCGCCGCTTTCTAAGAGTATTTGTTCACCATCAAATAGACAATATTTTTCGAAAATATATCTTTCCATTTCCAAAAGTTTCCCTGCAAAATCAAATCCTTGCTTGTTCAATTCTATTCTAAAATCTCTCAAAGGACCTTTTCTCTTTCTCCTCTTGTTTATATTATTATTTAACGACTTTCTTACACCTTTATATAGGTTTTTCATGTAAAACTTAGGATTTAATTTGAAAGTTTCCCCCATGAAATCAAAAAATTCTCTATCAGGAAGATACCGCCACTCATCTTTAGCATCAAATTCATATCCTTCTTCATAAATCCGAAAGCCGGTTAAATAAGATAAAATCTTTGATGATGATGGCTTTCCCTTTTCAAATTCCTCTTTAATTTTATTTTTTATTTGCTTTAGTGTATTTTCCATATTGAACAACCGATAAGTCTTTTAACTTGGGGGTTACATTTTTAAGTCTTACGAGGTGTAATATTATTTTCTCTTTTAATGTTCCTTTATCTAGTATTTCGACCTTAAAGCCTTCGAATAGTTAAAGATATGATACTCTAGGGTATTTTATTCTCCTTCCAGAAAAAATATAAGTAAATACCAGAAGCGACTAAAAGTAGTCCAGTAAAGATACATACAATAGCTACAGGCAACGTTGCTCTATCCAAAGCACTTAGTGGAATCCCCATCTCTATACGTCCATTTATCGCACTAACATTAATAAACCCGAGTATACTAACGAAAATGAGAACAGCTCCGAAATCTATTAGCCATTTAGCATATTGCGATCCTGACATTCTTTAACATTAAACTACAAAATTTTCAATTAATTTTTGTTTTTTGTAATATAATTACCAAGGTTTTTTCCTTTATATATAGTGGCAGAAATTTTGATTTTACTCATTATATTTTTTATTTAAAAAAAAGAATTTAATTGATAGATAGTGGCAGAAATTTTGATTTTACTCCTAATTCATTCTGTAAATAATAAATTCCCCAGTTTGCTAAAGTTGATATTGCAATTCCAGAATATAACACCGCAAAAAATATACCTGATATTGTCTTCATTTTAAATAGTTTAATCGACCTTTGGAGTGTAATCTTATAATCATATTGAACATCCGTATTGGATTCGTTACTATCTCGTTCCACATCTATTCCAATCGTATAATATGTATAAATGAGCACCATTCCTAGGATAAACCCCAATCCAAACCCAATCCTCCAACCTATCAACCCTCCAATAAGAATTCCGGCACCATTTCCAAATCCTAATCCAAATTGTAAAAATCCAAATTTAGATCCACGGACTTGAGCAGGATAAAAATCTCCAATCATTGAAAATCCAATTAGCAAGAAGGCCCCTATACCGATTGCTCCAACAATTATTAGCAATAAAAAAACAGAATAATTAGGAGAAAGACTCTGTAGACCATAAGCACTTATCCATATCAAGTTGGTAATAACAAATAATTTCTTTCCTGTTAACTTTTTAGCGAGTAAATCCCCATAATATCCAAAGAAGATCATACTCATCATTCCAACAACTAGATTAATTGTAATTATAATACCGATCCCTGCCTCAGTAGTATACGGTAGGGTTTTCAGCAAACTAACGATATTAGCCGGTAAAATTCCTAAACAAAAATACATTACAAAATAGAGACCAAATCGGATATAAAAAGTATTTTTTTTCTTTTTTTCGAAATTAATAACCAATTAAAACACCTACATTAATCAATAATATTAATTTCGACCATTTAATATAAAGAAAAAAAGGAACTTAAGTTTTTAACTATAAATGAATTTTTCACAACGTTCAATTAATTTATTTTGTAAGTCTTACGAGGTGTAATACTTTCGGGTGACACTATTGTATAGACACTTAGTATTAATTTAAATTCTTTTTTTTTATTATTTTTTATTTTTAGCTAATAATTCTTCTATAGTAATAGCAATTATGTCTAATTTCTCTTCATTCTTACACCGAGCTATTTCTTCACTAGCGCCTCTACTGAATTTAAATCCAACTATAAAACCTACTTTTTTCTTAGTTCTTCTTAAAACTGTTTCAAACTTATCTACATCTGGTCTTGAAATGCTGTGTTGTTTAACTTCTACAGGTAAATTTGCTCCATATTCACTTATTGGTACTATACCATCAATTCCCATATCACCAGTTTTTCTTGGATTAACTCTGCCCCCAATTCTCTCAACGACCCAATTTTGAAACTCAAACGGTGGTAATTCTTTTAGTTCTTCAATAGAATATTTCATTCCAATTATTTCATCTTTTTTATAATGAATTCTCTTAGCCATCAAACGACATGCCGTCGGCGATACATCTATTCCTATGAATTTTCTATTCAAATCTTTCGCTACTTTAATAGTAGTTCCGCAACCACAAAATGCGTCAAGAACAATATCGCCTTCATTTGAAGATGCTTTTATAATTCGTTCTAATAATGCTTTTGGTTTTTGCGTGGGATATCCAAGTCTTTCTCTTGCTTCCCTATTTATAGTTTCAATATCTGTCCAGTAATCTTCTGGTATTTTTCCTTTATCAATATAATATCGGTATATTTTACCCGTTTTTTTGTCTGTTTTTTCTTGGTATTCTCTACCGTTTTTATCCTTTCCTACTTTCATATGGGTTTTTGGTCTTGGTATGGCAACCATATCACCATTAAAAGTCCATTTCTTTCCTTTAGTGTAGAAAAATATTATATCATGCTTTCTTGCAAATCTTTTCTTACTCTTCCCACCAATCGTATAACACCAAACAATTTCATTTTGAAAATTTTTATATCTAAAAATATCATCGCATAATATTTTTAAATAATGAGAAGCATGATGGTCGCAATGTAAATAAAAGCTTCCAGTTTTTTCTAATATTCTATGTAATTGTTCAATTCTAGGTTTCATCCATCCCAAATAATGTTGAATGCCACCCTGCCAACGATCTTCAAAAGCTCTTAATTCGTATCCATCTTCCCATATTACCTCATAAGTTCTATTAGAAAAGAATGGCGGGTCTATGTAAATCAAATCCACACATTCTTCTGGAAAATCCTTCAAAACATCTAAATTGTCGCCACAATAAATAGTATTTTCTTTAAATTGATATTTTACATCTAATTTATTCATAAGAAGATATTCCTTTTTCTATTATAAAAATTTTTATTCAAAAACACTGAGTTTTGTAACTACCCAAAGTAAGGAGAATCGCGATAAAATTAGATTTTCCAGACTTTTGAAATGGCGTCTAAATACTTTTTATAATCCGGATCGTCTTTAAAATTATCTTTTATTATTCTTAAAGCGTAATATATACTCTTAATAGCGAAAAAGAGTAATTCCATACTTAATTCCTCTTTTAAAAACGCAACTAAGCCACCAAAATATATTATATGAGCGTCTTCGGTAAAAATCTTTTCAATTTCCTCTGTGTTAAAGTATTTACTTAATTCTTTATGAAACCGACTAAATGAATCTGTAAATCCTTCGAAATCGTAATCAACAACCATAAAAAATAGTAATTTACCCATTAATAAAAAAGATATTAATAAAAAGGTAATAATACCCTTTCTAAATTTAAGTGATGGTTCTCGCCGAGCGATCTGAGACCGAGATGGACAAAATAATAAGTAACTTTTTATTTTTTTTATTATTTTTTTAATATATTAAAAATACTAAATTTAGGAATAATTTTTCACAATTATGTGTGAGAATTGTAAAATATTCTATCATGATAGTGAACTTATATTTAAATATATCACCTCTATGACAATTAGAAAATCCATTTTCGTGAGCAATGCGGATGATTTCTTGTGAAACGTCCACACCCATTACATCTCCTTGTTCCATGAGATAGTTCATATAATACCCTGTGTTACATCCGATATCAAGTATGTCTCCATGTGTCAATCCGATCATCTTTTTTTCCAGGTGATTTAGATCATCATATTTTCGAAAATACCAGCCTAAGTCAATTGAGAATCTTCTCCTGTGATATTGTTTTCGTAGACAATTTTGAATATAATAAAGACTAGATTTATCACCGTTCGAATAATTTCGTATGGCTTTTCCAAAAAAGTCCATCGAAGCTTGTTTTGCGCGAGGGACAAAGAACCGAAATAACCTAGATAAATTTTTTAAGATATGATTTGATTTAGAGTATCGCTTGTAAAAAAACTGATGAAGAGTGTTATATTTTGATATTGTCGACCACCAATACATTAGGGACTTCTGAAGTTCAATTACATCTTTTAAAGATTCAGAATAACTTTCTATATATTACATATATTTAAATGAAAAATTTTCTTTTTGGATAGTTATATTCTAACATTTCTAGCTTTACTTGTCTATTTTTTCTCCATCCTTTAACCTGCCAAGCACTTTCGTAATACGCTCCTCTTTTGCTAAGTGCTTTTTCAGGTAATTTACTGTCCAACCGAGCCTTTCAGCTTCTTTTTCAAGCTCACGATCGTTCATGATAATGATTCTAATTTTGTCTTATTCGCAATTTAAAAATAATACAAGCGATTATATAATATTTAGGAAATTTTTACTGTT
>SDBU01008791.1_pt1 | contig 11422 bp, 7 predicted proteins | sample 2277071 | NCBI WGS metagenome assembly SDBU01 (sample SAMN10397929, study PRJNA504765) | marine sediment metagenome | isolation source: marine sediment core GS08_GC12, 126 cmbsf | place: Arctic Ocean: Gakkel Ridge, Loki's castle | collected 2008 | reverse complement strand
TGCGGGATCGCCCTTGCGGGCAGCCTGACGGCTGTCCAATTCCGCTTTCCTGCGGAATTGCCCTTGAACTTGAACAAAATTGAACGTTTTTCAAAGGTCCCTCTTAAAGTAAAATACACGGATTTCTTGCCTCTAACGTTTAACCTCTAACCCCCAACATCAAATCACTTTGTTCAACGGATATTCAATAATCCCCTCAGCCCCGTTCTGGAGCAGTTCGGGGATAAGATCACGCACCACTGAGGACGCCACGACTGTTTCCACGGCAAACCAGTCCGACTGATAAAGGGGCGATACTGTAGGCGCATTGAGGCTCGGGAGAAGGGCCATAACTTCCTTCAACTTTGCCTCGGGAACATTCATCTTGAGCCCTACCATCCTTTCGGCCACCAGAGCACCTTTCAAAAGGAGGGCGACCTGTTCTATCTTTTCCCGCTTCTCCGGGTTCGCCCACGCCGCATGGTTGGCAATCAACTTGGTATTGGTCACTAGAAGCTCATGGACGATCTTGAGGCCATGGGCTTTGATAGTGCTGCCGGTTTCAGTCACCTCCACAACAGCATCGGCCAAACCAGACACGACCTTGGCCTCTGTTGCTCCCCATGAAAATTCCACCTCGACATCGATACCCCGTTGGGCAAAATACTTTCTTGTAAAATTGACCAATTCGGTTGCTATCTTTTTCCCCGCCAGATCCTCCAAGCTTTTTATATCAGAATCGTAAGCGACTGCTAGGACCCAACGGGCCGGTCGCTGGCTGACTTTTGAATAGACCAAATCCTCCACAATCCTCACATCGGATTCGTTTTCAGATATCCAGTCCTCTCCTGTAAGACCCGCATCCAGCGTGCCACCTTCGACATAACGTGACATCTCCTGGGCACGGCAGATGGCACACTCGATCGTGTCATCGTTGATATCAGGAAAATAACTGCGTCCGTTCATATCGATCCTCCACCCGGCCCGTTTGAACAGAGCAATCGTGGCATTCTGCAAGCTCCCTTTGGGAATCCCGATTTTGAGTTTATCACTCACCTTATTAGTATACCTCCTTCGGATCAAAGATTTTCTCGCCGACCACTCGAACTGAGTCGCCCTCCACTTTCTTGAAAAAGCAACTTTGATATCCTGTGTGGCAAGCGGCCTCGCCCACCTGCTCTACTTTCAAGAGCACGGTATCGTTATCGCAGTCGATGCGGATCTCCTTTACCCGCTGGACATGGCCGGACGTTTTGCCCTTGACCCAGAGTTCCTGGCGAGTCCGGCTCCAGTATGTGGCCTTTCCAGTTGTTAGGGTTTCTCGCCAGGCCTCCTCGTTCATAAAGGCAAGCATCAGGACCTCGCCGGTTTGAAAATCCTGCACAATGGTTGGAACCAAACCACCGCATTTTTTAAAATCCAAGGCAATCATGAGTACAAGCTTATTAGTCGGAATCTCTCGAAAATGTCAAGGATATTTGGAATGGGGAAGACCTGACGGCTCTTGCTTGTTAAACCCTTTTTTGTTAGAATGAACTCATGGTAAAGTTTCGAAGTCTATCTGACGCCAAGGAGATAAGGGCCAAACGCGGCAAGAAGGGCCCCTTAGGAAGGTTTCTCTACATTATTTGTCTGATCGCCATTGGCTCTCTCCTGTTGGCAGGGCTTTTGGGGGGAGGGAGTTATTTTTACTTCACTAGAAATCTTCCCAAGATATCCTCTTTGAAGGATTACCACCCACCCATTATCACCACGGTTTACTCGGATGACAAGCGTAAGATTGCCGAGTTCTTCGAAGAACGAAGGGTCATAGTTCCCCTTTCCAAGATACCTCGTATGCTTGTTCATGCCTTTGTTGCGGCCGAAGACGCTCGCTTTTTCAAACATGAAGGGATTGATCTTTTCAGCATCGCCCGAGCATTTTTGAAAAACATCGAAGCAGGCACCATTATTCAGGGAGGGAGCACTATAACACAGCAGGTGGCCAAGTCTTTCTTTCTATCTCCCCAAAAAAGCTATGCCCGTAAAATGCGTGAGGCGATCCTGGCCTATCGCATAGACAAAGCCTTTACCAAGGACGAGATTCTGTTCCTCTATCTGAACCAGATATACTTGGGACATGGTGCGTACGGTGTTGGGGCTGCTGCTGAAAACTATTTTGGAAAATCAGTGGTCGATCTTAATCTGGCGGAATGTGCCATACTAGCGGGGCTACCTCAGGCCCCCAGTCGCTATTCTCCGTTTCTGCACCCCCAAAGAGCCAAGCAGCGCCAGATCTATGCCCTAAATCGCATGATCAGTGAAGAATATATTACAAATGTCGAGGCAACCGCGGCCATTAACACACCGCTTGATATCAAGCCCAGACGGAACTGGTATATTGAGGAAGCTCCTTATTACACTGAATACGTGCGGAAGTATCTGGAGAAAGAATACGGCCGGGATGTCCTGTACAAGGAAGGACTCACAATACACACCGCCCTGAACATTGAGACGCAAAAGGCGGGCCAAATCGCGTTAAATCACGGGCTGCTGGCGCTGGATAAGAGGCAGGGGTATCGGGGCCCGCTTAAACACTTAGAGCCAGAACAATTTGAGGCCTTTTCTCAAGAGATCCAGGGAACCCTTGAGATACAACCGCTGAAACCGGAAAGGGTCATTCAGGGGCTTGTTATTTCAGTGAGTGATACTGACCAAAAAGCCGTGGTACGTATCGGCAGCGAACAAGGAAGCCTTCACCTTGACAACATGAAGTGGGCAAGGGAACCCGACCCTGACGTTGCCTATAATGTGGCTATGGTCAGGAGGATTGGTGATGTTCTCAAGGTCGGCGATGTGATCCTCGTGAAGATAGAGGGTCGGCAGCAGGACACCGAGCAGTGGGATCTATCTCTGGAACAGACACCCGTTGTAGAGGGGGCACTTGTTTGTATGGAGGCTGAAACCGGCTATGTCAAGGCAATGATCGGCGGTCGAGACTTCAGGGTGAGTCAGTTCAATCGAGCCATACAAGCGAGGCGTCAGCCCGGCTCGGCTTTTAAACCGATTATTTACGCTGCTGCCCTCGACAGGGGTTATACGCCTGCAACCATGATCATAGATTCCCCAATCGTGTTTGAGGATAAGGAACAGGACTTCATCTGGAAACCAAGGAACTACGAAGAAAAGTTTCACGGTCCCACTCTTTTCAGGACCGCCCTGGCGAAGTCCCGAAACGTCGTTACTATCAAGATTTTCAAGGAGATCGGCATAGATTATGTGATCGAGTATGCTCAAAAACTGGGTATCGAATCAAACCTTACTCGGGACCTGTCCTTAGCACTCGGCTCATCAGGTGTCTCACTCCTTGAGCTGGTGCGCGCATATGCCATCTTCAACAATCAAGGATATCGGGTAAAGCCATGCTTCATCACCAAGATACTCGATCGATATGGTAATGTCTTAGAGGAAAATCAACCTGAAAGCGAAAAGGTTATTGAAAAAAGTACGGCGTATATCATGACCAATCTTCTCCAAGGGGTGGTTCAGCACGGAACCGGCTGGCGGGTCAAGGCCCTTGATCGGCCTGTTGCAGGCAAGACAGGGACAACCAACGATCTCCACGATGCCTGGTTCCTGGGATACACTCCACGATACGTAACAGGGGCCTGGGTAGGCTTTGATGAAGGGAAACCACTCGGCGTTCACGAAACAGGTTCCAGAGCTGCCAGTCCCATTTGGATAGAGTTTATGCAGGCAGTCCTCAAGGACAAACCTGTGAGGGCCTTTCAGGTGCCGGACGGTGTAGTCTTTGCCAAGATAGATGTTGAGACCGGACTCCTGGCAATTCCCGAATCAAAGAAGACTATTTTTGAATGCTTTAAGGAAGGAACGGTTCCCACGGAGTACACAAAGAAGCCCGGCTCTATCACCGAACCAGACCAGTTCTTCAAATCGGATATGTAAGATCAAGAGCTGAAAGCTGAAGGCTTAAAGCTTAAAGGCGAGACCTTTGCAAACCCTTTTTCGCTCTTTGATACGAACTTTTTGACCCATCTACGAGCTTGCTCTTTAAATCCTGGCACGTAGTGCTTCTGTTCAAGCCGTCAGGCGCAACCTGAGCGCTAAACTCGGCCTAACGGCCTCAAATCCCGCCTGCGGCGGGAATGGGTACCCCAAAAAGTCCATAATTGTCGTTCAAAGTAGTTATGCAAAGGTCTCAAGGCCAGAAAGAACCTCACGTCCTTTTAGCTTTGAGCTTTGAACTTTCAGCTTCCTGGGCTTACGGCACCCGCACTCTTCGGTTTTCAACCTCGCCCAGCAAATCTTTCGACGTGTAAAGCACCACAAATTTCTGTTCCAGTTCTTTGACCAGGACCCTGAGTTTGTCATCAGGCAGAGGACTGCTGCGTATGTAGACATTCCGGTGTCCCTCTTCAGCGGTTTCTCGCGTGGATAGAATGCTTACAATGCGCCCCCCATACGAACGGATCACGTCAGCAGCCTCTCGAAGCGAACCCGGGCGATCCTCGAGACTAAAAGCAAATTGAATGCCTCCAGTATAGACTCCGGCAATATTGATCAGGACCTTAAAAATGTCGGTTTGTGTGATAATGCCGATCAGGTCCCCGTTGTTGTTAATGACCGGAAGCGATGAAACCTTGTTTTCAAGCATGAGAATAGCAGCAAATTCCACAGTCTCATCGGGCCTCACATACACCAGATTTGTGGTCATCAGATCCTTGATCTTGATAGAAGAAAGGAGATAGTTCAACTCATATATATCCAGGGTCGTTGCCTTGGATGGTGCGGCATCTCTCAAATCCCTGTCACTGACAATGCCCACTAGTTCACCTGTGGCGTTGACCACAGGCAAACAGCGGATCTTCTTCTCTTTCATGATGATGGATGCCTTCATCATGGAGGTGTCCTCATCTACCGTAACGACGTCGGTGGTCATCCATCCTTCTACTAGCATGAAACTTTCCTCCCATAGTGTCGTGTCTCAGAAGTTTGTTAGTCCGGTTCTTTAAGCAGATCGACGGCCTGTCATCATCTCACGGGCGTGATCCAAGGTCTTCTTGGTGACCTTCACCCCTCCCAGCATGCGAGCCACCTCTTTCACGCGTTCATCTCCCTGCAAGGGGGTCATCGTGGTCCGGGTGCGTCCTCTGTGAACCCTCTTGGCAATTTTGAAATGATGTATCCCAAACTGAGCGATCTGGGGCAGATGTGTGATGCAGATCACTTGATGAAAATTGGCCAGGGACCGGAGCTTCTTGCCCACGACCTCGGCCACGCCACCGCCGATGCCCGCATCTACCTCATCAAAGATGAGAGTCTCCACGGACTCCTTTGTGGCCAGAATCCCTTTCAGCGCGAGGACAATCCGGGAGAGCTCACCGCCTGAGGCAATCTGGGCGAGTGGCCTCAAATCCTCACCCACATTTGGGGCAATCAGGAAATCAACATGGTCTATGCCTGTAGCCTCTATTCCGCTGTTGTTCAATAAAAGATGAGGATCAACACTCTCACCAACCGGGTTCGCTTTGAACCTGACCTCAAACCGGGTTCCCGACATCTTTAGCGTCGCTAACTCCTGCTGAACCTTCGCCGACAGTTGTTCCGCGGCTTTTCTCCTTTTCCTGGATAGCTCACGGCAAACCTTGCTGAGTTTCTCGTATAACTGATCAACCTTTTCCTCCGCTTCAGCTATTTGTTCTGGCAGCATCGATATACGTTTTAGTTCCTCTTCAGCCTCCGTTCCGTTGGCCAGGACCGATTCAAGCGAACCGCCATACTTTCGCTTTAGCTTCTGCAGCAGGTCGAGCCGCAACTCTACAGCTTCCAGTCGGCCGTTATCAAAGACAACGTGGTGAAGGTACCCGCGCAAATCATTGGCCACGTCTTCCAGTTGAAAGGAAGCTTCCTCCACCCTTTTGGCCGCAGGTGTCAGGGAGCTATCAATGCTACTGAGCGCTTGAAGCTCTTTTGCAACCTCGGTCACATGTTCAACCACAGCCCCTTCTGCCCCGTAAAGCTGATCCACACACCGGCCCACAGTCTCGTGAAGCCGGTGGGCATGTCTTAGGCGTTGCCTTTCCTCCTCCAGCCCTTCATCTTCGTCACGAGTTATCGCTGCCTCCTGAATTTCCCGACATTGAAACTCAAGGAGTTCCCGGTGTTCGGTTTGCTCAACATGTTGACGCTTTAGGGTCTCATATTCTTCGATTAACAGAAGCATCTTTTGATGGAACTCTGAGACCCGGCCCCTCAGCTTGGTCAGCCCTCCGAACTGATCAAGAACCAAAAGGTGTTGTTCCGCTCTGAGTAAAACCTGATGGGCATGCTGACCAGAGATGCTGGCAAGATGTTCGTTTATCGCAGAAAGCATCTGCAGGGTGGCTAACTGACCATTAATGTAGATCCTGTGGCGGCCGTTTTTTTGGATGAGGCGACGGATCAACAGCCCGTCCGACAGATCAAACCCCTGCCCTTCCGCAACCCCCGCTACCGGGCTCTCAGCAGGCACCTCAAACAGGGCTTCAAGCTCAGCTGTCTCTTCAGAGCTGCGGATCAACTCGGGCGAGGCACGGCTTCCCAGAATCAGGTTCACGGCATTGATGATGATCGATTTTCCGGCGCCTGTCTCCCCGGTCAATACGGTGAGGCCTTTTTCAAAGGTGATCGAAAGGTCGTCGATGATAGCGAAGTTCTTTATGGAGAGCTCTCGAAGCATTTTGCATTGATGATTGATGATTGGCGATTGATGATTGCAAAAAAACTCAGCGGCTATAGTGGCACTTCAAGCTGCTGTTGTTCTTTTGATCCACTACTGTCATTTCATTGATAATTGTCGATCGTCCACCTGGAAAGGATTGGTTTTCTCCATTCAATAGTCAACAGGCTGTTGCCCAAATCCCTTTTCGCTTTGTCTAAGACGTTTTTTGACCGGCTTGCTCCCCGTAATCCCCGGCCTTTAGGACGGGGTCAAGGGGAGCTATACTAAATTGTCCAGGTTCCTTACCGGGAAGTACCGCCCGTGAGGGCGGGGGTTCATAGATCTAAGACTCGCTTCAGTCCCGCTGTGGAGCGGGATTCGTCAAGATTTATTAGCAAAAAACGTCTTAATGAACGCTCAAAGGAATTGTTGTTTGGGCAACAACCTGTCAATCATCAATCGTCAATCTTGGGTCCCGAGGATGTTATCAAAGATCTCGCTCAGCGCCTTCACCGATTTCGCATCATCCGGCAGTTCCGCAGTAGGTCGCCCCTCGGTATCGTAGCGAGAAATCAACTCGTCTTCCGGCACACAGCCTGCAATGTCCAACTCAGCGGCATCCGCGGCCTCTTTTACTTGAGCAGGCAGTTCGCCATCGACTCGGTTTATAATTAGGTAGTCTTTCTTGATATCCAGCTTTAGTTCTCTAGCAAGATCACGAATCCGCTTGGCTGCCAGAATCCCTCGCTGAGTTGGGTCAGACACAATCAGCAAGATATCAGCCCTACGTGCCACCAGCCGACTGATATGCTCCATCCCTGCCTCATTATCCATGACCACAACTTGGTAGTTTCCGCATAACCTTTCCATGTATTGGGAAAGCAGGGTGTTGGCATGACAATAGCAGCCCGCGCCCTCCGGACGACCCATAACGATCAGGTCATATCCCTCGCTCTCTACCAGCGCTTCCTCAACCTTGTATTCCATGTAGATGTCCCTGGTCATACCCGTGGGCACCTGATCCTTGATCCCCTCCCTGGCCTCACCAAGCGTGGCCTCCACCTTAAGTCCAAGGACCTCATTCAGGTTCGCATTGGCGTCTGCATCCACAGCCAGGATCGGCTTGATTCCCCTTTCTAAAAGAAACCTGATGAGAAGACCTGCAATCGTCGTCTTACCGGTGCCGCCTTTGCCGGCCATAGCAATGATCATTGTCATGATGCTGTCCCTAAACACTTCAGGATGTAAGGGGAAACGAATGGTGAGCTACTGCGTCTTCCTCTCGCTTTGGATCATTTGAGAGTTAACCTCAAGGTATTCACTCACATGAGGAAAAAAGCGGGCATCTGTATGCGGAAGAAAAAGTGACCCCATATACTTGTCCATAAACGACTGATTGTCGCTCAACTCAATGTTAGTCATCATCTTAGCAATCCGCTCCACCTCGTGTAACATTCCTTTGGAAAGGCAGACCAGTCGCGACCCCAGCAAGGACCCGTTTCCCAGAAAATGAAACTTTTCGACCGGAATATCCGGAAAGAGGCCGATCTGCTTCCCTTTTTCAAGGTTGATATATCGTCCAAAGGCGCCCGCGATGATTACTCGATCCAGATCATCGAATGAGAATTCCAGGCTCTCCAGGAGCGTGAGACATCCGGCGAAAAGCGCCCCTTTAGCCCGAATCAGGTTTTCGATATCGACCTCGTTTATGACGATATCATGCCCTGTCCCGGAGTCTTCTGCCCATGCCAGAACATATTCATATCCGAATCGTCCTTCCCGGACGCGGTCTGAAGACAGATCGCGCACAAACTTGCCATTACGATCGATGACACAGGCGGACAGCAACTCCGCCAAGACACTGATCAGGCCGGACCCACAAATGCCCTGCGGCTTTTTCCTTCCCACTGTGATCACCATAGGTTCCAGGGTGAAGGGATTGACATGGAATCCTTCAATTGCTCCCAGGTCGGCCCGCATGCCGTGTTTGATACCGCCTCCCTCAAAGGCAGGTCCCATGGAACAGGCAGCGCACGCAAGCCAATCACGGTTTCCTAAAACGATCTCACCGTTTGTCCCAATGTCCATATACAGGGTGAGTTCCTCTTTTTGAAAAACCCCAGAGCCGAGTATGCCAGAGACAATATCCCCTCCAACATAACTCGCCACCGCGGGAAAACTACAGAGCTGAACACAATCGGGCACATCAATGCCCACATCTGACGCCCACACCAACGGCATGAAATTGGCGGCCGGCACATATGGAGCTTCCCGAATATAGCGTGTTTCCATGCCCAGAAGGAGGTGTGTCATTGTCGTATTGCCGGCGGAAACGATGCAAGAGATACTTCCCTTTGAGCTTCCGCTTTGCTCCATAAGTTCATCCATGACCTGATTGATGGACGATGCGACAACCGATTGCAAGGTCTCGGCCCCTTCAGGCTTCTGTGCAAATACGATGCGGGTGATCACGTCGGCGCCATATTGGATTTGCTTGTTGTATTCGGCATGTTCCGCCATGACCCTTCCGGCTTTAATATCAATGAGCTGGGCACTGACGGTCGTCGTCCCGATATCCAAAGCCACCGCCAAATTCTGCCCAGACGTGTCCCCTCCTTCTATGCGTACCAGCCTTAATGGGCGGTTCTTCTCTTTTGGGGACAACAACGACTCCTGTGCCGGATCTACCATCAGAGTGGCTGTAACAGACCAATCACTATTTCTCAAAACCTCTGGCATGCTCTTCACACACCTCATGTCTATTGAAATATCTTCAATGTCATGTTGCTGTCTCAGTCCGGCAGAAAAGCGTGAAAGGTCGCTTGCATTATCCTTTAACGTAGGCGGAGTCAGTTCAACCGGAAGCTTGATCGTCATAGGATCAAGCTCCCAGCCCACGGCCAAAGGCTTTGTATCGAGGACAGAAACCGTGCGCTCCGCCTTGCCCATATCGAGTTCCTGTACCGCAAGACGCTTTAGGCCTCTCGATTCAACAGGAATCTTTATGGTACAGTCCGAAAGAAGAGCGGTTTTGCAGGCCTGCCGCCACCCTGCCTCATATTCCTCCTGATCTATCTTTTCTGTCTTTTCGCTATCAACCTCCCCTGCTTCAATCACTACTCGGCACTTCCCGCAAACACCCTGCCCGCCGCATGTGGCATTGATATGTACGTCAGCCGCAAGAGCCGCCTCTAGTAGGTTAGCCCCTTTGTCAACTCGAATGGTCGTGTTGTCGGGCTCAAAGGTAATGGTATGTTTCATAGCGAACTTAGGGGCTTCGCCCCAATCAGCCTGCCCTGGCGCGACAGGTTCGGATGGATGTATGGTGCCTCTCATCCCGGTCTGGGCCAGGGAGTATTGGAGTGATGGAGCCCGCCCTGGCGCGATGTGACTGAAACAGGTTGTGACCGCGGTAATATATAGAAAGCGGCCTCCATAGACCTGTGGTTCTGCAATTCAGGTCTGGGCCAGGGTACTGGAGTGATGGGTTTAGAGGAACAGTACTTCAAGACCCCATTACTCCAGCACTCCGTGAACGATTACCGGAAAACAATAGCATAGCTTGGCCTGAAACGCTATGCTCTATGCTCTGTGCGGCGTGCATTTTCACACAAAAAAGGCCGCTCGGATGAGGTCTCCAGGCGGCCTTCTATTTTAGATGGGGTAACGATTTGGTTTGCGTAAACGCTATTTTTCAGTCTCTTCCGTAGATTCCGCTTATTCCTCGCTCAATGCCGCCTTCTGAACAAGGGCCTCATACTCCCGGTTAACTCTATCCTGGATCTCCTGGATCGTTTTCTTGTCCAGATGACGGAACCGTCCCTGCAGTTTAAGATACTCCTCCACCGGTTTGGGCTTTTTGATCTTCTTGCTTAAGATATACTGCCCGTCCACGACTTCATACAATGGAAAGACGTTAGTCTGCACCGCTAGGCGACTGATATCAACCGCAAGCTCCGGGGCCAGACGCCAGCCCGTGGGGCACGGAGAATACACGTGCAGGTATGCCGGACCCTTAATCATGGCGGCCTTCTTGGCCTTGTTCATCAGATCCGTATAGTATGCCGGCGAGGCTGTGGCCACATAGGGGATCGCGTGGGCCGCTGCAATGGCCGGTACGTTCTTCTTCCAGGTGTATTGTCCGATACTCAACTTTCCCGGCGGAGACGTCGTGGTCATAGCACCATAAGGGGTGGAGCTCGAGCGCTGGACACCCGTATTCATATAGGCCTCATTATCCAGGCAGATATAGACAAAGTCGTGCTGGCGTTCCAGGGCACCAGACAGGGCCTGGAGACCTATGTCTGCCGTACCACCATCGCCAGCCATGGCAACGATTGTGGTCCGTTGTTTCGGAATCCTCCCCTTTCGCATCAGGGCCTTGCGACCTGCCTCAATACCGGAAGCCACGGCCGCTGCATTTTCAAACGCCACGTGAATCCATGGCACCTCCCAGGCTGTCTGAGGATATGCAGACGTGATGATTTCCATACACCCGGTCGCACTCGCCACGATCATGTTCTTCCCAATGGCTTTCAGCGCCATGCGTAGTGCTAATACCTCCCCGCACCCCTGACAGGCCCGGTGTCCCTGGGCCAGGACCTCCACCTTCGGCAGGGATTTGGGAGTAAACTTCTTGAAATCCTTAAGCGCAGCGTCCATTATCTCTCCCTCACTCCAATCAGTTCGTACGTGGGGCCTTTCCCTCTCTTGGCATATCGGATGGCCTTTTTTACCATCTCT
>SDBU01008790.1_pt1 | contig 11422 bp, 8 predicted proteins | sample 2277071 | NCBI WGS metagenome assembly SDBU01 (sample SAMN10397929, study PRJNA504765) | marine sediment metagenome | isolation source: marine sediment core GS08_GC12, 126 cmbsf | place: Arctic Ocean: Gakkel Ridge, Loki's castle | collected 2008 | reverse complement strand
TAAATATCCCTACACTCCTTCTTTAGAGGATGATTCTGTTTGCATGTCAAGAACAATTGATATTCTGCTGCAAGTTGGAGAGGTAACAAGGATTGTTTATTATCAGAAAAGGGATTATGAGTATGATTACTCCCAGGTGCAGTTTTTGCTTGAGATTGCAAGATTGTACAGCAGGTTGGTAAGGCAGAGAGAGATTACTGGTTATGGGGCAATGGGAACTGCTCCTGAGGGATGCGCAAGATGCTATAACAGAAGATATGCATTTATTCAAAACACTGTTTTAAAGCTGCTAAAAGCTGATCCTATTGGGGATTATGTTGAGTTAAGAAGGGAATTAAGAAGAGAGAGAATAATGATTGAGAAGGTTGTTGATAAAAGATGCCTGTCTTGTATGCAGCAGTATTGTTCTATTCTAGAGTATTTGGTTGGAGAGCTTGGTAAAACAGCACTCATTAAGATTGCTGAGCCTTATTTAGCAGGCTATAAAATAGGGGACAGAACAATTTACAGAAGGATTTTCAGGCCCCTGATAAAACCTGATTTCATGTTTACAAGATTAATGGCTAGTTACCCTATTGGGGCAGATGAGATTGATGCTTATAGGGTTGGAGGCACAGAGGTAACTATTTTTTCTATGCCTGATACCATTCAGAATCTCTATCATATTATGCCTCCTGAATTCAGATTGAATGAGGATAAATATGAAATTTTGGATACAGCAAGAAAGATAATGGCTGAGCATAAGCCAAAGAAAGCAGAGTTTGTTGATCCTGAGAGGATGAGGCAGGTTTTCTATAATGTTGGGCATGATTTGATAGAAGAGCTGGCTGCTAGCAGAAATGTTAGGTTAAGAACAAAAGATGTTGATGAGCTGACAAGAATTTTGGTAAGGTATACTGTTGGGTTTGGTTTAATAGAAGTGCTGCTGGCTGATGAAAAAGTGCAGGATTTAACAATTAATTCTCCAATGGGCCATACTCCTATGTTTATTGTTCATGCTGAACATGCTGATTGCAAAACAAATATAATTCCTGTGGGAGCTGAGGCAGAGAGCTGGGCTGCTAAGCTTAGAATGATTTCTGGCAGACCATTAGATGAGGCAAATCCTATTTTGGATACTGAGTTGGCTTTGCCAGGAACAAGAAGCAGAGTTTGTGTTATTACCTCTCCATTAAATCCAACTGGTTTGGCTTATTCATTCAGAAGACATAGGGACAGGCCATGGACATTACCTTTATTTATTGTAAATAGAATGATCAATCCATTATCAGCAGGCATCCTGAGTTTTTTAATCGATGGAACAAGAACAATGTTGGTAGCAGGAACACGTTCTGCTGGAAAAACTTCTTTGTTAGCTGCATTAATGGTTGAGATTATGAGAAAGTATAGAATGATTACTATTGAAGATACATTAGAACTGCCAACTAAAGCAATGATTGATATGGGTTATAATATACAATCAATGAAAGTTCGTTCTGCTTTGGCAAGAGGAGGCACAGAGGTTCCTGCTGATGAAGGAATAAGAACTAGCCTGAGAATGGGTGATTCTGCTTTGATTGTAGGAGAGGTAAGAAGTAAAGAGGCATTAGCACTATATGAGGCAATGAGGGTTGGGGCTATGGCAAATACAGTTGCAGGAACAATTCATGGAGAGAGTCCTTATGGTGTTTTTGATAGGGTTGTTAATGATCTGGGTGTGCCAAGAACAAGCTTCAAGGCAACTGATATTATTATGGTTTGCAATCCAATAAGAAGTGCTGATGGCTTGCATAGATGGAGAAGGGTAACCCAGCTAACAGAGGTTAGAAAACAATGGGAGAAGGATCCTAGTTTAGAAGGAGGATTTGTTGACTTGATGAAATATGATACTAAAAGCGACCAGCTTGAAGCTAGTTCTGATTTGATTAATGGGGATAGTGATGTGCTCAAAGCAATTGCTGGTAATGTCAAGGAGTGGGCTGGTAATTGGGATGCTGTTTGGGACAATATAAGCTTAAGAGCTAAGATGAAAGAGAGATTAGTTGGGTATGCAAAAAAGGCAAAGATGATGGAGCTGTTAGAAGCTCCTTTTGTTATACTTGGTAATGATCAGTTTCACAGGATTAGTGATAAGGTAAGGGAAGAGGTTGGTTTTTTAGATAGCAAGAGAATCTATTTTGAATGGAATGAATGGCTGCGCAGAGCTGTTAAAAAGAAAAAACTGTAGAGTTCTAATATGGCTATACATGAGAAGTATGGAGATTTGCTGGAGAAGTACAAGAAAAAGCTAGAAAAGGAGCTAGGAACAGCAGAAAAAAAACCAGGAATAGTTCGAACAAAGGAATATCAAGAATTCAGAAATGAAATTTTACCAAGGCATTTAAATGTTTATGAAAAGCTTTGCAGGTTTTCTGAAAATATACTAAAAGTTAAGCCTGACCCTAAAAGAGAGGCTGAGTTAAAAGAAGCAATTAGAATTTGTCATCTTGAGGTTGAGCCTGCTGGAACAACCTCTTTTTCATTGTTATTTCCTATTATTTTTGGTGTGCTTGCAGCTTTGGTTTCTTTTTTGGCATTTGGATCTTTGTTCTTTCCTTTGTTTTTTCTTATACTAGCTGTTGTGGCTATCAAACCTCTTGACCAGATTCCTATTTTTTTGGCTAATACATGGAGATTAAAAGCCTCTAACCAGATGGTGCTGTCTATTTTTTATGTTGTAACTTATATGAGGCATACATCTAATTTGGAGCTGGCAATTAGATTTGCGTCTGACCATCTGGCTGCCCCTCTTGGTTTGGATTTAAAAAAAGTGCTGTGGGATATTGAAACAGCTAGATATAAGAGTGTAAAAGAGAGTTTGGATGTATATTTGGAAGGATGGAAGAAATGGAATATGGAGTTTGTTGAAAGCTTTCATTTGATTGAGGGAAGTTTGTATGAAGGAAGTGAAGAGAGAAGATTAGGGGCATTGGATAAGGCATTAACAGTAATGCTGGATGAGACCTATGAAAAGATGCTTCATTATGCTCATAATTTGAAAAGCCCAATAACAATGCTGCATATGTTGGGGATTATACTGCCTATTCTTGGTTTGGTGATATTACCTTTGATGGTTTCATTTATGGCAGAGGTTAAATGGTATCATATTTCCATGCTGTATAATGTTACCATACCTATTTTGGTTTATTATTTAGGCAAGACAATCTTAAGCAAAAGGCCAACTGGTTATGGTGAGAGGGATATTGCTGAGGAAAATCCCCAGCTGAAAAAATATAGAAATGTTTTGATTAGGATTGGTAAATTAGAGATTAAGATACATCCTTTTTGGATTGCCTTGTTTGTTTTTGTCGTGTTATTTTTGATTGGAATAAGCCCATTGATTCTGCATAGCATAGGTTTTCCAGATCAGGTTTGGCATGGTTTTGAGCTTTTGGGTTATAGGGAGAGCCAAACTGAGCCAGGAAAGATTATGGGACCATATGGAATAGGCGCAACTATTTTGAGCATATTTTTGGTGTTATCATTTGCATTATCATTGGGTATTTATTACAGATTAAGAAGCAAGAATGTTATTAAAATAAGAGAGAATAGCAAGAAACTAGAGAGTGAGTTTGGTTCTGCATTATTTCAGTTAGGCAATAGATTAGGCGATGGAATTCCTGCTGAGATTGCTTTTGAAAAAGTTGCTTCTGTTATGGCAGGAACAACAGCTGGAAGATTTTTTGAGCTTGTGGCATCAAATATAAGAATGCTTGGTATGAGTGTTAAAGAGGCTATTTTTAATCCAAAATCAGGAGCATTGATTTATTTTCCTTCTAATATAATAGAAAGTTCAATGAAGGTGCTAATTGTTAGCATTAAAAAAGGTCCTAAAATAGCTGCGCAGGCTTTGATTAATGTTAGTCGATATATCAAAGAAATACATAGGGTTAATGAGAGATTAAAGGACCTGCTTGCTGATATAATAAGTAGTATGAAAAGCCAGATTAATTTTCTTGCTCCGATTATAGCTGGAATTGTTATTGGCATTACTTCTATGATAACAAATATTATTGGAAAATTGAGTTCTTATATGGGGACTATTTCTGTTGAGGAAGGTGCGGGGATAGCTGGTTTTGCAGGCTTGTTTGGGGATGGAATTCCTACTTATTTCTTCCAGATTATTGTTGGGCTTTATATTGTTCAGATAATCTGGATTTTGACTGTGCTTGAGAATGGCATTGAAAATGGAGCTGATAAGCTGAATGAAAGATATTTGCTTGGTAGAAATATGATCAGGAGCTTGCTTCTTTATTCTTTTGTTGCATTAGTCATAATGGTAATATTCAATGCAATAGCTGCTCAGATAATGACCCAAACATTAGCTGTTGGATAATTCACAGAAAGACAAGAAATCAAAATTCCTTTTATTTTAAATCACTTGGGGTATATTTAGGCTATTAAATTATGATTTTCTCACTGGACAACCTTGCGTAGGATATTTAAATGTTGGATGCTTTATATAATTTAAACTAAACAATATTTGATGATTTAAAATGCGATCAAAAAGGATTAAAATTACTCCTGAAATTGCGAGAATACATGCTCATGTTTGTGGCGATGGTTCTTCTTATATCAGAAATGCAAAAAGAGGGCCAGGAGAGTTAGCAAAGCATAAGAGAAAAAACATTTATAGAAAAGATTGGACAATTGAATATTATAATAATGATTTAGAATTGGTAAAAGAGTTTGTTAAAGATTTTAAAGTTTCTTTTAACAGAAATAAACAGACAATAAAAAACAAAGTTACATTTAGAGGTGCCAAACACATAGTTGAGAAATTAGAATTAACAAATAAAAATTCATATAATTGGTATATTCCAGACAATATTATGAAAGCTTCAAAAAAAGTGATTAGTAACTGGTTACGAGCTTTCTTTGATGATGAAGGGTATATTCATCCATCTAGAAATAGGATTTTGGTAAAATCCATGAATAAAACAGGACTACAACAAGTTGTTAAATTACTCTATAGATTAAATATATCAAGCAAGATAACTGGGCCGAATTGTGATCATTCTTATTATCTTGTAGTTTATAAGGAAGGTCTTCAAAGATATAAAAATTATGTTGGTTTTTTGATGCAAAGAAAGTCTGATTTATTAAATGAAATAATAAAAAGGATGGGGACGCGGGAAATTTCCAAGAGTTAGTTAACCTAACCCTTATTTGAATCCCGGAGTTAAGTCCATCCACCATTTCTGTTGAATGAATCACCTACGTCTTCAGCGTAGTGCTCTCCTTAGCCGAAGACCTTAGCCTTCTCAGGCTGAGCTACGTTTATAGTCTTAAAAACAAATGCTTCTAAGATCCCCATAATGCTCAACCACTAGTCAAACAAACCTATCTCTTATTTATATGTTTTTCGTTTAATGTATTTTTAGTTATTGAATGGGTTCTATTGTAGAATATTCAAATTTAGAAAATATGTTAGCTTTGAAGATAAAAATAAGAAAAAAATTAAATAAAATCCTTTCCTAAATTTTATTCTTCTTCAGCTATCTTTTCTTCTTCAACACCAAGTTCTTCTTCTGGCTCTTCTTCAGCTGTTTCTTCTGGCTTTTCTTCTGCTGGTTTTGCTTCTCCTTTTTCTGTTACTTCTATGCTCCCAAATTTTCCTGTTGTCAGCTGCATCTCTCCCTGGAACTCATTAACATAACATTTCTTCAGCTGAAGCTTGTCTCCAACATTAACTTTGTTTATATCCTCATTCCATAGGGTTAGTTTTACTTCTCCTGTAGCATCTTTTACTGTGGCTGTTGCAACTCTTCCTGATCTTCCCAATTTTTGGAATTCTCTTTCTTCTCCTTTGTCAATTACTTCCACTGCCAGATCAACATCGCCTTGCCTTGGTTGTAAATCTTTAATTTCCATTAAGAGCAGAAGGATTTGGGGTATTTAAATATCTTTTGTTTACTTAATCAGTTTGCCGGCCTTTTCAAATTTTATTTCTTGATTAATTAGTTTTTTAAAAATTTCCTTTAGGTCTTTTATTTTAACTCTTATTTGCTTTGTTGTATCTCTATCTCTTATTGTTACATCTTTTTTCTTTGGAGAATCAAAATCAACAGTAATACAATAAGGAATACCAATTTCATCGGCTCTTGCATATCTTCTTCCTATTGAACCAGATTTGTCAAACTGGCATGTGAAATCTTTTTTTAGGTCATTGAATATATTTTTAGCTTCTTTATCTAATTTATTAACTAAAGGGAATATGCCGGCTTTTATTGGTGCGAGGTTTGGATGAAGTTTCAGTACAATATTTCCTCTTTTTTTATCATCATTATAGGCATCGATCAAGAATGTTAAGAAGGTTCTGTCTACACCCAATGAAGGTTCTGAAGCAACATAAGGAATTATTTTCTGCTTTGTTTCTTCATCAAATAAACTCAAATCCTTTTTGGAAAATTGGATGTGCTGCTGAAGATCAAATTGTTTTCTGTCTGCATTTCCCAATAACTCTTTCCATCCAAAAGGGTATTTATAGTCTATATCAAAGCATGCAGAGGCATAGTGTGCTAATTCTTTTTGTGAATGCTCTCTTAATCTGAGATTTTTTGGGTTTATCCCCAGGTCTGTAAACCATTTGTATGAAATTGCCAGCCAATAAGCGTGCCATTTGTTTGCAATGTTTTTTGTTATTAGTTCTTTTATTGTTGTTTGTTTTGCCTCTTTTTTGCCTTTTTCCTGCATCTCTGCTGTTAAAAGATTTATTTTCATGTTCTGTACTTCTTTGGTAAACGGGCAGTCGTCATATTTTTCTGGATGGGTGAAGAACTCTATCTCCATCTGCTCAAATTCCCTTACTCTGAATAAGAAATCTCTTGGTGATATTTCATTTCTGTATGCTTTGCCTATCTGGGCAATGCCGAATGGAAGTTTTAGTCTTGAGTTTTCAGCAACTAGCTTGAAGTTTGTAAATATTAATTGCGCTGTTTCTGGCCTTAGATAGCTGGTTATTGGCTCTACCGGACCAATGCCTGTTTTAAACATCAAATTAAATTTTAATGACGGCCCAAAGTTTCCTTTGCATTTTGGGCAAGAGATTCTGTTTTCTTTTATTATCTTATCAATAGCTTTTGGTTGAAGGCCCCCTACATCCATATTCAAAATTTCTTCGATTAGTTGGTTGGCTTTTGTCCTGAATCTGCATTTTTTGCATTCTATCAATATATCTGCAAAAGAATCAACATGCCCAGAGGCTTTCCAAACCATTGGATTTGTTATTATTGATCCGTCTATCCCAACTACATCCTCCCTGTCTTGTACAAATGTTTTCCACCAGTTGTTTTTGATGTTGTTTTTAAGCTCAACACCTAATGGACCATAATCAAAGAATCCAGCCAGACCTCCGTATATCTCAGCAGAAGCATAGATAAACCCCTTTTTCTTGCAGAATGTTGCTATGTCTTGGATTGTGAGCATATTAAGAATTTGATTGTTTTGGTTTAAATAGTTTTTGGGTTTTTGTGAGATAGAAAAAGAACAGAAGATTTCAAAAAAAGGGTGTGCTAAAAACTTATGTTTTATTTACAAATAAACTACTTATGAAAAGAGGGGCATTTTTTTTCATAAGACTTCTATTATGGTAATTTTTGAGTAGTTACAAACAGAAATGTTTAAATACTTCCAATATAACAAAGGATTATGACTGCGAAGAAATATGCAACAAGCAATGCAATACAAATAAAAAGATCACTTAAAAAGTTGCCCATAGGTAGCCATCTTGAACTTATTTTATATGAAGGGGTGGTTTGTGATCATATGGGGGGAGCCGCAATGAGCCCAGTTGTAAATTGGAAGGACCCAAAAGATGTAAGGGAAGTTCCTGGAATGCGAGTTACAGGATATTTGGCAATGTTTGATGATTATCAAAACCACTTTAAATTGAGTAGTTCAGAAGTTATTCCATCCAGAAGTGAATCTTTTATGGCATCCCTTCCTCTTACTGGAGGTTGTAACCTTTATTATGACACAATCCATTCTAATGCTTCTATTAAATTTCCAAATCCCAAATAATTTTCCAAATAATCACTTCCTCAACCACTCCACTTCCTCATTATTTAGTTCAAGCTCTTCTGCAATCAAGTCTGATTGTTTTTTGTTTTTGTTGAAAATAACTTGTAGATAAGGCAGTGTATCTTTGATGACTTGTTTTGAGGATGAGTGTGTTTTTTCTGCTATTTTTTGGGAGATTGCTTTTCTTTTGGCATACTTCATCTTAGCCATCCACAATTTAAGAATTCTTGTTGTTGGTTTATAGCTGACAAACTCTTTGTATTTGCTATCTTTTGATACTGCAACACCTGCTGTTATTAAGGCGTTGATATAAACCAAGAATCTCCAGTGCTGCCATCTTTTAATTCTCCTGTTGAAAACATCTGCTTTGCTTAAGCAGTCATAAGCTCTTGCCAGATCTTCTGGTTTTTTGTATTCTTTTGGCAAGTTCTCATCAATCCATAACATTGCTTTGTTTAGGTCTTCATTAACATTATCCAAGGCTGAGATTGCTACAGCAGGATCTGTTGTTTTGAATATCTTTACTAATGCATTTAAGATTGTATCTACCTTGTTCCTGTCTGAGAGTTCATCAACAACCTCTTTTTTAAGCTCTTTTTTACCTGAGCATAATGTTTCCAGGTCATTAATTGCAGCTCTTAAATCTCCGGATACCTTTAAAGAAAGGGATGTCAGGGCTTGTTCATCATAGCTTATTTTTTCTTTTATGCAGATTTTTTTGAGAACTGTTTCAATTATCTTATAGTCCAGTGCATTAAGCTGAACTAAAAGTGATTTTTTTCTTAGAGTAGAGAATTTCCTGTCCCATGGATCAGTAGCTGTTGCTATTATTGGGAATGTGGTTTGGTCTATTAAAGCTGTTAAAGCTTGCATTCCTCCAAAATCCTGTCTTCCTGCAATTCCATCTACTTCATCAACTAGAATTATCTTGCTTTTTGAGAATAAGCTTTGTTGCTTAATTGCTGAACCTATTTTTAGGTTAATTTGCTCTTTGTTTCTGAAATCAGATGCATTAACCTCAATCAGCTCTAAACCAAGATCATTTGCTATGGCATAAGGCAGAGATGTTTTGCCAGAGCCAGTAGGACCATAAAGCAAAGCTGCTTTTGCTCTTTGTTTTTTAAAATTTAGAATCCAGTTTTTCAATAGTTTTGCAGCTGGATCTTGGCCATATACCTCTTTTGTTGTTCTAGGTTTGTATTTAATAGTCCATGGAAGCAAAGTACCACCCTTTGTTTTTTAATTTGCTGAGATTTATATAATTTTGGTTTGGGACAAAAACTTTATAAAAGCCTGAAATTAATCTTTAAGCATGGAATTAGCTGAAAGATATAATGCTAAAGAAGCTGAGAAGAAGTGGAGAGAGTTTTGGGAGAAGAAAAGAATATACAGATTTGACCCTAAATCCAAAGCAGAGATTTATTCTATAGATACTCCTCCACCAACTGTTTCTGGAAAGATGCATATTGGACATGCATTTTCTTATGCACAACAGGATTTTGTAATAAGATTCCAGAGAATGTTAGGTAAGAATGTGTTCTATCCTTTTGGAACAGATAATAATGGTGTTGCTACTGAACGGCTTATAGAGAAAACAAAAGGAGTAAAAGCAAGGGATATGGAAAGAAAGGAGTTTGTAAAGATTTGCTTAGAAGAATTAGGAAAAAATCTCATCCCCAGATATGTCAATGATGTTAAGGGATTGGGAATAAGCTGTGATTATAGCATATTTTACACTACAATTGACAAGCACTGCCAGAGAATATCACAAAGATCTTTTATTGAGTTATACAAAATGGGCAGAGAGTATAGAAAGGATGCTCCTGCAATGTGGTGTCCTGAATGTGAAACTGGCATTTCTCAAGTAGAGTGTGAGGATAAAGAGATTGATTCTTTTTTTAGTGATATTGTTTTTAAGGTAGATAATAAAGATTTGATAATATCAACAACAAGACCTGAATTATTGCCTGCATGTGTTGCTGTTTTTTATCATCCAACTGATAAAAGATACCAGAAGCTTAAAGGTAAAAAGGCAAAAGTGCCTTTGTTTGATTTTGAAGTGCCAATTATGGAGGATGAGAGAGCTGATCCTGAAAAAGGAACTGGGATTGTAATGTGCTGCACTTTTGGGGATCAGACAGATATGGAATGGCAGAAAGCTTATGATCTAGAGATAAAAGAAGCAATAACAACTGACGGCAAGATGACAGAACTGGCAGGGGAATATAAAGGGATGAAAATAAAGGAGGCAAGAAAAGCTATTACCCAGGATTTAGAAAAAGCTAAACTTCTTGTTTCTAAGAAGCCAATTAAGCATGCTGTTAATGTTCACGAAAGATGCGGAACAGAGATCGAGTTTGTAAAATCAAAACAGTGGTTTATCAAATATCTTGATCTGAAAAAAGATATGCTTAAGTGGGGAAAAAAGCTTCATTGGTTTCCAGAGCAGCGAAAAAACTAACAAATGAAACAGGCCTATTTAAAGGGCTATCCACCGTTATTGGTTTTTTTCAAGACTGGGATATAGCACGGCCATATCTAAAAGCATCAACTCTTGATCTATCCTTAGACAATCCATACAGGCATATGATTTGGGCGCCGGTTCCTTTGTATTATTCTATCCAAGATAGTTGGGAGCAAAACAAAGATAAGCCGTTATGTATAAATATTATTGAAAAAAATTTTGATGTTTACAGTATTTTCTCAAATATCATTAATGATAACTTTATCGATAAAAGGAAAAACGTATTACTTGAATCGTTAAACTGTGCCAGATCGGGTTATTATACAGCGGCAGCATCTCTTTTGTATGCGCAAACAGAAGGTCTACTTTTTGATCTGGCGATTGAAGTGAACAATAATACATTTGGCAATACACCTATAAAAATATTTCAAAATCCTGATGATTTAAAGCGTTATACAAGCAGTGACGGAAAAGAAAAAGATTTGCTTAGTATTGCCGTTCTATTATTTGATTCGGATTTGGTTAAGTTTTTCTGGCCCGGTTTTTTGGAGTACTTTTCATCTGATTTTTATGTAAATAGGTGCCATTTGGCTCATGGTGAGATCAATTCGCAACTCTCCGAGCCAGATTTTAAGACTATAATGTTGTTTTCGATTACGGTTTTAGATACTTATAAGGAATTTCTCGATGAGGGAAAAGCGCCTGTATTATCTGATTGTTATAACATGCAAAATAGTACCAAAACAGCCCAACAAGGCTAATTCAGCCGACGCAAAAAGCCGCGCGGCTGATTAGCGGCGTTGGGCATTTTTAGAATAATTCATCATGGTAGATGCTTTTACTAAACGAAATCATTATAACCCCTGTTATTGGATAGCTTGTTGGAATCTCACGTACAATCAAGAGATTGTGTAAGGC
>SDBU01008789.1_pt1 | contig 11424 bp, 7 predicted proteins | sample 2277071 | NCBI WGS metagenome assembly SDBU01 (sample SAMN10397929, study PRJNA504765) | marine sediment metagenome | isolation source: marine sediment core GS08_GC12, 126 cmbsf | place: Arctic Ocean: Gakkel Ridge, Loki's castle | collected 2008 | reverse complement strand
TACGAGTGCTCCGCTGCTCCTTGACGAACCAACCGAAGAGGAAGAAGCTTTTGCTGTTGCAGCCACCCAAGCGGCAGCCGAAAACACAGCCTGCTTTGTCTGCCATGCCAACTACATGACCGAGCTCCTCGCCAACCGCCATGCCAAGGCTGACATCGGCTGCGTCAATTGCCATGGCGAATCTTCGGCCCACCAAAATGACGAAAACAACATTACCCCACCCGAGACCATGTACTCTGCCGAGAAAATCGACCCTTTCTGTCAAGACTGCCATGAAACTCATGATATCCCGCCCAAAAAAATCATCGCTAACTGGGCGAAAAAGATCCGGGACAAGGTCGATTCCTCTTGTCGAGGCTGCCATGAGGATGATGATGTCCCGCCCGAAAAGGTTGTTGCTCACTGGAAGGAGCGGGGCCTCGACAAAACCGATCCTAATGAAATCGTGTGCACGGATTGCCACGGCGACCACCGAATGAAGGTCCGTACCGTTATCTGGGACAAGAAAAGTGGAAAACTCCTCCGCACAAACACAGGAGACTAAAGATTTCCCATCTGAACTCTGAGGAAGGGCTGGACATGATAAACAGAACAGCAGGACAGAGCTTTTTTTTGCTTTTTGGCATATTATTGACTTCCGTGGTGCAGGGACAGGAGTGGACCCGGTTCCGCGGCCCGAATGGCCAGGGGATAAGCCAGGCCCAAACGATTCCGGTCAAATGGACAGAACAGGATTTCAACTGGAAGGTGAAACTGCCGGCAGGAGGCCACGGCTCACCGGTGATCTGGAAGGATAAGGTATTTGTGACCTGTGAGAATCCTGAGTCGGCTGGAGGTATACTTTTGGCCCTGGACGTTTCCGACGGCCATACGTTATGGAAAAAGCAATATAAGCTCACCGCTTATAGCCACCATCGAGACAACAACTACGCTGCTGCTACACCTGTTGTAAATGCCGACCACGTTTACGTCCTCTGGCAAACAAGTAAGGAGACGATTCTCGCCGCTGTTGACCATAGCGGCCATGAAATCTGGCAACGCACTTTCCCAGGGATATATTCCCGGTTTGGCCCGGGAACCTCACCCATGCTTTTTAATGATATCGTGGTCTTTACTCATGAGCATTGGGAAGGTGGTAAAGAATACCAAAGCTCCTGGATTGCCCTCGAGAGAAAAACGGGCCAAGCACGCTGGACAAGAGAGCGAAGTAACAGCCAGATATCCTATTCAACGCCTTGTGTTTACTCTCCGGAAACGGGCGGACCTCAATTGATTTTTACCAGCCAGGCCCATGGAATAACCGGCCTGGACCCCCATACAGGGAGGGTAATATGGGAATTACAATCGGTGCTGCCGGCCCGAGTTGTTAGCTCGCCGGTTATTGCTGGTGATTTGCTAATCGGCGCTTGCGGCAAAGGCGGAGCCGGAAAACAGTTGGTTGCTGTCCGAGCCGGCTCCGGAGGCAATCCCAAACAACCTGAGGTGGTTTACACACGCACCGGAAAGTCCGCTCCGTATGTTCCTACATCCTTAGCCAAAGATGGTCTGCTCTTTACTTTTCATGACCAAGGAGATGTCTCTTGTCTGCGTATTGACACCGGTGAAGTGCTCTGGTGCGAAAAGCCGGGCGGCAAGTTTTACGGATCACCCATCTGGGTCAACGGGGTACTGTACTGTATCAACAGAGAGGGCAACGTTGTCGTTATTAAGGCCGCCCCGACCTACGAGCTGCTGGCGGTCAATTCATTAGGTGAAAAGAGCCAGGCTACACCCGCGGTTGCCGGTGATAAGATGTACCTGCGCACATATTCACATCTGATCTCGATTGGGAGCAGGACGGAATAACCCGCCTTAGGACTTTCTCTCACCACTGGCCTTGCCGATAAAATATAGAGTAACCACTCCCCTACTGTCAGGATGACTTAGTAAACAACAAAATATCTGAATACCATAACTTTACAACGGTCGTTCCAGAGCGGAGTGATCCCCTATTTGACATACCCCGTATCCAAACGGTCGTAGCCCCAGCTCGGCTCCTGCGGTGGATAGCTGCGCGAGATGGTACGTGCCGTCTTGAGGTAGTCTTCGATCTCTTTGACGACGTCAGGATGCCGGTCGGCGACGTTGTTTTCTTCTCCGACGTCGGTTCCCAGGTCGTAAAGCTCCAAAGGCAGACGAGGCTTGAGCCGCAGCGCCTTCCACTTTCCCCAACGGACCGCCTGCGACCACGGCGGCGTACCACCCTTGTCGCGAGGAAGCTTTTCCCAGTAGAGGAACCGGTCGGGCTGCTTTTGAGGCTGACCCAGGAGCCGTGGAGCGATGGAAATCCCGTCAATGCCCGGAGGTGCCTTCGTGCCCGCCAGCTCGGCCAGCGTCGGCATCACGTCCCAGAACGCCCAAACGAAGTCATCGGTCGCGCCGGCGGCGACTTTCCCCGGCCAGCGAACGATCATCGGCACGCGAAGGCCGCCTTCATAGAAATTCCCCTTCGCGCCTCGAAGCGGTCCGTTGCCCTGAAAGAAATCGGGCTCACCCGGACGCGCCAGCCGGTAGCCACCGTTGTCACTGGTGAAAAAGACGATTGTCTTCTCGTCAAGCTTGAGCTCCTTCAGCAGCGCGAGAATACGTCCCACATCGCGGTCCATCCGGCTAATCATGGCGGCCAAGGTTGTGCGCGGTGCAGGCTGGTCAGCGTAGTGTCGGCGGGAATCGACGTACGGAGTCGGTTCGGGAAACTTACCCTGGTACTCGTTGAGAGAATCCTTGGGTACCAGAAGCTCGAAGTGCGGAATCGTGAACGGCACATACAGGAAGAAGGGGCCTTCCCGGTGACGTCGGATAAAATCCAGCGACTCATCGACAATCAGGTCATGTGAATATTGCTGCCTCCTTTCACCTTCGTTTCCGGGGAGCACGTGCTTCTGGTCGTTTCGCCAGAGGAACCAGGGATAGTAAAAGTGGGCGTGGACCTGATGCAGGTATCCGTAGAACTCGTCGAAGCCCTGTTTGTAAGGAACGCCCGTGGTGCCGTGGTCGCCCAGGCCCCACTTACCGAAAATACCGGTGGTGTAGCCGACTTCCTTGAGCACTTCGGCGACCGTGATGTCCCCCGGCAACAGCGGCGAGCCGCCACCGTTGACCCGCACAGACGTGTGACCCGTGTGCAGCCCCGTCATGAGCACACTTCTTGACGGTGCACAAACGCAGTGCCCCGCGTAGGCCTGCGTAAACCGCGTTCCCTCAGCAGCCATCCGATCCAGATACGGCGTGCGGATTTTCTCTTGGCCGTAGCAGCCAAGATGGCCGTAACCTAAATCATCGGCCATGATGAAGATGATGTTCGGCCTGTCCGACGACGCTCCACCCGCTGTCGGGTTTGTGCCGCCCGCGCATCCCGGAAGGGCAAGTGAGGCCGCACCCAGGCCAATAGCTCGGACGAACTCGCGGCGGTCCATCTCTCCAGACAGCTTTGCTCCTGGTCTCATGTTCTCTCCTTTTGTCTTAGAGTTATGCAAAATTGAGGTTAGGCATATATTATTTAAGAAAATCAGTTTTTTTGGTTTTCTTTAATAATCAAATAACTGCTTGCTTCACAAGAACTTACTGTTTGACAAGAAAAAATAAAAAGACAATTTCTTCTTTTCAAAGTATGCCTAACCTCCATTTTGCAGAAGCCTTTGATCCACAGAAAGGTTTCATTTCGCCGAGATTATGCCGGCTTCCATCAGATCATCCACCAGTGTCCGGGACTAACGGATTTGAGCTTGAACGATCTTTGTTCTTCCGGCAGCGACTCCAGCAGCTCCTTGGCCTTGTTGCCGATGGCCTCGGCAGCCAAATCGACGTTCTTTTCGCCCACTTTAGTCGATGCATGCTTGCGAGGATCCAATCCGCCAATCCCATCGGGAGGTTTCATTTTGGGAGCAAGAGGGCCGGTCCCCAGCTCGGATAGGTCCACAAGCCCGGGATAAAAGAACATCATGTCCGATGTCTCCCATTTGGCAGCATGGTCGGTGCCCGATTCCTCACTCCGGCTGAGCGATATTTCCCAAAGCCCGATTCCCGTAATGCTGCCGTCTGCCACCACCGGCTCGAGCGCCTTGTTGATCATGTCAATTTGCTGTTTAACATTATGGCCCGACACGCCTATGATTACACGAAAGCCGGTGTTCTTAAGACGCTTGAACAAGTCGGTAATCACCGGCACAAGGTGGTCTCGATTGAATCCACTGTGAAAGTACACCGGAGGATATACCACGCCACCGAACTTCTCCGCACACTTGACGAGAATACCGTGAGCTTTCAGTGCATCCGTGCCGAGCGGCAGATGTCGGCCATGCCACTCGATGCAGCCGAAGGGCACATAAACCACAGGAAAGCGCCGGGCGGCTGCTTCCAGCTGGCCCGGACGCATGAACTGCATTTGCACAGCAGGTGAGAGTTTGCTCTTTTGGGTCACTCCTACATGCGGCCGATCTCCGACCTTCACCAACTGCTCCGTATTGGCGTGGTCCTTACCACAAACTTCCAATGCAAACAGACAACTGGCAACTACCAGACCAGCTGAGCCGAGCAAGAGCCCGAAAACACTAACAGACCTGTTTCTCATTCTTGTAGCCTCCTTTTTCAAACATCGAACTATGTTTATTTGGTGTTTGTATAAATCCAAGATTTCCCAAATAAGCTGCTTGGCAACATTCTACTGTTTAATATTTGAAAAGTCGATAACTTATGTTAATCTATCTGCCATAGCGTGTGACTATGAAAATTATGAAAGAGACACAGATAAGTTTTGGGAAGTTCCTGACGTCGGCGGTCGTTCTGGTGCTGATCGCGCTGGCCATTTCCGCTCGGGCGCAACGGCAGCCGAAACCACTTGTCGGCTTTCCGGTCGGCCCCGAAATGGACGAGATCGCACCGAAGCGCTTCATCGTTGACCCCCCTACAATCGAGAACCTGGGCTTCCGGTGGTACGTCGAGGGCGATAGCAATCGGAACGCGTCGGTCAATGTCGCGTTCAGGAAGAAGCCAGAGGCGGAGTGGAAAAACGCCCTGCCAATGCTGCGAGTTCATCACGAGGTGGTGAACCAAGTGTACGGGCCGTACCGCACGGGCAATCTGTTCGCCGGAAGCGTGCTGTTTCTGCAACCGGCGACGACTTATGAAGTCCGATTCACCATGTCCGACCCCGATGGCGGCGCTCCGGCCGAGCCGAAGATTGTCAGCGTGACAACGCGGGCCGAGCCGAGGGCGTTCAACGGGGGAAACACAATAGAGGCTACTCCTGAGAAGGGGCTCATGGCGGCCTTCAAAAAAGCGAAACCCGGCGATGTGATTCTGCTTCGAGCGGGTCTCTACAGGGGACCGTTCGATCTGAAAAAGTCCGGAATGCCCGGAAAACCAATCGTTTTCCGCGGCCCAACCGATGGCGAGGCGGTCCTCGAAGGCGAGGGCGTCGGCAGCAAATCACGGATCGTGACCCTCAACGGAACACATCACCTGCATTTCGAGAGACTTACCTTCCGCAACGCCCAGATGGCTATCTACGCCTCAAAGCCCGGCGGCTCTGAGGGCCTCGTCGTTCGCCAATGCAAGATTCACGACGTGGTTTACGGCATCAACACCGGTAGTGAGAATTCCAGGAACTGGTACATCGCCGACAATGACATCGTCGGCATCAACACAACCTGGTACCCGCGGCCGCCGAAAACCTATATGAGTCCCGGCCATACCGGCATCAACGTGTACGGCCAGGGGCATGTGATTTGCCACAACCGTATCACAAGATTCAGCGATTCGGCCGCGATCTACAACTTCGGCCCGCCCGTGGATGACGTGATGAAGCACTGCGTGAACATTGACTTCTACAACAACGACCTCTCCTGGGCCCAGGATGACACTTTCGAGGCGGACTACGGCTGCCACAACGTGCGGTTCTATCGCAACCGCTGTTATAACACGCACACCGGCATGTCCACTCAACCGTTCTATGGCGGGCCGGTCTACCTAATCCGCAATGAGCTTTACGGAATCACCAGCCTCAGCTATAAGCTGAACAACTATCCCGCCGGCATCGAGGCCTACAACAACACCTCATGTTCTGCCGGACAAGGCTTCCGTCCGCCGGCCATCTGGCAAAACGGCCACTTCCGAAACAACCTGTTCATGGGCGGCACGCAAAACGCGATGGAGTCCGGCTCGCCTACGGCCTACAGCACGATGGACTACAACGCCTACCGCCGCAACCAGCCCGAACTGCTGCTCAAATGGAAGGACCACAACGGGAACGTCGCGCAGTATCAGTCCATCGAACAATTCTTCAGGGCAACTGGGCTCGAGGAGCACGGCATTTTGGCCGACTACGACATCTTCGTCAACGCCGGACCGCCGAAAAAAGGCCGGACCTGCCAACCCGGCCACTACGACCTGCGGTTGCGCAACAGCGCCAAGGTCGTCGATGCAGGTATCGCCCTTCCGCAGATTACCGACGGTTTCGCCGGTAAAGCGCCGGATCTGGGTTGCTACGAACTTGGCCAGGAACCTCCGCACTACGGGCCGCGGCTATTTCAAAAGGGCTTCAACGCCGAAACAAGAGGCAATGAAAGATAAACAACATAAGGACTGGTAAAGAAATTAGGTTTCGTTTTGGCTCCAGCGAGGACAAGGCTGGCAAGGAAGCAAAATGCAGGACTACTGGTTGGTAGTCCGAGTTTTGCTGAGGCCGCCAGCCGCAGCCGCAGCCAGCCAAAAATGGAAGATAATTTATTTACAAGTCCTAAAGGCCCCTATACATTGAAAGAAGTTGAAATCATTGAATGATTTTGATGATGCGGGACCACTACAATCATTTGCAAAAAGGGACATCTTTCGTCTGAAGGTCCGTGCTACTGGGCGTACAGCGCCTTGCCCGGGTAGTGCACGTCCAGCCACAAGAGGTCCTCATTGGGCGGATTGAACGGCGTGTTCTTACCGAATCCCATCGAGGCGGCCCGTGACCGGCTCATAAAGTAGATTACGGTTCTCTTGTCATTCCATTTCTTCACGGCGGCGTGGCCGTCCATAAAGCTGAACGTGCAGGAATTGCTGTGGAATACGCCCAGCGGGTCCCATAGCGAGTTTGTCCCGGGGTTGTAGGACCAGCCATCGACATTGTGGTTGACGCCGGGGGCGTCGTATATCTCTTCGACAAAGAGCATCCTCGTAGCGGCACTCCTGAAAGCGGTCAGCTTCTTCGGGTCGGAACGCGCGGTCGCTCTGAGATAATCCGGCAGAGAATAGCTGCGGTACAGCAAATGCTGCAATTCCCGGCCATTGCTCGTGCCGCGTCGTATCCGGTCGTCGCCCGGGCAGTGATAGGCGCCGATGTCCCTGATATAGGGGAAGAGGGCGCCTTCCCTCAGCCCATTATGCCGCTGCTCGAGTGTAACCGCTCCGCTGGGCATCTGGTTATAGCTGCCGTCTCCCTGATAATCCAGAGGCGGCATCACCCAGGGGGGGACCCCATTGGTGGGGGCGTACCTTGCCATTCCCCCGCACATGCTGCTATCGTTATCGTCGGCATACATTACGTAGGCCAGCCCCATGGTCTTCTGATTCGACATGCACGCCACTCCTCGGGCCTGCTCACGGGCAATATTGAGGGAGGGCATTAAGATCGCCATCAATACGGCAATGATCGCAATAACGACTAAGAGCTCGATTAGTGTAAAACCGCTCCGCTGAAACATGTTTCACCTCCTTTGCCTACGGGCAAAATACGTTTTTCTTATTTCCTATATAAGCGACGACTCGCCATTTACTGGTCATGCTTTCATTCTACCAGATAAACAGCAAGACAGCTACACAATTATATACCTTCCGAGCAATAGAATCAATAAAAAAAATGGATTCCTACGATCAAGTAACGCTGTAATACTACCTTGGATGTCCTAATCTCCAAACCTCCACCAAATCCCTCTCCCGCCTCACCTTTTCCGGCCTGTTCCCACTTACTCCTGGGAATTTCTCATCTAAATAGTCCAGCCTTGGCGGTAGTGCGGCTTGATAAATCTGTTGGCATCGGGAACGTTTGTGACCTTCATGTTCTTCCAGTCGAATTCAAGTTTCTTGCCGGCACGGATAGCGACGTTGCCCATGAGCGTAAATTCGGTGAGGGGGCCGGCGTAGTCGAAGTGTGTGCTCGGTCGGCCTTTGCCTCGGCAGGCGTCGAGCCAGTTGCGGTGGTGTCCCTTGACGCGAGGCAGGGTTTTGCGAGGTCTCCGGTACGCCTGCATCTTGGTTTCGGGGATAATGCGGGGGGATTTCGACCAGCCACCGCCCAAGATAGCACCCTTTGTACCGATGTAGAGGATGCCATTATCACCAAGGCTTCTGCTTGCTTCCAGCTCCATAGGTCGTGGCGGCATAAGTCCGCCTTCGTACCAGGTGATGCGTACCGGTCCCATACCGGCACGGGCCGGGAAATGGAAGTATATGAGTGAGGCAGCCGGACAGGTCTCATCAGTGGTGCCGGAGGAGCCGGCCTCGACGTTGAAGGTAGTGCTCTGGTCCAATTTGAGCGCCCAGAAGGCCGGGTCCAGATGGTGACAGGCAAAGTCGCCGATTGTGCCGGAGCCGAACTGCCACCAGGCACGCCAGCGGACAGGGGCGTAGTCGGGATGATAAGGGCGGGCAGACACGGGCTCCAGCCAGCGCTGCCAATCAAAGCCGGCAGGCACCGGAGGGGTTTCTTTGGGTCGGTCGGTGAAACTGGTCCAACGGTTAGCGCCCGTGCTGGTCCAGGCGTGCACGTCGTGAACGTCACCGATGGCACCGTCCCAGATCCACTCGCAGGCAAGGCGGATGTCTTCGCTGGAGTGTCCGAAGTTGCCGAGCTGGGTAGCGACGCCGGCCTTGCGGGCGGCTTCGGTAACAACGCGGGTCTCATAAACGGTACGGCAGAGGGGCTTTTCGCAGTAGAGGTGTTTACCCTTGGCGATGACGGCCAGGGAGATAACAGCATGAGAATGGTCCGGAGTGGCGAGCAGGACGGCGTCGATGTCTTCCTCATCGAGCATTTGATTGTAGTCGCGGTAGGTTGGGCAGGCTTGGCCGTACTGCTGTCGGGCTAACTCAAGAGCAGGTTTCAGCCCTGCTGTGCCGCCGTAGTAGAACATGCTATAGTCGCTGGCTTCGTTTATGTCACAGAGGGCGGCGATGTGGACGTCGGGCTCGTTGAATAGTTGCTTCATGTTGACGATGCCCTGCCCGCCCGTGCCGATGATGGCGACGTTGATTTTTTCACTGGGTGCGATGTTGCCGCTGCCCCCGAGCACCTGGCGAGGGACAATGGTCAAGGCCGTGGCCATAGCGGCGCCACCCAGAAAATCCCTCCGGGTAATCCTCTTCCGTATGGGAACGGATTTGGCTTTTCGATCTTCCATATCCTTTCTCCTTTTTGTGTTCATCTCAACCCCGCACAGCAAACCGCAGCCTGCGACACTTGTTCGTAGCTTTATCTGAACATTCCTTGCACCACACCGCCAATCCGTCTTTATGTCTGAGATGCTTGTAATATTGGCTCTCGGCCTTCCACTTTTTACATCTGCCGCATCGCTTCTGTCCCACACCTCCAACTACCCGATGAAGGTCCCTATAGTTATTGTATTTTTTCACAGCACCTCTGTTTTTCTCGTAACGTTCCCGGGCATATTCAGACTCACACTCTCTGCACCAAATCCTCATTCCGTCGGTGCGGGTGCGATTCTTACCAAACCCACTCTCGTCTTTCTGCTTTTTGCATTTGCTGCATTGTCTCATTTTTCCATCCATCGATTTAACTATCCCTAACAAATCTCGCCGAGGTCTTTAACCTCGGCCTTTTCCATAGCCCGTATTCTATAACATATTCAATTAAAAAACAAAGATTCGTCAAGAATTTTCTTAATTGAAATTAAAAAAGCTGTATAATCCAGCTTAACAAGTGAGGATAGTCCCCAAAAACACCCCTTCAGTTTCGTAGGGTGTTGTGCAGTCCGTAAGTCCTGGGGACTCCTTTCGGAGGACTCCTTTCGGATTAAGGACTTTATTGCCCGCTCTGTACGTCCCGGTGATTCCAGTTGGGTATCCCAAAAATAAATTTCTTGACTACGGTGGAAATTATTTGTAATGCTGTCCATATATAATACGCAAAAAGGATTTTGTGGTGTTGAGAATGGAAACAGCCTCCAACCAAAGAGCAGAGCAAAGATTGCATTATCGTTGGCCCGTTCGGTTCGCCGGGAACGTCAAGGAAAAACCTTCCCCGGGCCAGGTCTTTGATGTCTCCAGCAAAGGTTTGGCCATCCTTTGCCACGCCGACAAAAACTGCCCCCATCCGGACCAAATGATAACAGTTGACTTTGGTGTCCCTCACTTTGACTCAGCCGATTCCTTCGATACGGTAATGTTCAATCGCATAGGCCGTGTCTGTCGCATCGATAACCTAAGTAACAAGGTAAATCGTGTTGCGCTCCAGTTCGCCGAACCATTGTTTTTCAAACCCGGCGAACAGGACATCAGTGAATCCGATGCCCGGCAAAGGCTCCAAACCAAAGCCCGCTCGATTACCAAAGCTGAAGAAAAAGCCAAGTTTTACAGTAAAGCCCTGGCTAAAGCCCAGCAAAAAACAATCTCCTATGCACAGGCCAAATCCGAAGCTGAAGAGAAACTAAAGGCCGAGATTGAAGCAAGATGCAAAACCGAAGCCAATTCAATAGCCCAGGCTGAACAAAGCGCCGAAGCCGAAGCCAGAGCTAAATCCGAAGCCGAAGCCAGAGCAAAAGCAGAAAAGAAAGCCGAAGTCCAGACCCGGAAAATAGCAAACCTCAAAGTCCAAATACAGCAGAAGATTAAATCTTATACCGAGCAGATTGAAAATATCAAAGCCGAGCTTGAACAAAAGGCAAAAGCCGAAGCCAAAGCGAAAGCCCAGGCCATGCTCAGAGCAAAAGCCCAAAAGAAGGCCAAAACCGAAGCCCAAAAAAGGGCAGAGCTCGAAGCCCAAATGCAGCAGAAGATTAAATCTTATGCGGACCAAATAGAGCAAATCAAAGCCGAAGCCGCCGAGGCAATAGCCAAAGCAAAGGCCCAAGCGGCAGATAAGGTAGCCAAAATCAAGGCCGAATTCAAACAAAAGACCAAATCATACGCTCAGGCAAAAATCAGGGCCGAAAAAAAAGCAATCGCCAAAGCCGAACAACCCGCAAAAACATCCCTGTTTAAAAAAGTGGACAAATTTATCACAGACAGGAACAGGATTTATTAATAAATTACCGTTAGAAAGCATCTCCCCCTTGCTTGAGGCAGTAAGGACTGGTAAAGAAATTAGGTTTCGTTTTGGCTCCAGCGAGGACAAGGCTGGCAAGGAAGCAAAACGCAGGCCTACTGGTTGGTAGTCCGAGTTTT
>SDBU01008788.1_pt1 | contig 11424 bp, 9 predicted proteins | sample 2277071 | NCBI WGS metagenome assembly SDBU01 (sample SAMN10397929, study PRJNA504765) | marine sediment metagenome | isolation source: marine sediment core GS08_GC12, 126 cmbsf | place: Arctic Ocean: Gakkel Ridge, Loki's castle | collected 2008 | reverse complement strand
ATGTGAAACCAGTACATAATCTGGGCGAAGGTAAAATTCTGACCAGCCCGGCGGGCTACCACCAGGGGCCCACCAACCTTCCCGGCAAATACCTTTCTGGAACCACTAATGTAGCCGGTTCTTTCCATGAAAGCTTTTAATAATGCTGTTGCCGAACCATAATACACTGGTGAAGACAGTATTATCGCATCAGCCTTCTTCAGCTTGGTATATAGCGGGAACAGGTCATCTTCAATAGGACACCGCTCTTCCTTTCGGCAGACCATGCAGGCGTTACAGGGGCGGATGTCCCGGCCAGCTAACCTTATAACCTCGGTAGCTAACCCTTCCTCGGCTATTGCCGCTAAGGTATGTCTGGTGAGAATTTCTGTGTTTCCATCTTTGCGCGGGCTACCGACGACACCAATAGCTTTCACAATTTACCTCCTATGGCGTAATATACAGTTTATGCTGCTTAATATAGCTGTCTACTGTCTCAGGGACGAGGTGGCGAATAGACGCGCCTTGAGCAACCCGGTTCCTGATTACTGAGGCATTAATATCTATCTCTGGTGTGTTAAGCAGGGTAACGCTCCGGGATAAGCCGGGGATAGCAGCATCCAGAGAGTCAAGGTCAGGGGGCGGATAACCCGGCCTGGGAACCGCCACCAGGCGGCACATCTCAATCAGCCGTGCCGGCTCCCGCCACTGAGGCAGCTCAGCCAGACTATCCCAGCCAAGAATGAAAAACAGCTCAGTCCCAGCATCAAGCCGGGCGTGCAGGTCGGTGATGGTATCAATGGTATAGGAAGGTCCGGGGCGATCCATATCCACGGTGGACAGTTTGAAGTAGGGCCTATCGATAGTAGCCAGACGCACCATCTCCAGACGGTGCTCTGCTGCTGAAAGAGGACGATTTGCCTTGAGATAGGGCTGCCCAGCAGGTACAAAAAGAACCTCAGCCAGATATAGCCTGGCTCTTGCCTCCTCAGCCATCATCAGATGCCCATTATGAATCGGGTCAAACGTGCCGCCTAGAATACCTATCTTCACCTACTCCCCCTCCCATTCCCATTCCCAATTTCCACACCGCACCCTATCACCCAGTTTGATGCCAGCCCTTGTCAAAGCCCTGGCGACGCCCAGCCGCTTTAGTTGCCTCTTGAGCTGCCAGCCACCGCCAGCGCTTACGTCGCCCATCCTGGCAACGATGCGCTCCACTTCCGGAGCCGTCACCACAAAAACACCCCCTTCCTTATGCACAGGAGGGATGGTAACCCTGGGCTGGGGGCGAAACACCTTCCTCGGAGCTTGCCACGCTGTCTCTTGCCGACTAACCTCAGTCAACATGTTCATTGTTTGCGCCATTAGTTCAGAGACACCCTCTTTGGTCACTGCCGAAATGAAAAACACCTTAACCCCGGCGGCGGCAAAACTACCGGCAAGCGCGTTGAGCCCTGCCTGCACCTCAGGCAGGTCAATCTTGTTGACGGCTATAAGTTGCGGTTTCTGAGCCAGAGCCGAATCATACAGGCCAAGTTCCCCGTTCACCCTCTTCATGTCCTCAACCGGAGACGGGGACGAGCCGTCTATTAAGTGGATAAGTATCTTGGTGCGCTTAATATGGCGAAGAAAGTCGTGACCCAGACCTCGACCGAGGTGTGCCCCGTCAATTAATCCAGGAATCTCAGCCAGGACAAAAGCCTGCACACCGACACTTACCACACCCAGAACCGGGCTGCGCGTGGTGAATGGATAACTATCTATTTCAGGCTTGGCCGCCGAAGCCGCAGCAAGCAGGGTCGATTTACCCACATTGGGATAACCGACAATACCAACATCAGCGATTAGCCGCAGCTCCAATATTATGGTCTTCTCTTCCCCATCTTCCCCTTTCTGAGCAAGCCGCGGCACTTGATTAGTGGCCGAACCAAAGTGAACGTTACCCCAGCCACCACGCCCCCCTTTAGCTACCACAACCTGCTGACCGGGCGTGGCTAGATCGGCTACCATGCTCTGATCTCCAATCTGTGTCTTATAAGAGACTACTGTCCCTGTTGGGACAGCCAGTACCAGGTCCTTCCCCTTTTTGCCATGCTGTTTCTTCCCTCTACCCGAGCCGCCATGAGTGGCTCGATAGTATCTTTTGTGCTTAAAAGCGGTCAGGCTATCAACTGTGCGATCAGCTACAATAACTACGTCTCCCCCATCTCCCCCATTCCCCCCATCAGGCCCTCCAAACGGAACAAACTTTTCCCGCCGGAAGCTAACAACCCCGTCGCCACCCCTGCCTCCCGCAACTACTATTTGTACTCTATCAAACATTTTACTTTAAGTAGTATTCATTATAATCATAATAGTAAGGAAAAACTACGGCGGACCATTTGGAAAGGGGCTGGGCTGCAATCTGTTTGTGACTAGGGTCGGCCTTGGCAGGTTATCCACAGAGCACCGAAAGTTCCTCATATCTGTAGCTGTCCGGGAAGCAGCTATTGTTTATAGGTGGTTAGTCAGCTGTGCAGGTGAGGTTGATTGCCAGCCCCTTGCTTGGAATGCATTACGGCCCCAATGTCAAGAAGCTTACGCTGTAGAGAAGGGCTGGCCTCAATTTGGCCGGTAATCTTTTCACAGGCATGGATTACTGTTGAGTGGTCCCTTCCCCCTAGCTCATTACCAATTTGAGCCAGTGAGCAATTTGTTTTTTGGCGGCCGAGATACATTGCCACCTGTCGTGCCAGGGCAGTTTGCTTATCCCTTTTCCGGGTCCTCAGGTCGCTGGGCGTCATATGGAAGCTACTGGCTACAGCTTCAATTATAAGACTGAGAGTGGTCTCATCGCTGGAGATGTCAGCAATTGCCCTGGCGGCTAATTCCGGGCTCACTGAGGCGCGTACCAGATGGGCATAAGCAATGACCCGGTTTAGCAGGCCTTCCAGTTCTCTTATGCTACCCTCCGCTCGCTGAGCAATAAACTCCAGGGTATCTTGCGGAATTTGCACCCCTTGCTGCTCAGCCTTGGCCCGTAGAATAGCGAGGCGCGTTGCAAAATCAGGCGGTTCAATAGCCGCAATCAGACCTCCCTCGAACCGGGAACGTAGCCGATTCTGCAATACTGGCAGGGATTTAGGTGGGAGGTCACTGGTAATTGTAATCTGGCGGTTGGCGTTGTGCAGCTCGTTAAAGGTGTGAAAAAAGCTTTCCTCAGTCTGCGCCTTGCCGCTGATAAACTGAATATCATCAATCAACAGCATATCAACAGTTCTGTATTTGTTGTGGAATTCCTCGGCTTTGTGCCTGTGAATAGCAGTAATGAACTCGTTGGTAAAGCGCTCGGCGCTGACATAAAGCGCGTTAATATGTTTAGATTGGGCAAGAAGACCGACAGCGTGTAGTAAGTGTGTCTTGCCTAAACCTACTCCGCCATAGATAAACAGCGGATTATATGTACGTCCCGGATTTTCGACTGTCTCGAGCGCAGCGGCGTGGGCCAACTGGTTGCCATTGCCGACAATAAACGAACTGAAGGTATACTTTGAGTTGAACATGGGGGGGCCTTTTTGTTCCGCGGCGATTGCGTCTCCCCCAGCACTGTCACTCCTTGGTGAATTGTGATTGCAACTAGCTACCTGGAAGACTACCTTGACGTTACTATTGGTGACACCAATGAGAGTTTTTTCAATTAAGGAGTGCAGTTTCTTCTCTAAATACTCGGCGACGAAGGTGTTGGGAACACCGACAATGAACTGGCTACCTTCATAGCTTAAACCAACCGTTTTTTCTAGCCAGGTTCGGTAGTTCTGCTTGCTGACCTGGACTTGCAACTCACCAAGTGAGATTTCCCAGGTTTCCTGTGCCGAGCTACGTCCCATAATGGATTACTCTCCATAGCGCCTTATTGCCGACATGGCAACGTTTATAACATAAACATCATTTAATGGCCGGCGGCCGACCAGTAGGGGCTTCAAGAAGAGGCTTGATGGAGGAAAAGCAACAACATTGTACAATCCTAGGGTTCGTTGGTGGTCAAGACTTGGTATGCTAATTGCTGCTCGTTTTACACCCCTCTTTCCCCTTGCGAAGTCTATCAGGCTTTTTTTTTTGCCCAATTTTGGGCTGGTAGGCATAGAGAGAAAGGTTGTCGAGCAAAAACTTTTGATGTAGAATCGGGTGGTGGGAGGTTTAGCTTGCGAGTAGTTTTTATGGGCACCCCTGAGTTTGCCGCTCCCCCGCTTGTGCACCTTATTCTTAATCAGTATCAGGTAGTTGCTGTTTATACCCAGCCTGATAGATCGGCGGGGAGGGGGCGTCCTCTGCTTTCCCCTCTGGTGAAGAGGCTGGCTCAAAGGTGGAATCTGCCGGTGTTCCAGCCAGCCAGCTTAAAGGAGGCAGAGGTGGGGGCCCGACTGGCGGAGCTTGCCCCCGATGTGATCGTAGTTGCTGCCTTCGGCCAGATTCTGCCGCCGTCAGTCTTAGACCTCCCGAGGTACGGGTGTATCAATATTCATCCCTCTCTATTACCGAGATTCCGCGGTGCCTCGCCGGTGGCGGCAGCTATTCTGGCTGGGGACGAGTTTACCGGGGTCAGCGTTATGCTCATGGACCGGGGTTTAGACACTGGTCCTATATTAGCCAGGGCGCAGATTGCCATCTCGGCAGAGGATACTGCGGGCTCACTTACGGGCAAGCTGTCCCAGATGGCGGCTCGGCTGCTCCAAGGGGTTCTTGTTGGCTGGTCGAGGGGCGAAATCACCCCTCGACCACAAAATGAAGCCCAGGCTAGCTACTCGGGAGTAATCACCAGAGAGGAAGGAGAGATTGACTGGCATGTGTCTGCTATAGACCTCTGGCGGCGGGTGCGTGCCTTCCAGCCCTGGCCCGGGTGTTATACCAGATGGGGAGGGAAACAGCTTAAGATTATTGAGGCAGTGCCTTTGCCTGAGAAGAGGTCTCTTAAAGCCGGGCAAGTGGTAGCGCTGTCTCCAACTACAGGGAGGCCAGGGCTGGCATTTGGCGTTGGTAGTGGCAATGGCATCTTGGGGGTTTCAGGGGTTCAACTGGAGGGGAAGCGAGTGATGACCGCGGCTGAGTTTGTAAGGTGGCAAAGGGAGTTCATAGGGGGGACCCTCCCAGACGTGTAAAGGAACTAGTGAAACAATACCGTCTAGACAGCCTGGAAGACCACTCTCACTGCCCCAAGCACCTCACTGCTCATGATGTCGTATCACGATTGACCTTTCGAAACTAAGGGAAGAGCTATCAGAATAGGGAACAGGTATATAATACAGTGAGACCCCATCAGGCACTGGGTTACCAGACACCACCAAAATTTCTGGAGCAGTGGAAAGATACAAAAGGGATGAGGTCATGTGTCACTAATCATATGGACGAGTACAGTGGCACTGTGGCTTGACTTTTCACCTGGGATACGCTATATTAGGGGTGGTGCGCCCCTTACCAGATGCTAACGATGGTTTGAACGTTAGCTGAAGCTTTTCCGGAAGTCTCAGCTTTAATTTTGCGCATTAGGTTTCGATGAAGATTGCAATTAGTGGCAAAGGTGGTGTAGGGAAAACGCTGCTATCAGCTCTTCTTGCCAGAACATTCGCTGCGTCAGGTTACTCCGTTTTAGCCATCGATGCCGACCCCGATGCCAACCTGGCAGCCACCCTTGGCTTTCCTGAACCAGAGAACATACCCCCCATCTCGGAGATGAAAGAGCTTATTGAAGAAAGGACTGGCGCAGGACCGGGTGGAGCGCAGGGTTATTTCAGGCTGAATCCCAGAGTTGACGACCTGCCGGACAAGTATGCTCGAGAACACAACGGCATCAGGCTGATGGTAATGGGCAGGGTTAAGCGTGGTGGTAGTGGTTGCTATTGCCCGGAGAATGCCCTGTTGCAATCCTTGGTTAACCACCTACTCCTGGCGAGAAAAGAAGTGGTTATCATGGATATGGAGGCCGGGGTAGAGCACCTGGGCCGGGCGACTGCCGCTGCCGTTGACAAACTGATTGTGGTTGTGGAACCGTGGAGACGGGCCGTGGAAACAGCTCGTAGAATTGACGAACTGGCACGTGACATCGGTGTGCAAAGTGTTGCCGTGGTCGGAAACAAGATTCGCAGCCAGCTAGAGAAGGAATTCCTGCTCTCCAGCCTCGCCGGTTTTCAGTTCCTTGGCTTTATTCCCTATGACCAGGCACTGGTTGACGCTGACGTTGCTAATCGTTCTCTGCTTGATGCTAGCCAAAGGATTACTGGTGAGGTGACCAATATTTATCAGGCTTTAGTATTTCCCGCTCAAATGCCAGCTGGAACAAACTAGGACGGTGCCAGGGGGAGGAGGTTATTGTCTGAAGCAGTTGGGTATCAGAGTTAGAGGGGGCCGGAAATGAGTCTATCGAGAGCGAAGGGTAGAGTCCCCAAATAAAAGTATAAGGAGGTTCTTGTGGCCTACGATGCGGTCAAGATGAAGGACTGGCAGATTGCGGAGGCGGCGGAAGCGAAGATGCCAACCTCGGAGGAGTGGCGTGAGAGGCTAAACCTTGAAAAGGATGAAGTGCTTCCCTATGGGAGAATAGCCAAGCTTGATTTCCTGAAGATTATCAACCGCCTCAAGGACAGGCCAGACGGTAAATACATTGAGGTGACCGCTATAACCCCGACACCGCTGGGTGAAGGTAAGACTACGACCACGATGGGTATCCTGGAGGGCATGGGCAAGCGGGGATGGAATGTGGGTGGCTGCATCCGCCAGCCCTCAGGCGGTCCCACCATGAATATCAAGGGGACCGCCGCCGGCGGCGGCAATGCCCTGCTCATCCCGATGACCGAGTTCTCCATGGGCCTTACAGGCGACATCAACGATATCATGAACGCCCACAACCTGGCGATGGTTGCCCTTACGTCTAGGATGCAGCACGAGCGCAACTACAGCGACGAGCAGCTAGCCAGGCTAACCAGGATGCGCCGTCTGGACGTTGACCCTACCAGGGTAGAGATGGGCTGGATTATGGACTTCTGCGCCCAGAGCCTCCGTAACATTGTAATCGGCCTCGGCGGCCGCATGGATGGCTTCGTGATGCAGTCTAAATTTGCCATCGCCGTCAGCTCCGAGCTAATGGCCATGCTGTCCATCGTCAATGACCTGGCTGACCTGCGGGAAAGAATGGACAATATTACCGTGGCCTTCGATAAGAAGGGTAATGCCATTACCACCGGCGATCTGGAGGTGGGCGGCGCCATGACCGCCTGGATGCGCAAGACCATTAATCCCACACTAGCTTGCACGGTAGAGTACCAGCCCTGCATGGTGCATGCCGGTCCGTTTGCCAATATCGCCGTGGGCCAGTCATCTATCATTGGCGACCGTATTGGTCTGAAGATGTTTGACTATCATGTTACTGAGAGCGGATTTGCCGCTGATATTGGGTTTGAAAAATTCTGGAACGTCAAGTGCCGCTACAGCGGCCTCAAGCCTAATGTATCGGTACTCACCACCACCATCCGGGCCCTGAAGATGCACGGCGGCGGGCCCAAGGTAGTGGCCGGCATAGCCCTGCCTGATGCCTACACTAAAGAGGATTTGGGACTCCTGGAGAAGGGCCTCCCCAATATGCTGCACCACATCAATCTCATCAGGACATCCGGTATCAACCCGGTGGTGTGCATCAATTCCTTCCATACCGATACCAAAGATGAGATTGCTATGGTCAGAAAGGCAGCCGAGGCGGCCGGGGCGCGCTGTGCTATGTCCAGCCATTGGGCTGATGGTGGTGACGGTGCCCTGGAGCTGGCCGATGTGGTCAAGGACGCCTGTGAAGAGGAGAATGAGTTCAAGTTCCTCTACCCCATGGAGATGAAACTGCGGGAACGGGTGGAGAAGATTGCCCAAGTGGTCTATGGAGCCGATGGTGTGGCCTGGACTCCTGAGGCCGAGGCCAAGGCCAAGACGTTTGAGGCCGATTCCAAGTATGATGATTACACCACCATGATGGTCAAGACCCATCTCTCCCTCACCCAAGACCCGGCAGTGAAGGGTGTGCCTAAGGGATGGACTTTACCCATCCGTGACGTACTGATTTATTCCGGGGCGAAATTCCTCTGTCCTTGCGCTGGTACTATCAGCCTCATGCCCGGCACCTCGTCTGATCCTGCCTTTAGGAAGGTTGATGTGGATGTAAAGAGTGGCAAGGTCATGGGGCTGTTTTAGCGGTTGCTGGGTGGTGCCTGATGGCACGGGAGTCGGATGACGAAAGATTTGGCAGTTAAGAAACGCAAAGTCCACTTCAGTCCTGATAATGTCGATATTATCGTGGATGAGGGTGAGAATCTATTGCAGGTGGCGATTGCTGCCGGTGTTCGCATCAATGCCTCCTGTGGCGGCAAGGGCACCTGCGGCACCTGTAAGGTCCTGATTGAAAAGGGGCAGGTAGAAACCAGGAGGACGCCGCGGCTCTCTGAAGAGGAGTATGAGCAGGGCTTAAGACAGGCCTGTCAAAGCAAGGTAATCACCGACTTATCCATATATGTTCCGGTAGAGTCGAGGCTGGAGAAGGCTGTTGTTTCCCGTGAGAGAAAAGAGGCGCCAGGGGCGTTGGCCACTGGCTGGAGGTTCAGTCCCCCGCTCAGGAAGTTTTATGTTGAGCTGCCACCACCGACTTCAGAAGACAATGTTAGCGACCTTGCCCGGCTGCTGAGAACCTTGAAGCAGCGATACCATCTGAGCAACATGACGGTTGACTTTGACGTAGTGGGAAAACTGCCTCGGGTCTTGCGCGATGGTGACTTCAAGGTCACGGTTACTACCCTGGTTACCGCTGCCGAGGCCAGAGCCAGAGATAGGCGCCGCCTGATGCTGACGAATATCGAGCCTGGTGATACCAGAGACAAGCACTATTCGCTGGCGTTTGATATTGGTACTACCACGGTCTGCGGGCAGTTGGTCGATTTGAACCGGGGTCAGGTTCTCGCTCAGGGCATGGATTATAACGGGCAGATAAGCTACGGTGCTGACGTTATTACCCGTATCGCCTACTCCCAGAAGCCGGGTGGACGGAAAAAATTACAGCAGGCGGTGGTGGCTACCATTAACGGGATTATCGAGGAGCTACTTGCCCGAAGCCAGGTTAGTTCACAGCATATTGGTCATGTAATTGTTGCCGGCAATACGACGATGACCCAGATTCTCCTTGGGCTCGACTCCAAGTATCTGAGGCTAGCACCCTATATCCCTGTGGCTAACCTTTTCCCTCCCGTAAAGGCAGACTCCCTGGGTCTTAACGTTGGGGAACAGGTTTATCTGTTTGCCTTCCCCGCGGTTGCCAGCTATGTCGGCGGCGACATCGTTTCCGGGATCGTAGGGTCGGGGGTACATCAGCGGCCGGAGCTGACGCTCTATATGGATATCGGGACAAACGGCGAAATAGTGATTGGAAACTCGGACTGGATGGTAACTGCATCGGGTTCGGCGGGCCCGGCCTTTGAAGGTGGCGGGATAAGGCATGGTCTGGTAGCTGCTGAGGGGGCGATTGAGCACTTTGATATCGATCTGTCAAGTCTTGAGCCGGTGGTGGGCACTATCGGCGGGGCAAAGCCCAAGGGAATCTGCGGTTCAGGGCTGATAAACATCGTCGCCGGACTGCTCGAAGCCGGGGTTATCACCCCGAATGGCAAGTTCAACGCTCACCTCCCAACCAAGAGGGTGAGAGAGGGGCGGGACGGTTACGAGTATGTTCTGTCGTGGGCAGCAGAAACCCAGATTGGTAAAGACATAGTTATCACTGAGGTAGACATTGATAATCTTGTGCGGGCCAAGGCAGCCATGTATGCCGGATGTCACACGTTGACCAAAAGCGTGGGCGTCAGCTGCTCTGATCTGGAGCGCGTAATTATCGCTGGCGCCTTTGGCAGCAGTATCGATATGGAAAAGGCTATTACCATTGGACTTCTCCCTGACATCCCCCGGGATAGGTTTATCTTCATCGGCAACGGTTCTCTTTTGGGGGCGAGACTCACCTCCTTTTCCACCGATGTTCTTGACGACGCGCGGCGGGTCGCCGGGATGATGACCAATATTGAACTGAGCGAAAATGTTGATTTTATGAACGACTATGTTGCCGCGCTATTTTTGCCACACACCAATGGCGATGAATTCCCTTCGGTGACTGGCAAGCTGGCCAGGCTAGCCGATAATCGGTCAGAGCGGAGGATAACTGTTTGAGTTTCAATATTGCTGTGGCTGGTAAAGGCGGTAGCGGAAAGACGACGGTCGCTGGCCTTGTCATTCGCTACCTGAAAAAGGAGGGCAAGGGGCCAATTCTGGCGGTTGATGCTGATGCCAATGCCAACCTGGGGGAGGGCCTGGGACTGGATGGCAAAAAAACTATTGGCTCAATAATTGCCTCTTTTAATGAGGAGAAGATAAACATCCCCCCGGGAATGACCAAAGAGGCTTATCTGGAGTACAAATTGAATGAGACCATTACGGAAAGTAAGGGGCTTGACCTGATAACGATGGGGCGGGGTGAGGGTCCTGAGTGCTATTGCTACCCCAATCTCCTCCTGAGAAAATTTATCGACACCTTGTCAGAAAACTATGCCTATGTGGTCATGGATAATGAGGCCGGGATGGAACACCTAAGCCGAAGAACCACCCAGAACGTTGATGCGCTGCTCATAATCTCCGACCATTCGGTGAAGGGTGTGCGGACTGTTGCCCGTATAAGAGACCTGGTCTCCGAGCTCAAATTGAGGGTAAAAAGGCAATCAGTAATAATCAATTTTGTTCCCAACACGCTGGACCCCTTGATTTCCGAGGAGTTAGCGAGACTTGGGATCGACCCTCCGGCTATCATTCCTTTCGATGAGGAAGTACGCGAGTGTGATCTCAAGCTAAGGCCACTCCTTGACCTGCCCGATACCTCCGAGGCGGTAATGGCAGTGGGTGGCTTGATGGCAGGGCTTCTTAATTAAGGACTAGCCAGATCTGGATTGCTAAAAAAGAGGGGGTGAAAAAATGCCGGCACAGATAATTAGCGGCACTGAGATTGCTAAACAGATTCGCGAGGAGCTAAAACAGGAGATTGCTGAACTCAAGGAGAAGCATAATCTCGTACCAGGGTTAGTTACCGTTCTGGTGGGTGAAGACCCGGCATCTCAGGTTTATGTTGGGTCGAAGGTGAAGACGTGCGAAGCATTGGGCGTCTATTCAGAAAGATATGACTTACCGGTTGCTACTAGCGAGGAAGAACTACTGGCTCTGATCGACAAGTTAAATAAAGCCCCCGAGATTCACGGGATCCTGGTTCAATTACCATTGCCCAAGCATATCAGTGAAACCAGGGTGCTCTATGCCATTGACCCGAAAAAGGATGTCGATGGCTTCCACCCGGTCAATGTGGGCAAACTAATGATTGGGGAGCCGGATAATATGCCCTGGACTCCCCGT
>SDBU01008787.1_pt1 | contig 11424 bp, 20 predicted proteins | sample 2277071 | NCBI WGS metagenome assembly SDBU01 (sample SAMN10397929, study PRJNA504765) | marine sediment metagenome | isolation source: marine sediment core GS08_GC12, 126 cmbsf | place: Arctic Ocean: Gakkel Ridge, Loki's castle | collected 2008 | reverse complement strand
GGATCAGCGTCGTCGTTGTCGACCTTGAGCTTGGAAATCATGGTGTGAAATGCTTCGCCTTGGCTCAACATTGCTTTACGTAGCGCAAGTAGCTGGTTAGCGTTGCCAAAGAACGTGACGCTGAATCCATCACCTTTCAACGAAATGTGACCCCGGCCCTTGTCGTGTATGCAGGTGTCGAATCTGAATACCAGAGTGGAATCGACATCATCGTCCAGGTGAAACGTCGTGGTTGCGACTCTCATTTTTTCTCTCCGTTGTGAGATTTTTCCTACCCTTGAAATATCGCACATAAATTTAAAAATGTCAAGACAAAAAATCTCCCTCAAATCCAAGCTTCGAATCTGAGGGAGAAATCGAAAGGAAGGGTGGGAATCAGAAATCAATCACAGTGATAAGAAATCTCCTTTCTTCGTCTTCCCCTTCATCCAAAATCAGAATGAAGTTTGTAGGTTTATGGTCTGGTTCTGATATTGCGATTTTCAAATTCAAATCGCGTCTTGTCCGTTGTTCACGTTCTAGCAAATCCGCTAGATATTCGGCTACTGTATTAGGCGTGTTCATAATTCCTCCAATGCAAATGAAATTGGTGGATCGGAGTTCTCGTGCTCTATCAGAAATGTAGCTATCGTCTCTTCACATCTAGCGCATTGGACAATCAGAGTATGCCCTTTGACTTTCACATAAGCGGGTTCTCCTATATGGCAGCGCGAGTGTAGATATAACCACCCACTGTCATTATGCTCGCACGTCTCAGGTGCGTTCATAATTTCTCCTCATAGTCGGGTGTGATATGATGCACACGCGGAATATATTTCCGTGACAATTCAGAAGGATTTACCCAAACTATCCGAGCATTGAATATAGAAATTTGGATTTTGTTAGCTCCCTTCTTCACAACTTTTACCTGAATGTCATTATACCAAGCACCGAAAAGAAAACGTCTACCGGCCCAAGTATAATATCCTTTAACCTGGATATCTCGAAATTTCATTTCTCATACTCCCCGAAAAATGAAATAGAATACCGAACCGATAAGGTAGAGGAATAACAGGATCCAAAACCAATCTACCAATTTCATTTTCATTATTTTTCACTCTTTCGGATCGGTAATGGGATAAGTCTTTCCGATTTGGGGTATACTTTCGCAATTCGGAACCGTCGAATCTTCGCACCACCGGAAATCGGAAAGAGACTATCGGCAACTTTCCGGGCTTCGTCTTCAGTATCGAAAGCAAGAGCTTCGCCGTGCATCGTGGTCCAATGTCCCACTTCATCTAGAGAAGTGGATCCACGAAAGAAAAGTTGCTTCTTGTTGGAGAGAGCATTGTTTTGTCGAGCAGGAAGGGCGATGGGGTGGACAATCACGTAAATCACCGACATAGAGCTAACCTCCGCTAGTGTGTATCTGAGGGGTGGTAGTAGGAAGTTACTAGGTGGGCGTCTAACGCACAAGGATAAAGCGGGGCAATAGGAAGGTCGCTCGGTTCAGCACCGCGTCTATATAGTCTGTGGGACTCGTGCTAGTGAATCCTCCGTAGCCTTGCAGCACCCGAAAGATCGGTTCCCGGCCCAGCCCATGCTGCCGCAGAATCAGAAATCCCGCCGCGATATTGTTAAAGGGATTCTGACAGCCGCCTTCACCCCATCCAAGATCAGAAAAATGGACGGGATGGATTTGCATAATTCCGCAAGCTCCACTCTCGGCATTTTTCGCGGTTGCTATGTAGTCCGATTCCGTCCAGGCGATGCCAGCGAGCAGGGAAGCCGTCACCGAATCGTCGCCGACCTCTAGAAATGTAGGAATCAATTCGCGAAGCCGTCTTTGGCGCTCCGCTCCGAGGTGAAGCGGGCCAGCATTTACGAGTGAAAACAGCACGTCAAGAATCATAATGATTTCACGACGCGGATAGCAGCGATGGCGGCTATCGCTGCAAAGCCACAGAGCAGCGATGCAGCGATAACCGGCTTTATTCCTCTCGCTGTTGCCAGGTTCCAGAGAGCTTCCCGAATCATGCGTCAGTCGCCGCCTTGACCGTCTTCAGGAGTTTCACCGAAGATAGTTTCGAGGGCTTGAATGAAGAGACCCGGCAACATTGCGTCGAGCACTTGCTTGACGATATAATCCGGGCCAGGGAAGTCTAACCGCTCGTCCAACCATTCGATCAGGGCGTCGGTTTTTTCTTCCGTCAGATTATCTCTGAGGAATTGTGTAAATTCTTCCATTGTCCGTTGCTCCGGTTCAGAAATTCAATCAAGAATCTGTGAAACACCCCAAATCCCTCCTACGATTAGAAGTCCAATTATGACGAGCTTGAACGAAACAGCTTGAGAGACTTCCGAAATCACGCCACCGATTCCAGCGCCTACCGCTTCGCCTACTACTTCGGCGGTTTCCGTTATCGTCTCTCCCGCCATTTCCAATCCAGCCGCCAGCGATCCGGGAGCGGGGGGCAAAGTTCCCGATTCGATGAATAGGACTTCGGTTAGATGCATGTTAGCGCCTTCCGGTCTGAAAACAGTTTCAGGAAAAGCCTGAATCAGTCTCATATTCCGCAAAAAGCGCACGTCCATGACTACTTGTTTAATAGCGATGATGCGCGGGATAATTCCAGTGACTCGAATGATTTCTACATTGTCGGGATGAAATCGCTTGTAGGTCGCATCCTTATATTCGGGCCACTCTCCAACACCGATTATATTTTCTCCTTCGAGATCCCAAGTGAGTCGATACAGTTCGCCGGGATACGCGATATGTCCGGCGATATTTTGAATGATTCTGTCGGCCATAGTCGTCTCCCCCTAGTCTCCTGCAATGAGAATGCCGATCAATAAAGCCAATCCGCATTTCCAGCATTTGAACCAAGGAACGATAACCGGCTCGATTGTTGGCGCGGCAATTTCTTCGGTAACTGCCATCGCCTTAGTAGGAGCGAGAGTTGGCATATCCAATGTGGAGACACCGCAGCCGCAAGTGCTAGCCATTGGGATACACCACTTTCAGAATTGCGCCGCCTGAAAGCAGTCCTCGAAGATAGGCGGAATCCTGGCTACCGTTGTCTTCTCTTCCACCCGACCAATGAAGGAAGGCATCAATGGCAGGAATATTGAAGTTCACGGCAAGCGGAAGATTGAATTCGTGAACTTCTTCGCCATTGATGAACCACTTGACGTATGGCGCTCCGTCTTCCACACCTACACGTACTTCAACCTCATTTATCTCAACGTGAGGATAGCCCACCAATTCCTGTTTCTCCGCAAAACCTGGCCCGGTGTCTTCGAATAAAACTGCGTACCAGTTTGCGGAAGTTTCGTCGGCCAGGAATCCTATCAGGTATCCTCCAAGCGCACCGAAAAACACGCCAAGATTTCCAATTCCGAAACATCCATAAAGGAATTTGGTGGCAGTTCCCCAGACTTTGGAAAACTGGATTGCATCGGAAGCGGAATAGTAGAAATCTCGCCCATAGTTGTGAGTGACTAGAGGAGTATTGACAAGACTGGCGATAGGCATCGCGAAAAATTGACCTGACGCCGCCCCATATGAATTGGCGCTGGCACCTACTGGCGCGCCCACTTCCAAGCCTTGCATTTCGATGGAAGGTAGATAAATGGTCCGTCCTACTCCGTCTCCGATCTGGCTGCGTAGCACGATTAAACTATCTTGATTGTCTTGATGCAGACAACTGACGGAAAGCGAAGAGCCTCCGGGATAATCACGCGGCACGATATGAGAAAGCACACTTTCGACTCGCGCGCTTGCACCTGCCGCGACACTAAAATCCTCGATTCGCACCGTAGGCGAAATGAAGATTTCCAGCACTCCCGAACCTGATTCATGTGAGAGAAAAATGTCACCGAATGATTCACCATCCGAAAGGCAGAATACTTTCGGACCGGAACAGGTGATGGGCTTGGGCTCATTCGGGTCTAGGTAAATATCGACTGTGCCAGGAACCACAGTCAACTTGAAGTAGGGTGAGTCAATCGAAATTTTCTCTTTATTCCTGGCGGCAAGAGAAAGATCGAATTCGAGTGTTGTTTGCGTTGGTCTCGACATAATCTCTCCCTCACTTGTCAGGGAAGATTTTCAAGACACTCACCGCCGCAGCGCCTACAAGCACGAGCCAGAGAAGACCACGGCCCGCAACTTGTGCCTGTGTGGGAGGTTCTTCAAAACCTACCGTTTTGGTGGGTAAAATTCCAGAGGTTCGAACCGCGTCGGCTATCGATTCCTCAACGACGATTTCCCGACCCAAAGAAATCAAACTCACCTGGTCCTCCGTGAGTTCTTCGGGCGGATCCTCTGGCATAATCGGCGGCAACACGAATCCTGGCGGTACAGGTTTTGGCATTGGATCCGTGTAAAGTGGAGGTTCGACAAAAGCGTCCGGTATCACGATGGGGGGAGGCACGACAATTACGTCGGGAGTAATTGGTCGCTTTTCCCTTATCGCGGTTTGAATAGGTGATTCCACCGGCTCGCGCCGAATTGAGATTGGCTCCGGTTCCAACGGAACGAAAATCGGTTCCGGTTCTCGTGGAGGTTCGGGTGCGACGTAAATCGGTGGACGGATCGGTGGAGGTTTGTAAATAGGAATCGGTTTCGGCTGCACAACCGGCTCTGGTTCGGGTGCGGGTGGAGGAGGGCGCATCGGTTCCGATTCCAGCGGTTCGCTCTCCGCCTCCCGACGGATAGTAACCTCTCTCACCTCAACTTCCGGTTCCGGTTCGATGGGCGCTCGAACGGGGCCCCCATTACTATCACCGATGTCTCTCTCTCCGTTTTCTTCGCCACCGGGGGCCATGAATCCAGAAAATCGTATCATGATTCACCTCCCCTTATCTGACAGCGAAAAGAACAGCCACGAGAGCGAGCCCGCCGATAATAACTGTAGTCTGATCCATCCCGAAAATAGATCCGGCTGCAATTCGCTCTCGCTCGCTTTCCGCTCCCGTTTCCGCTCCCGTTGCAGCTTGTGCGGCTCCCGAAGTTCCGGCGAGAATTACAGCTTGGAGAGTATCTTGCACGCCCTCCAAGATGTCCTCCACTTCCGCCCTGACAGTGGCCCGAAATCCGTCTGCCGGATCGATTCCCGGAACGGGAACAAAGACAACGGGATCACCTTCGACTCCGGTTCCCGCTCCCGTTGTAGCGAATCCCACTACTTGCGCGGCTCCGCCATAGTCACGCATGAGAGCGTCCAGGGCGCGTTTTGCTACCGCTTCCTCAGAATCAACGCGGCAGGGATCCCCCGCTCTCTTCTGTTCACCACCTTCCCAGAATATCATGGAAGCGTTGGCCAGATCCCGCACGCTGTTGATTTGCCCGACCATCCAACACTTCACTTCGCAGGCTTGCTTAAGCTGAGTGACAACGCCCTGCGGCGCTCTCCTAATCGCAGCTTCGACTTCTGGGAGCGAATATGGAATAGTACCGCATCGGGCTCCGCCCAAGACTTGACGGACTTTTGCGGGTTCTGCATCGCACCCGCCACCGCCGAATAACGAGCTACCGAGAGAGACAGCAAGCGTCCCAGCTTGCGCCCAAAAATTCAGAGGCGCAAATTCGGCATTTGGATATTGGTTGAACATAATCTAGCCTCCTTTCCTTCTCCGTTTGGTGGCTAGCCGATATCCCGAACAAGCTCGGCGGAAGTGATAGTGATGAGCCCATCACCCGATGTTGGCGTGTCGAGCCCAAATTCATAGCGGAGATCCGCATGTTGACGCGGATACACCGCATTCGTCAGGCGTCCACCATCGGCGAACAGGAGCCCGAGATATCCAAGCTCTTCATTCGGCACGGGGAAAGTGCTCGCTTCTTCCGCGTGCAACATGGCAATGGTTTCGTCGTCGATCCATTCGTCTCCAGTGGCTCGAAGTCCGAGAGTCAGAATCAAATTCTGCAATTCGTCCTTCGTTCCATACGTGCTACGGAGCAAGTGGAAATCATATTGCCGGTCCGACTGAATCCGTTCGATCAACTTAGCCGTTGCCGCTGCCCAAGTTGAAGTAACGGACTGTGAGAAATGCCGAACCGCGAAAGGCTTCTCACCAGCACGCGGATGAGTGACCTGCGTGATTTCCAGCTTCGGCGCGACACTGAAACTGTATGCATCGCTCGAAGATTTGACGATTGCGCCTGTTCCGGGACCGTCTCCCGCTGTGGCGATGGCTTGCGACCAGGTGACGTAGATTCGCAAATGCTGCCGAACGAAAAGCGGCGGCAAATGTGTATCCCAAGGGCGGGCCAACCAGCCAGTGGAAAACGGAATATCGAAGTGGAGTTCGAACGCGAAAGTTCCTGCGTCACCCTGAATATCCGAGTCCACCGGAACCGATTGCGTGGGCTCTTCTTCGATTTGGTGAAGGTAAATCTGGTACATATCCCGGAGTGGAATATCGCGCACGATGGGGTCTGAATCTCGCTCGATGCGGATGGAAGTAATGAGCCTTTGCAACGCGTCGTCAAGCACAACTCCGTCCGCAGTGGCTCCCGTGGTCAGAATGGTACCGGAAAGACGACACCGAAGTTTGGAAGTGGCAACGCCGGCGGCCATTTCACTATACTGGCGCGCGGCGTTGAAATTGATATCAGCCAGCTTTACCGGCTTTCTATTCAGACTCATAAGAGTCTCTCCTTTCTCAAAGCTGGAAGGCTAGGCCGCGTTTCCGCCGATGAGCTTGCGGATTCCGAAGGTGTTCCGTTCGATCATGGCAAACACAATCAATGCCACGACAGCGGAAGCGAGCAGTGTGGGAACGTCTGTCAGCTTCCCGAGAATGCGGTTCAACATCGTGTAGCACTCCTTTCGTGAAACTTGCGAAATTCAGGGAGTGGCCAACACGACCGGGAAAACAGATTTTTGGGAGTGGATTTCCGGGAGTGGAAAATCAGGGTTTCGAGTATCTTCGTCTTCCCTAATCAGTCTTCGCTTCCTCCTTTTCCTCCTTTTTCTTCTCCGGCTCCGGCTCCTTTTTCTTCGCCGTTGCCTTCGGCTTTCTTTCCAGTTTTCTCACCCTTTCCGTCAGTCTCCCCATTTCCGCTCTTAGCGTCATCCTTTCCCTCTCCCTTCTCCGGGGTTGCGGCGGCTTCTGCCGCCTTTCGCGCCGTCTCTCCTGCTCGGAGACCGGCAAGCTCTTTCTTCGCCTTGTCGAGCTTCTTCAGTGCCTTTTGATGCTCTCCACTGAGCGCACCGTGCCCAACTTCAGCCGCTTCGGCTTCGGCTTTGGCCGCGTCGATCTGACTCTGCAAATCGTCGGCCTGACCGGCGCGCGCCGATGCGCTGTCCCGCTCGCTTGCGATCTTGTGGACGGCGAGAGCAGCGATTGCGGCGAGAATCCAATGTAGGGGAGTCAGTAGCATGATGTGCCTTTCCGCTAGGGGCGTGGGGCCGGGAGGCCGGGAGCCGGATCCAGGAAGGGAGAGGAATCTTTCGGCCCTAGCGGACAAACCGGACTCGCGTCTCCGCTTCCTTTCACCGTCCGACCACTCCCGGCCGTGAAGCAAGATACATGCCAGCACTTGGGCGCACAAGACCGTATCTATTACAGTGTATGGCTCACTCTCCAGTGTACGGGTTATGCGCTTCAAAGTCGGCTATGAAAGCCAGCAGCTTTTGCTTTTCTACTGTATTTCGATGCTCAATAACAAGCACAGGAACTTCGGCTTTCCGCGATTTGGATTTCCAAATGCTGAGAGATCGGGTTTTGTCTTCATCCAATCCACCCGGCAAAAGGTAACCAGAAAATAGCACTTTCATTTTCAATCTCCTAATAGCACTCGTGACCATTTATCGAAAAATGGATAGTCGCCAACATCCGTCAAATAATGCTGCCCGTATGTTGGCGTAACATCCGGGGTTATATCTTCGAGAAACGGAATGCGCTCTAAATCTTCCCGCGAAAATCGCTCTTTCATGTCCGCCGGAAAACTCTTCACGCGCAACGCAATCCAGATATGTGATTGATCCCTGATAATTGGATTTATTTGCGTCATACGCTGCACAGCCGTAAACGTAGAAATTCGCGCGTGCCTTCCCTTCGTATAAATCTTGTCGAGGATCGGCCCAACATTGTGAGACGTTGAATAGTAGCTAGCTTCATCTAAGAAAAGCGCAACGGGTGGGAGATCCATATTCATTTGACACTTGAAAAGGAAATCCATCCATGCGACATGCGCGTCTGGGTTTTCGTCCTGGTAGATAATCTGCCAATTTTCGCGCATATTTTCGAGGAAGAAAGTTGTTGCCGATGTAAAATCCGTGAATATGGCTCCGCCTTCGTACTCCGCTTGACGGTCCAACACAAGCGCACGCGGAGCCAGCCGCAGAAATCGGAGACCCATTTGAGTCTTGCCGGTTCCGATCATGCCGATTAGAAGCGGGTTGAAGTTCTCTTTTCTCACTTCGCTTAGAAATCCTTCCGCGTTTCCGCTTCGATCTCTGGCCCGATTTCTTGTTCGGTTGCCTGTTCTTTCGCTTTGATCTCGGCATACTCTTTGATCTTCGGACTCGCCACGACTAGCACAGCCAAACCGAAACCGATTTCGGGAGCCCAATTCGTGAAGAGATCCCGGCCCCACTTTTCGGCTAGTGGCTTGCCAGCCTTGCCAAGCCTTTCCACTTGCTCCGGAGCGAGATTCGAAACTCCCGCCATGTCCGTAAACACGTCGCCAAGAATCTCAAAGATCGCGGCAAGCTCTTTCTCATCGATTTGGAAAGAAGGTCCGGTAGAAACAATGGCGGCTTTGAGACCCGCTGTCTTTACTACGCTTTGTATATCGCTGTCCGCTTCGGCGCTCTGTCCAATAGCCGAAGCCCAATCTCCCGCGAGAGCTTGAGGGGAGAATCCCTTTTCGTCGCCTTCCATTATTTTTCCTTTCGGTTAGGACACTTGCGCTTGTTCGGACAACCGCGAAAATACGTGTCGTCTATCTCGAATATTTCTTCGGTGCCGGGCTTGAATGCTTTCATCACGAGAGCTAGAAGACCGATAAGACGGATAGAATGAACACGCCAATATCCGCAGTCATCGCACTGGATCCCACATTCAAGGGCTGCACCTTCCGGTTTTATAACTTTGATCCGCATAAAATTGTCTCGGGATCGAATTCGATATGTAAATGGTGGAGTGTTTGCGGACGCGGGCCAGTCTCCTTATCGACAGTAGTATATTCGAATACTACGTCAAAGTGTTTGCCTAATCCGGCTTGTAATTCTCGCTCCATTGCAGCAGCTTGTATTTCCTCTATGTCTGCCGCAGAAAAATCAGCGGCGCGGCAACGGGGATCGGTTGCGTCTGGATTGTTAGAAACTATTCCGAAGTGTAAGCTATCTTCGGAGTGTGCATCTTCCTGTGCGGCTGTCATTAGCGCATCGCGATTCGTATATGCGAGGAAAACCGAATCAATGATAATGAGAGCAAACTTCATAGAAGGATGCCACTCTATCACTGCCAGAGGCACGCGCCGCCTTTTCAGATATGCCATTCTCATATTTCTAAGCTCCCAAAGAAATCGGGCGGGAGCCTTAGCCCCCGCCCGATAGGTTGCAGAGTTAGCTCGGGACTTCAGAAAGGAAGATCATCCTCTCCAGAATCCGGCTCGGTCAGATCCTGAGCGTCCACACTCGGAATCAGGTGGCTCTGGATCTGATTGAATCGGGTGACGGCTCCGACTGTTCTGTCCACCTTGAGCAAGAACCGAAAATAGTTGTGGCCGGAAGTGGGAGACTTCTTGTCTGCCATCCGCTTGAGAGCGATGCGTTCCCCCAAACCCGGATTCTTGCTCTCAAACATGGAGAGCATTGTAGAGTGAAAAACGTGGATGGATTTTTCTTCTCCATCCTTTTCATCCACGATTGTTACGCATGGATGCGATCCGTACTGTTGGGAAAATCCCTCTCCGATATCGGAGACCTTCCCCACAATCATGTCCCCTACTTCCTCGAACATGAATGCGGGTGCGTAACCGCTTTCCTCCGGGTCTAGATCCTCCATCGCATCGCGAAAGGGATCCGCTCCGGGGGATTTTACCTCACCTTGAGGCTCTCCGTTTTGCGTTGCTTCTTCTACCATTGGATTTCTCCGCTAGAGATTGAAGAGAGACGCGGACCGGAGGAGTGGAATACTCCGGCCCGCATGTATCGGAGAGCTAGGCAAAGGGATTGCCGGAGGTCTCTTCCGATATTCTCTCAACGGTGATGCGAACGATTGCCGCCGCCGATGCAGCTTCCATCTTGGCGGCGGCCTTCCCGGCTTTCTCCAGAGCTTCGGCGGGAGAATCGGTAGCGATCTGCATTTCCGCCGATGCCTTCCGAATGCCCGTCTTCGCTTTGAATCCGCCCTCTGGGGTCGCTTGGTCCTTGGACGTGCGCTCAGGGCGTTCGTCCTTCGTCCAAGCCTTCACGCGGAACGTCATGCTGTCCTCCCTTGCTAGGAGTGGTCGGGTTGGAAATCCGTTTGATTTCCTTAGCTCCAAATTACTCTATTTCTAGCTCCCGGGCAAGTAGAATCGGCTCCGATCTTTCCGGGCTTTCGAGTAGCTGACAGTAGGTTACGTCGGAGCCCCGGGGCCAGATTCGTTTACTATCCATCCCGGCAGTAATGCCGCGAGGGAATTCTAGAAATGTTCCGATCTGTGCAAGATCAAAATTCTGATAGAGAGCTTGAGCGATTTTCAAGGGGCGAGTAGTCGTAATTTCAATCGTAGTGCCTTCCGTTTGCTTCGCTACTTCCCAAAGTCCGCCCTCTGATTCAAGCTCCATTCCGAAAATTCCGAAGCCAGATTCGAAGCCTCGCGTCTTTGCTTTTCGCTTCCCGGATATTTCGTCGTCGATTTCATACACGCCAGACCCAACCACAAACGCGGGGCCTCTGGTTTCGAGTTTCCACTGTCCAAGCTCTGAGCCCTCATAACGCTCTAGAAAATCGGAAGTCTCAAATGCCTTGCGGTGGATCATTAGAGAATCGGTTGCCATCATTACTATATCCGATTCTAGCCCGGATTCTACGGCGCACTCCAGAAGTTTCAGGCGCGTCAAGCCAGTAATGTACGACGCTAGAAACGGATTGAAATATGCTCCACATTTGATAGTTCGGTAAAGTTCGGTAGCAGTAGAGTGTAGCCAGGCGCGGATATCTGGCGGGAAAATTTCGATGGGTTGTAAGAGCCAATTTCGGCCCCATTCCTCGTTTCCGTCACAAGTCCCGACTATATCCGTTAGCTGTGCCGTCTTCCCATAAATAGAATTGAGAATGTACTTCAAAACCGTTTGCGCTTTGTCCCGGCCCGCGTCCTTTAGCCCCATCCGCTCTCTATAAAGATCCTCGACAAATGTAAACGGAAAACGCGGGGCCTCATGATGCCCTATCCAAGCCTCGGTTACGTGAAACTGCTCTACAATCCCGGCCCGCAACGCC
>SDBU01008786.1_pt1 | contig 11425 bp, 7 predicted proteins | sample 2277071 | NCBI WGS metagenome assembly SDBU01 (sample SAMN10397929, study PRJNA504765) | marine sediment metagenome | isolation source: marine sediment core GS08_GC12, 126 cmbsf | place: Arctic Ocean: Gakkel Ridge, Loki's castle | collected 2008 | reverse complement strand
CGGGCCTGGGAGCGGGCCTTGGACAAAGCCGGGATTAACAAGGCCAATAATAGGGCAATGACAGAGATCACAACCAGCAATTCGATCAGGGTAAAAGCGCCTCGCTTTTTCATGGTCACCTCTTTTATTGCGGTCGCAGCATGATTTTCCGGCAGAGCGTCAACAAACAGCACATTTGAACGAAAGTTTAGTCTATGCCAAGTACCAACAAATCATACAGCGTTCAGGCAGAAAAGCAAGAGAATATTGGGGGCGTTGGGGCTGTCTCTGGTTTCCCAGGAGCCGCCTTGCTATCAATGCGGTTCACTGCCGCCAAAGTGCCCGGCCGCTCAAGGTGCAATATTTCGCACCGTCTGTCTATTACCTTATTTCCCTCCCAATTGGTGCGATTCATCGCACCCCACCCGCTATCTTAACTTTTAACAGAATCTTACCCTCGCGCGCGTGTGAGGTATGCAAAAAGTTAGGGTTTTATCAGGTTCGCAAAATGTGACCCCTTGCCGAACCCAGCGTAATCCTCCACTCCAAGCACTTTTATCCTTGGCGGCATCGGTATAGGCTTTGTTACTTGGCTCCACAGACGGAGAACATTTTAAATTAGCCGGTCGGCTTGGGTGGGACGCTGCTTATGCTTCTCTCTGATACTCTCCACCTATCCCACTGGGACCTATACTGACCAAAGGAATTTTCAACAAATTGTCGGAGCGATGACAAATCCCTTTTAGCTTGTTTTTCATGCTAATATGCTGTGGCAAGAATTTCTTTCTAACCCATTCAAACTCCATTAGGCTTAGAGTGCCGATATAACGGCACAAACTTGCCCATTCTGCTGGGTCTATGCTTTCAGACAGGTCGCACCATACGCATGTTTCAGCAATTGAAGGTTCTGAGAACAGGAGTCCTTGAGATGCCATAAGCTTATCTCCTTAAATAACAATTTGTCTGAATTATTATTAAGAAGGGCTTGGGTTTGACGTGCTGGACAGAGGTCGGTTCCACCCTTGGAACGCTTAAATAGCACAATAATATATATCGCCAAATGGGGCAAAGAAAAATTACTCAAACTTCAGCCTTTTTTGAGAAATCTTTATAGGACGAACTTGGCTTGGGGGTTGTCAGAATCCATGACTTAAAGTCCAGCCTGCAGCTTGCCTTACCACGATTGATTGTGTTATAATCATGGCAGACAAACATACCAGCGAAACTCATTATCTCTCTTTTAGAACGCTATTCACTCCCTTCGGCTTCGGAAACCGGAAAAATAAGGCCCCAAATCCAATCTATATGGAGGAAGCAGGGCTGAGGTGCGGAGGGAGAGGAAAAAGCGAGATATACCCCAGCCCTGCGAATGTGCTCTAATCAATAATATATCGAAAAGCTCTATGCAAAGACTATCCAGTTAGAAACTCTCGCGATGAGATAATTGTACAACCATCGCTCCTGCGGTGTCAAGCCATAATTGCCTATCTTTCAATGAAAAAATAGTTGGATTTTTTGGTCTCGGCTCCTTAATTTCTCACAGCCTTCCGCCGCTTCTTATGATAGTTTCGGTTAGCTTTCTTTGTACATTCCTTGCACCGGAACTTCAAGCCGTCTTTACGCAACTTATCTTTGTAGAACTCACGTTCAGCCTTCCATTTTTTGCACCGGCTACATCGTTTTTGTTTCACTCTATTAACAATCCGATGTCGTTTTTCATATCGGAGGTTTTTTCTCGCACCTTTCCTATTTCGCTTGTAGTACTTGCGTTTGTACCCTCTCTCACATTCAATGCACCAATAACGAAGTCCGTCTCCATGAGTGGAATGTTTTACGAACTTACTTTCTGCTTTCCACCTTTTGCATTTGGAACAGTGTTTCTGCTTCACGCCACTAACTGTGCGATGGCTTTCTTCATAACTGTAGTTTCTTCTCGTGGTCTTCTTGTGTCGCTTGTAATACTTGCGGTCGTATCGACGCCGGCACTCTTTGCACCACCGCTGTAATCCGTCTTCTGACTTGCGTTCCTCGTGAAACTTACTCTCGTCTTTCCACTTCTTACATTTGGTACACTGCTTCATTTCTGCCTCTCGGTCTACGTTTTACTATTAATTGCAGACAGCCAAATAGGCCGGCAGCACTTTTACGTCTTTGCCTTTTGCCTTCTTTTCTTCAGGCCTAATCTGTGTATTCTCAATTGCCTCGCCTGTACTCACTTGGGTAAAGTTTCTTGAGCAGTTTGATTTCATTGGCTGACCAGAGATGCCGTTCTCTTGTTTTAATCCCCAGGCTGTATGCTTTTTGTCTAATCGCTGTCAAAGCACGTCCAGTTTGCTCAGCTATTTCCCTTGCTCTTCCATGCGGGAAAAGTCTCTTGAGCAGCTTAACCTCATCTTCTGACCATACAACCCAACTGTTTTTCTTTATTTCGGTCTTTTCCATACCGTAGATTCTATGGGATTTTGGTCAAAAAGGCAATGCTCGGCTTGGGTAGGGAGATGGTTAGAAGAAAACACCGCCCTTTTCGTTCTAATTTGCCCCAAAATCCCCTGGCCCTACCTCACAGAATACCCTTCGGCTTGAGTTTGGCCATTGTAGAACGCTGAAACACCTCTCACAGCCATCCTACAGAAAATCCTGAGCTGGCCTAACCTACGGAGTTGATATTGCTCCAAGACAAAGGGGCCTATACCAAAACATTCAGTATAAGCCCCAAATTGATACATATTTGCTACATCAACCGCGTCCCCATATCTTGCCTCGCAATCCGAAGTCCACAGGATGCCTTGCGGCAGATGCCTTACGGCAGAAGCAATGGGGGCCAACTAAATCACACGGCTTACGGTGCCTGCTCTGCCGGACGATACAACCGAATATCGTCAAAGTACATCGTACCTGAACCGCCGCCCTGTCCCGAAACATCGGGATTCCTGTCGCCAAGGCCAAGGGTAATTTTATCAACATTGGTCAGGTTCACACCCTGGTCTGCAAATCCGCCTGGGGCGGACAGGTCAATATTCCATTCAGTCCACTTATCTATCTGTGCGGCATTTGGATTATCGTAAGTGACCACCGTACTGCCATTGAGAACAACATACATCGGCTCCGCAGCGTTATCTGAACTACCTCTGAACCAAATTGTCAATGTGGTAACATCATTCTCAGTCCAGTCACGCGGATAAGTCAGCGTCTTCTCCACCTCTGAATACTTTAAGACGCTGTTGTCGTAGAATACAGGCATCGATTGACTGCCTCCGTGAACGATAGTTTCCTCGGTATAAGAAGGAGTGTTTTCGTCACCAACCATAGAGCCGGTCCCGTTGCCGGCATAGGGCGATTCAGTAGGATGCGAGACATAGCCGGCCCCGTCATGCCATGACCACCATATTTGGTTGTAGGCATCGTAGTCCTCAAAATCATCCACTATAAGGAAACCGGCAGTCGTAAAGCTCCAGACGTTGCCTATCCACGGGCTGTCAGGATTAGCATCATTGACCTCATCGATACGCCAGTAGTAAGTCCTATCCCACTCAAGTTTCCCAGGGTCATAGCTCTCGGAGCCGAGGTCCATGGCGCCTTTGTACTCGGGCGAAGATGTATCAGCGTTGCGCACTGCCTCCTGGTCGGTGCCGAAGTACAACTGGTGTGAAGCGGCTGCCTCTCCGGCACTCCAGGTAAGATATGGTGTCTGTTTTACATTTATGGCACCATTAGGCGGATTGGGGTCCCTGGCCCTTATGGGCGGCCATAGTAAGTATGTCGGAATAATCTGCTTTGTTGTGTGCGGACTTTCCCAGCCCAGCCGTGCCACTGAACCACCGCCGGCTTGGAAATATTCCAGGACAATACTGTAAGACTGGCCGGCAACAAGGTCGATAGTGCCTGTGTCCTCGGTGTCTCCATGGTGGGTCCAGTTCTCAATAATCAGTTTACCATCCACCCATACACGAATACCATCATCGGTGATGGTGTAGAAGGTGTAGGTATCAGTAAACTGCGCTGAGACCTCACCGGTCCATCTGATTGAGATGTTGCTGCCGCCAACCTTCTCATCCGGTGCGCTGCCGCCCCAGCCAAAGTCAACTTGAGGGTCTATTCGAGTCAGCTCGAGTTTATCAAAGTTCTCGCCTGTGTAATAGTCTCCTCGCAAACCTGTGCCTCTGGCTCCGATAGTCGTAAAGCTAAGGACATCGCCTTTATGCGTCTCGACGCCATCGAACTCATCGACCCGCCAGTAGTAAGTCTTCTCTAATTCGAGCGGACCCGGTTCATAAGTTGTGCTTGCTTGCTCAATGCCCACAACGGCATTACTGACATCGTCAAAATTGTCGCCGAAAAAGACGGTGTGAACTTTTGCACCGGAGCCTGCCGTCCAGCTAAGGTCTGTAGCCGGGTCTATAAAGTAGGCGCCATCGGACAGGTTGTGGTTATAGGCCTTCTTGGATGGAACTGTAAAGCTCCAGACGTCACCTTTGTTTATCGTAGTACCATCTGCCTCAACCTCATCAATCCGCCAATAGTAAGTTGTGCCCGGCACCAGACCGTCCGGAACGGGAAATCCGGGAAGACCAATAGTAAAAAACGCCTCAGCCTGGTTGCCCTGAAACGTGCCGCCGGTGCCATCGCTTACATCGGTAAAATTCTCGCCGAAATATACATCGTGTGAAACCGAATTAAGTCCCGGTAACCAGTTAAGCACTGCCGATGTGTCCTCATATAGGCCGCCGTCAGCCGGGATGGGTTCCACAGCAAATTTACCCCTAAATTCTATATGCAGCAGCGGTGCGCCGGACGGGTCACTGGCAGACTCGGCACATCGAACGCCTTCGGAGGGATTATCCGGGTCGTCTCTGAGGATTAGCACCAAGGCATTACCCAGGGCCCAATCATCCTGGTCGATTATCTCCTGGATGATAGAGGTAATGTCCGAGCTCCGATCCTTTTGACCTACTTCTGTCCAATTTTCAGGGACCCAAACCACCTTCGCCGTTGTTGTGGGCCTATTGGTAATATTATTAGTGACGTCGGCAAACGTAGGGGGATTGGGATTCAGCTCACCCTCGATGAGAACACTAACAGGTTGTGTGCCGCCTTTTGTCTCATCGGTAGTGAACTCAACAAACGCGTTATCCACGATGGCGCCCTTCGGAATGGGGATATCTACGAAGCGCAGACCTATTACCTGCAAACCGCCATCATTAAAAATCTCCAGGTCGCTGCTGCTTAAATCCATACCGCCGCCGGGGACATCCTGTTCAGCATCATCATTACCGCTGCTGACTCTGCTCTCCCACACCTTGCCGCCAAACGCCGCGTTCGTACTGACCAGCCCCAGCACCAAAACAAAAGAAACCAAATAAATCATTTTCTTAGACATAATAGTCCTCCTTCAAAGAAAAAGTTAAAATAACCGTGCTTTGGTCACACGCCAAAATCCCGACATCTCGGGGTTGTTTTTCGGCATATGAATTATCACTTGAAATGCGAAAATCCGCGATTCGCAGCACAAAGTTGCCGTTACAATTAACTCTGCGCTTTGCATAATAACTCCTCCTCTATTCGGAAAAATTACAAGTATTGCACCCGCTGGATGACCTCGAAGCCACAGATGCCCAACTGCGCACGTACATGCTTCACTAATATTATCTATACCATATTAGCTACTTTCCCGTCAAGTAAAATCTCTCAAATTATGCACCCTTTTCAACGTCCTCAAACAAAATCGGCAATTTTAAACTGTTGCAAAGCTGAAAAAGCCTGCCCTGACCGCAGCCGAAGGGTCGAAGGCCTGGGGATTGTAATATGTATTTTTCACACTTGATTCACACAAGACAAAATGTTAACATCTCTTTGACAATCCGGGCAATAAGGACTGGTAAAGAAATTAGGTTTCGTTTTGGCTCCAGCGAGGACAAGGCTGACACCGCCAGCCGAACTGGCCTGCCGGCAGGCAGGGCCGCAGCCAGACAAAAATGGAAGATAATTTATTTACATGTCCTAAGGGCGGGATCCCGGCGCGCCGGGATATGAGCAATCAACTTAATCGCTGGGCACGTAGCCGAGCTTCCCCCAGGCCGCTTTCTGGACCGCGTGCAAATCCGGGTTCCCCGGCTGTACACTTTCGATTGACTGAGAGTTTGTCGCTTCAGCAAGCTTCACTGTGCGTGGGTCTTTCCATTTCCAGTAGTCGCTATGTCCGTCGGCGAATGAAAAATTCGTACCGTCCCCATGCCGGACCGTCGGCCGGTCCCACCAGCTTTCCTGGTCGTAGAACACGGTCCAGCTATCGGGCGATATCTTGCCTTCGTCAATAAACACGAACCGCTCTCCCGGCCTGCGGATCTGACTCAACCGCTTGATCATCAAGTCCTTGGTTCCCGGTATGCTCGTCGCGCCGTTCATCGCATCAACGATCGCGTATGTCAGCACTTCTCCACGAATCCCCGTGGGACATTTGAAAATATCGACATCATTACAGTATTCGTAGAGGATCCCGTCTTTGAGGTGTTCGCGCAGCTCTTCAGCGGTCCCCTCAACCTGCCAAAGGGCGCCGATCCAGGCCGGCTCGCCCGGCCGTGAGAAAAAGGTGCTCGCGTTGACGATCTTGTCCTCGTTCTCATACGCGTACATTATCCACGCAAGGGTAAGCTGCTTGACATTGCTCAGGCACGTGGCACGCTGTCCCTGCTCTTTGGCCCGGTGAAGGGCCGGTATCAATAGCGCCATGAGAAGGGCAATGATCGCTATAACCACCAGCAGCTCGATGAGCGTAAAACCATTTCGCTGGACCATGTCTTGCCTCCTTCACCAATGGCGAAATACACCTTTCTTATCTAACGGCGACTCGCCATTGAGCGGTCATGCTCTCATTCTGCCTGCTAAATAATCGGCAAGGCAACTATATGATTATACCTCCTCCTAACTGCAGAACCAACAAAAATCATAATTGTCACAAAGATTGTGGGGTTCATGCCGTTTTATTTAGCCCTGGGTTTCACCCAGGGTTTTTGCTTAGCCGTCGTCGGCACGACGACGTTGTCATTCTACCAACGAGGAAAGGATTTCTTTTTCTGTTTAGCCCACGGACCTGTGCCGTGGGGTGCGAATTCCAGGAAACCTTTCTTCTTCCCCCTCCGACCACTGGCCCCGACAGTGGTAGTATTTAGCCTGTAGTTTATCCCCGATGTTAGCTCACCTGCTTTTCTGTCGGGGGTCCTCTGGGCGGGGGTGCAAACGCAAGGAATGCTTTATCTTTCCCCCCCTGCCTGCCCTGCGAAGCCTGGCGAAGCATGGGTCCTCTATCAAAACCTATCATTCTCAAGCACAACTCATCGAAAAATGTTTAATTCCCCGATTTGGCAATAGAGACTATATTATACTTTCAAGTTGTACTTGAATCCAGTAATCTAAACTAGGAGCTATCTGTTTTATAAATTCAATCATTCTCCTAAGATCGTCCTCCGTCTCAATCGTATATCTGGGGAAGTGCTCATTCTTTAAGCAGATTGCAGTTTCCCTTGGGACACCTAGCTCTATGAGCTTTCTTGTGACGGGATGATATGCCCCCATTTCAATATATGTCAAAATCGGATTGTCGCTTTCGCTAAAATCTGCCAACGGCTTCAACAGCATAGGCAGACCATAGCAGACTTTCTTGTTCAATACTGAAAGTGAATTATCAATCTTGTCTGAAATGTCATCATCTGAAAAGTATCTATCTTTAAATATCTGTGCTAAAGTGATTTCATTCTGCCATTTTTCAGCGTTTATGCAAATGCGCCAAAGGTTTCCATGTTTTCCATTCTTGTTGAGAGCAAAGTCATTTTCTTCAAAATTATATCTTCGGCAATAATACTTAAAATCTTCGTGTAGATACAGTAGCAACTGTTTTAGTCTGCGAGCAATCTCATTGCCTCTGTGCCTTGGCAGTTCCTCTATTTGACCGGCATTATATCTTCTGAACAATAAATCCAAATCCAAAGGATCCCAATACCGATTTTGATAGCAAATATCAATAGGAATAGCTAAATTGCTGAGTTTTGTCTTCGTCTCACTGAAGATGCTTTCGTCAAGTTCAATGCCCAAAGCTTTAAGGCGTAATTTAGCCTGTTCACCATACTTATAAATGGTTTGCCGAATATACGGCAAAAGATAGTGGTAGGGTTGGTCACTGGGAAGTTTAGGAGTTGAATCATCTCTGAGGTCTTTGAGTATCTCCTCACTATATTTAGTAAACGTGTCTGAATAGACAGTTTGTGGCTTCAGCTCCTTGGCCTCTTCGCTGAACTGTATTTTTTCTTCAGTTTCATCATTTTTACCAAAAGACTTCTCATCTAAAACAAAAGCCCGTCCAATAAAATCTTTCAATAGTCTTCCGGCCCGTCCTCTTAGGTTGGCAAATTCATACCCTGTAAGTTTAGCAGATTCGTGCCCTTTCTGCCTCCTGGTAAACAAATTTGGATTTCTTACAATCATATTCTGTACGGGTAGATTGACGCCCTGCATTAGTGTGGTTGTACAGACTATATCTTTAATAATCTTGTCGGACAGAGCTCTCTCAATAACCCTCCTCATATGAGATGGTAGTTGTCCATGATGATATGCAACTCTGTTTTTTAATGTATGACATAAATCATAATTCGGATGAACAGTTTTGGCGGCATACTTGATTAGGCTACTTAACCTCTCATCTGGTTGTGATTGACTGTTCCGAGGTCTTATCATCAAAGCTGTCTTTCTTGCTTGCTGAGCAGTAGGAGAGAAGATTATATTGAGCATATCCCCCAACGAAAAAATTACCGAATTTAGAAAGTCATAAAAATCGGGTGTGTATAGCGACTGGCCAATCCCAGCAATAATCTCCGTATTATCAATAGCAATTTCTCTATGTATCTTTGTAATAGACGAATATTGGCAAAACTTCATTCTTTTTGGAGTTCCGGTGAAAGAATAGGTGAAATTGACCACGGGAGATGTTAATGTTTCCGAGCAGCCAGTGCTTTCTTTCAGTTGAAACATTTCATCGCTTAAGCCTTTGATATTTTTTATTCTTGGGCCTGAGATAATAATCTTGTCGGGTGTTGTTCGTTGTTTGAATTCAAATATTGTATCAAAGAGTATCTTAGCTCTCTGATCATCTTCATTACCTACTCTTTCGATGTTCTGTATTTCATCTACGACAAAGACCCGCAGATCAGGAAAAGGGTTTTCGGTCCGAGTAAAAGCGGCTATAGCGCGTTCCTGTGTTAATACGAACACCTTCTTCTTGTCCCCGTAGCTGTCGTAATAAGATGTCAATATCTCATATTCTTCAAAGTCAAACTGCTTTAGAAGTTTTCGCATGTCAATCGATATTTGCGAAATTAAACTCAGATTGGGAACGATATACACTATGGTGCCGTCTTTTTGTAACAAGAGGTCTATTATTTTCAGCAATATAATGAAAGTCTTGCCCGCTGAGTTTGGAGCGGAAATCCCCATAACACTGTATTGGTCTATCTTGTCCCAGATTTCTTTTTGAAACTCGGTTAGCAAGAACCTTTTATCTTTTACTGCAATTTCATATTTTGCCTGATGGATAGCAATCATGAGTGCTGTTATGTAACTCTGCAAAGATGAATGCATCATGGTTTCTCTGTCATAATCTTCATCCGTCATAGTTGCAGTTGGAGCAAATCCCATACGAGACAGAAACAATATGAATGCGTCTTTGAGACCTTGCCATTCTGGTCTTCTGTATTCCAACAACACTGCAATTAGACAAACAGCGGTGTTCTTGGAAGCTTTATCTGGCTTTCTGGATAATGTGTCTATTAACCCAACAGCTTCATACAAGAGACTTTCATCTATCATCTTTGGTGGGGTATTTACAAAACCAAGCTTGAAAGCAATGTTCTCATGCTCAACTGCTAATAGTTTTTCGATGGTTTTCAGGCTCATTTACATTCCTATTGCTTTTTTAAATTCTCCTATCAGGTCTTCCAGCCCCCAAAAAGGAAATATGATATAGTTTATGCGGCTGAACAGTGTGAGGTGGCCGGAGAAGCACTGATAATATTCTTCCTTTACTTTTCCACACCTGTCGGAAATGATTTTGATTATGTCCGCTTTGATCTGTTCTTCAGATTTTTTTTCAAAGGTCTTTGTCTCGCTGTATGCAACAAGGCAAGCCAAATGAATTTCAACGTCCTTCAATGTTCCATTCTTGTACGCTCTTGCAACGCCCTCTAACTCTGGGTCAAGAAAGTCATCGTAAGTGTACAAATCTAGCTCTTTGTTCAAATCGAGGTACGTAGTCAGTATACTTGAAAGAGCTTTTTGAAATGCAGTTGAAAATTGACATGACTTATTATATGTATAAGCTTTGGATTCCCCCAGAAGCAAAATGTTTTTTCCATTTTCCTTTTTGTAATGTATTGCATCTGCCCCGAATCTTTCTTGGCCAGCAGATGTAGTTATAGCCATCTTCCGCAACAGTGGTATAGCTTGATAGAAATGCTGCAAGAAGTTAAATAAGAGAAGTTCTCCGAATTGCCCTTGTAAAAGCAACCTTTCCTCTTCTTTGTCTTTGGCGCCGTTCTTATGCAAATGTCGAAATTTCTTATGGGCAAGTGATCTTAGTTTGCTTTGAGCATTTTGATCGGGTCGACCCTCCTTGATTAGTTCGTCAATCGTTTTTTTGGCCTGACGTTGCGAATAAACCCATTCGGATATGGTGTTGACAAGCTCATCAACAAATTCTTGGCGGTACTCTTTCATATCAACATGATTTATACATGCTCCAATGTGCTTCTCAGATGGCTTCAACTTGAAATCTTGCCGTACATGATAGACATGATTTATGAATGATTGTGTATGAGTAAGAAGCCGCTGCAATTCCTCTGCTGTCAAACCGTTATGTTCAACTAAAGCTTCGGCCATTACATATACCTCCGCTGTCAAAGAAAACTGGACCGCATGTAGGTCATCGGGAAGAACTTAGCGGAAAATTAGCAAAAAAATGAAAAAACAGAGATAATTAGCACTATTGAATAAGTCCATCGGGGGAAACCAAAGTGTAAGGTATATTCCCTGGAAACGACTTAGGCCAGTTCTCCTTCTTATTAGGTCTCTTATATGTTTTCCGTATAACATCCCGAACTTCTCGTCATTCAGAGTAATCCTAACCGCTGTTGTACTCTCATAAAACACAAAATATTCCGACCTGTCAAGATTAAAATGACAAGCAAATAGATGCTTTCTTTTCGCTTAATACAATGATTTGACTTATCCAACGGTGTACTCAACCGTTTTAATCCTTGGATTATCACTTAATTTTGGTCAATTCGACAAACCGGTGGTAGGGTGCGATGAATCGCACCAATCATGTGTGAATACGAAAAATGGTGCGAAATATCGTACTTGAAATCAGTGGTTTCTTGCGTTAAGATAGGCAAGAATTCAGCGA